>Ga0081473_135943_pt1 | contig 45041 bp, 68 predicted proteins | sample CisSprmetagenome_FD_70977 | JGI IMG/M metagenome (GOLD analysis project Ga0081473, IMG submission 70977) | Hypoxic/sulfidic aquatic microbial communities from Cistern Spring, Yellowstone National Park, USA v2 (version 2) | ecosystem: Environmental > Aquatic > Thermal springs > Hot (42-90C) >...
CATGAAAAATAAAAAGAAGAGAAAAAATAAAAAATATTTTGTTTATGTCGGGACTCTCGTTCCTACTCTCTCAGGAGGAGTTATAGGGACTGGCGTTGGCGTAGGTCTCTTCTCAGAAGGTGGAGGAGTGAATTGTGTCACAACTTCTCTCAGAGTCGTCTCAGGAGATTTGAACTCGTATACTGATATCAGAAGATTTGTTGGAAACGTTCTGATCTCCTCTTTATCTCCAAATCTGTATCTAGTCATGATCTCTGTCAGAAAAATGCTTCTCGGGAATCTAGATATCTCGTATCTAGACATTATATACATAGTGCCTTGAATAATAAATGTCGATGGGATGATGAGACTCGCCACAAGCCTGTCAACGTCGAGAATTGTTGTTATAGCTCCCACATTGATCTGTGTTGTGAAGCTCATGAAAGATCCTCCTCATCAGACTGGTACGGCGATGCCTCCGCTAGGAGGAGCAGGCTGAGGCTGTGGCTGGACAGATCCTCCTATATCAACTTTTGTGTATATACTTTCGATGATGGTTTCAACAGTCTTAAGTCTCCTCGGGAGATAAATGTTTGTCGGAACCTGCCATTGAGAGACCACAGACCCTGCATACACAAGCTTCGTCACTATCGCTGTGATCAAAGGAAGCTCATATCTCGTCCTTAAAAGATGTTGAGACACTATAGAGTAGATAGTCTTCGCCTGAGAAACCTCCACAGGAGGCTGATAGACAGTATCAACAACCTCAGTCGCTCTGTAGAACACCGCAGGTCTATACTCATACGACATGATATCACTCATGAAAAAACATTAAAAGAAAAAATATATAAAAGAGACGGAAAAAAGAAAATCTTTTTATCTGAACACGTTGAAAAACAACTGTGTTATGCTGATGTCAACTGTTTTCTTATACAGTCTTGAATTCTCTCTCCAGGAGCTCTGTGAGTAGCACAGTATTTAGCTGCAGCTGCAAACCTCTCTTTCCATTGTTCTCTAGTGTATCCAGTCTTTTTTCTCCTAGATTTTTTAACAGATTTCAGAGCGAGCTTAGCCATATACTATCACTCGTGTAATAGACATTGTAAAAGAAAATATATTAAAGAGAAACGATGAAAAATATAATGTTCATCTTTTTGTTTCAAACCATTTGTTTCTCTTGTTTTCTCTGAAGAGCTCTATCCCTCTCTCCACAGCCGTGATCATTTCTTTTGTCATTCTCTTATAGTCATATCTCCTTGTTATCTCAACAATTTTTTTCTCAAGCTTCTCTCTATGATCATACACGTATAATAACGATCTTGCCAGATCTTCTGGATACGGATTGCACAAGACGTAGCCCGGCGGATATGCGTCTTCGTAACATCTTGTGAATGTCTGGTCGTCATATTCTTCTAAGACTTCTCTCATCACGGGGATGTCTGTTGTCGCCACAGCTGTGCCCACGGCTCCTGCCTCCACAACGGGGATGCCGAACGCCTCTCCTTGCGTCGGGTATGCGAATATGTCTGAGAGACATAATATTTTCAGGACTGAGTATTCTGTCAATCCTCTTGATCTGCTCGTGTCGTCAGGCATGAAAAGAGTCCTGTTGATCTCTTCGTCTGTCAATCCCGCTAGATGTGCTGTAGAGATGAGGTCTCTCCATACTTCTGATGAGACTGCGTCTATCATCATAGCGAAGAGAGCTACATTGATCTTGTTGTCGAGAAGAATTTTTACTGCTCGAAGAAGAGCATAGATGTCTTTCCGAGGATTGTTTTTCGCTAGAAAAGATATTATCATATAGCCTTCTCTCCTCAGTTTCTCAACATGTTCTTTATACTCAGAGCTTTTTCCTCCCCACGTGGTGTATTCACAGACTTTCTCACAGTTCTCTCGTGAGAATAAATTAAGGTCTATGCCGTGGACAGCTCTCATAGATCTTTCGGAGACATTTCTCATCCACTCCTCGCCGAGTCTCGACAACGACTCTATGAATATTCTTCTCACAGCCTCCGTAGGTGTTGCAAAGAAAGACACCTTCTCAACCCATGCAGACATGTATGGAGGGATCCTCATGCTTTCAGTCACAAAATAACCTATACAAGGCTTGTCAAATCTCTCACATAGACTGAGAGCGTTTATCTCGACATTGCCATATGGCGTTCCGAAGACTATGACAGCATCAAGATCTTTTTCGTTCACAAAGTCTGTGTATCCCTGTGTGTGCACAGCTGTGGACACACATAGATCTTTTATATCACAGTCTGGGACATAAAAAAATCTTCTTGAGAAAAGCGTTGGAGAAGGCGATGTCGGACAGAAGACTGTTACGTCGAAACCTTCTTCTTTTAATCCTCGTGAGAGATTGAAAACCATTTTTCCGAATGACGACGGAACCCAGGGGCATTCAGATGCTATTCCTATTCTCATTTTAATCACTCTGATACCCAGCCAACATCTTAACAGTATTAGGTTGCATGTCTATCGGGACTGAGAACTGTACTAAACTGAACATTGCTTCAGCAATTTGAAGACCTAAGACGCCTACATACTCGATCGAGTTTAGAAACTGTCTGCATCCATCTACAGACTCAAAAGTCTTGGGATCATTTTTACATTCAACCTCGTGAGAACCGCACCACGATATAAGATCTATACATGTGTTTGTCTTGTCCTCCACAACCTCCCTCAAAGATTTCAGAGCTAGAAGAATTCTGTTCACAACAGCTCTGAAGAAAGTCTCTTTATCAGCCACAGGAACGATAGACATAGGATCGCTCATAGTTCTTATCGCAACCTCTTTGATGATGTCGAGATAACTCCTAAGATGGATAGAGACCACGCCAGCTCTCTTCAGAATCTTCTCATCATGATAAAGAACATCCTCAAGATATTTGATCATAAGCTCAGGAGTGATCCTGATGATATGTCTTACCTCTCCCTCGCCAGAAACTCTCTCTCTTTCTCTTTCTCTCTCAGACCTTAGAAAACTCATCTAATCTCCATCTGAAGATGATAAGAAGAGCATTATAAACACAATCAGAGAGAAATATAATAGCTTAATCATTATAATCATATTAATATGATTATATGGATTATATGATTATCAGTCACGGAACTATAGATATGTAGATGTATAGATGTATAATATATTTTCTTACATATATATGTTTTATTGAGTGAAAGATCTTGCTTCTGGAGATTTCTTCGAAAAAAGATAAAAACGTGTTGAAAAGACTTCTTGAGATGTATACTGGCATATCTAGAAGAACGTTTGTCTTCAACGAGAGACTTTTCGTCTGGGTCGTCAGAGACAGATGGTGTGCAGGCATATGGCTGAACGAAGATGTGTCATTAGCTTTGTTAAAGAAAAAGCTAGGTATAAACGCTGACGGATATCTGATAAAAGCATTGACAAACTTCTGTGTAGACAATGACTACATAATCGACCTTGTGAAAGCTGTTGCGGAGAAATTAAGAGGAGAAGGAAAAATCCTCTGGGCAATAGCATCTGGAAACGGAGTGTCAGAGAAAGATCTTGAGAAGCTTGGGATGAAGAAAATCGGCGAGACGGAGAAAAAGAGACAACCTGTATACATATATGTTTTTGAGGAGAAGAGAGAAGAAAAACCAATATCTCAACAACAAGGTGTTCAAATCGTTTCTCCTCGTCAGACCACAGCTGTGGACATATCTAAAGAAGAAGAGAAAGAAGAACAAAAGAGAAAAGACAGAGGAGAAGAAATGTTTAAAAAAGAGATCAGCGAGATAGACATGTTTTTTCGAAGAACCCTCCCAAAGAGAAAAAGCTGAAGCTGTTGATGAAGATGGCTACACGCTTCTTCTCAAAAAAGATCTTGGGCATCAAAAGATTTTTGTGTATAGAAGAGACGGGTCGAAGAGACTTGCTTATGAGGTTTATCTGATGGAGAGTGGAGGAAGATATATAAGAATGAGACTTGGGAGAGAGACTGGAGAGAAGATCTTTAGAGAGCTTAAAGACGGAGTGACACATACTTTAGAGAAGGTTTTGGCAAAAAGATATCTATATGCCTCGTGAGTCCACAGCTGTGGTCTCATCTCTTTTTTCTCTCTATACTTCTTATTTTTGTCTCTTCCGTCCAGAGATTAATCACTAGGAGGGAGAAGAGTAGAAACATTGTGAGAAGTGAGTGATAGGCGTCTCCGATGATGTATAATGCTAATGATATTATTGTTATGCCCGTTATAAACATCAGAGATCTTGTGTAGCTCATGTCAGCGAGATAGTATATTGAGAGGAAGAAGAAGCCTAACGCCATTACTATTATCATCGACGGCTTTATGATGAAGAGAAGTCCTAACAATGACAATACTATTCCTGTGTATTTTAAGAACGTGAAGAAATCTATTCTTCTTCTACTCATAAGGCAGACCCTCCTCCGCAAGGATCCTCTTCACAGCATATTCACAGAAAAGCTCCACTCCTTTGCTCTTCGGATATATGATCTTTAGAAACTTCGTCTCGGGATAGAGGATCGGGAGAGTTAGAGATGCAGCTCTGAAATAAAACATGAGAGAGTCTCTGAGACTTCTCACATCACTATCAACATCGTAGCCGAGCGTGTCTAAAACATCTTTTATGACATCAGGAGACATGTCTCTGAATATGTTGTCTACAAGTCTGGAGACAGAGATCGCCGGGGATCCTTTCGTGATTTTTATGAGCGAGAGTCTGGGCACGCTTCTCTTCCCTCCTCCCCACGACTTATATTCGTTGTTACATAAATATGCCACAAGAAACGTATACAAAAGATCTTGTATTCTCACAATGTCTCCTGTGATAACTTCAATCTCAATCTCTCTCTCTTTCATATCTCTCTGATCACCACTCTCTCAAAACGATATATTATCATGAGAACAATTATTATCCCTGTAACAACGATCGGTATGATTGTTGAGAAGAGGACTGGGACAGAGAGAGGATTATAGCTGTAGTTATACACTCTATACTTCACGACCGTAGCGATCTGAGTCCCGTTGTAGATATAGCTCTCTTCATCTCTGTATCCAGTAACATAGTAGCTCTCGAAGAAATAGTATAACAATGCTATTACTATCATAGACACCATGTAGAGAGCGAAGAAAAACATGTAGATGTCTGGTTTGGCGATTATTCTTCTCATGTTTCTGATTGAGTATATCAAAAGAAAGATCGGTGAGAATATCATTATGAAGAGAAGGATCATGCCTATGACGATAGAGTATGAATATTCAAGCATTCAGATCACCTTGACGAGACATAGTATATCCCGATGACAAGCATTATCACAGCAATAAAAAGCGTGATCGTGTATGGGACGCCGATATATGTTGCGAAAATAATGTAGAGAGGCACAGTAACTATAAGAGCAACCCCCGACGCCTCAGTCTTCTGAGTTAAGACGAGAGAGAGGACGGGAGCTACAATAAGAAGAGAGAGAACAGCCTTCAGAAACATATCGTTTATAGCGAAAAGCTGTTGAGCATAAATATTTGTCCTTATGATCGGCTGGGCGAAAATAACGTTATACATATAAAGATCTGGAGAAGCCAATGAGGATGCTGAGACGTTTATAACAACAAAAGAAGCCGACTGATTAGACACCGCTATGTTGTAAGTGTCTGAATAACCCTCAGAAAGAGTTATAGAAGAATTGCTGTATAGAACATCTCCCCAAGGATATAAGACTGAGAAGCTATATCTACATCCACCAGCCATCAGACACACAAATCTCAAAACAAGAGTGTTATTAGAAGCGTCATACCCCGATGATACCGTGAAGAATGGAGACACAGGTTTTTTGTCAGGTGGCGGAACACAGAAGAACGTCCCTGAGGAGTTCATCTCGAAATAGCCGGGGGGACACGTCTGAGCGTTTAGACTGACAAGCGATGTTATGAATATGGTGAAGACCACAGCTGTGGTTAGAAGAAGAATGATCCTCAGGGTCTCAGGCTTCATTTTTTAGCCACCTTCTCAATCTTCTCTTCTCTAGGTTTCTCCTCTTCCTCCTCTTTCTCTTCAGTAGCGATCTCATATGTTCTCCACATGACTGTTCTGTGTATAGATGTGAAATATATGATCGTTGAGACATATGTTGAGTGTTGATAGAAGAAAAGCTCGAAAAAGCTCGGAGGCTTCTCCTTAAGGTCGCTCGGGTATGCCTCTACACGGTCTATAAACAGTATATAAGAGTTTCTCTCTCTTTCTCTCCATCTACCTATGTATCTCATGAAGTCTTTCTCCCCAGGGATGAAGTCTGTAGACTCTTTCAATTTGATTTTCGTCCAAGGCTTGACAGGGTAGAGTCTCGGGTCTCTGAGAAAATAATGAAGATAATAAGATGGCAACTGAGAGATCATGAGGATGCTTCTAGGCATCTCAGAGGATCTCTCCACAGTCTTTTTGATTATAAGAGAAAGATCTTCTGAGAGAGACGGTGAAGAAGGCATGAGAAGACTCATCTTCTGTCTGCTCATAAAGTCTTTAAGATATTTCTCACCCTGATGATAGATCAATAGTGTTTTGAATGATGAGAATTCTCCTGAGAAAAAGACGTCTAAAACATAAGCATAAAGATTCTTCTTAGAGTATTCTCTGATGAAAGAGAGAGGAATCCCAAGCTCAGGTCTGGTCACAAATCTCATATGAACATAAGATGCTAAAACAGGATCTATAAAGCTTTTCGTAGAGAACATATATCTAGCTCTTCTCTTCTCAACATATGTCTTTGAGAATCTTCTCTTCAAACCGTCGAACATGACTCATCTCCTCCTCATATGAATAAAATAGATCACCATTGGAGCGAGAATAAGAATTATAAGAAGGATCCCTAGGACAGTTGAGAAGCTTGGAGCCTGAGAAGAGAATGCGTTAGTCTCAACATAATATGTCGTGTATATATTCGTTATATAAGTTGTGTAAGTGGCTGAGTAGAGAACATCTGTAACAACTGATGTGGTAACAGCTGTGGTAACATTGTAAAGCTGAAAGACGCTCCACACATAAGGCTTCACATTGTTGTTTATAGACGAAACGAAGATGTCGAAGACATATATAAATGCTATGGACACTAACGCAAGTAATAATGATATGAAGACTCCTCTCAACATTTTCATCTCATGATCTCCTCCGCAACATCTCTCCAGCTTCTCCTCATGATCCAGCTCTCTCTCTCTTTGTTCAAAAGCTCTTCAGAAGCCTTCTTGTCTCCGAGGATGCTATCTAAAAGCTCATGGATCTTCTCAGGCTCTTCAGAAGCCTCTGGAGGAAGAACCTCTGAGACTCCTGCTCTCTTAGAGACTATGACTGGGGTATGTAAAGATATGAACTCTAGAGGGACAAGTCCGAAAGGCTCGAAGAGTGATGGGTAGACGCCTATCTTTGCGTTCGCCATGAGAGCTATCTTGAGGTCCTCCATGACGTTTCCAAGAACTTTGAGATGATCATCTTTAATCTTTATTGTCTCAGGTGTGAAGCCCATCCCTGCCACGATGAGATACATTTTTCTCTTCTTAACTACGTTAAGAATGTTTCTGATGATCTCTTCGCTCCATTTGTTAGGCTGATTCCTAGTGAATATAAGAACATATCTGTCTCTTGAGAAGCCGACCAGCTTCGAGAATATCTCAATGTTGTCAGGCAGAGATCCTTTCCCCAGATTAGGAGGAGCAGGATAGACGACCTGAGGCTGTCTGGCGGAGAACTGAGAGACGATCTGAGACATAAGCTTTGAGTTCACAAAAACTTTATCAGCATGTCTTATCCCATCAAACTCCAATCCTGTGTAAAAGAGCGTGTGGAGATAAAGAATAGATCTTCTCCCAGCCTCATAAGCAGAAAGAATCATAGGAGCAGCATGAACATCATGACCTATGACGAGATCGCTGTCATAAACCATGTGAAGATGTTTAACAATCTCAAAAGCCGTCAGAAACCTCACAGTAAGCTCTTTAGAGATCCTCGTCTCTCCACATCTGAACACAGTATAATTATCAATCTTCACAGGATGAGGAGGAGCATCACCATAGACACAGAGATGAACAAGATCGCCTTTTTCAACAAGATAAGGATTTAAGTTGCGAATGAAAGTAGACAACCCGCCGTAACCACCATAAGGACACTCCCAAGCGACAGAAAGGATCCTCATTATTACCCGTTAAAAGATTTGAAGAAAAAGATTAAAAATCATAACTTGGATACAGATCATTTATTCGACCATATTATTGGAGGAAGCTCGGCACCTTTATGCTCTTCATATGCAATGAAAATCCCGAAACCAGCTCCAAAAACTGTTGCAATAACAACATCTTTAACACAGATCTCTGTTTCCATCGCTCCTGAAACCAAAATCTTTATCGCATCTGCAATTAATATAATAATCATTAAAAAGACCATTAGAAACAACACAGCGATAAAAAACATCCCAACATGTTCTTTGAACAACCTCTTCAAAATAACATAAGACGAGACGAATGAAGAGATAATAAGAATAAAACCTATCAACATAAAGAGAAACTCATTTACAACAATCAATATAATAACCTCTTATTGATGGCTCTTCCAAATTATAAAACAAATTATAAAACTTATAAAACATAGCTTTATGAGACCACAGCTGTGGTATTACGGATCACTCTTTAACTTTTAACCTCAAAACAGTACCTAGTTTCCTCATCCCACCAATCGATCAATACTCCTTCATCTTTAAGCTTTTTAACGTAACGGCTCACATCTCTGATCTCAGACTTGCTCTTACAAAAAACTCTCGGTTTAGGCTCATCTGATTTTGTTATATTATGCCTAATATTAAGAGTGGTTTTCTCGGGATCGGCTGTATTAGGCATAATATTATGCCTAATATTAGGCATAATATAATGATCATACATTTTAACTATCAGATCAGGTATTGATATGCCTTCTTTATCAGCCAATTCTTTAAGTTTCTTGTAAAAATCTTTTCTCAGATAGATTCTTTTATAATGTTCTTTTATATATCTCGATAGAGACCCCATATTATCCCTAATATTATGCCTAATATTAGGCATAATATAAACTTTTCTATTCTATTGAAATGAGAAAAAGAAGAAAAATTTAATCAGATCTTTATTTTCATCTCATTTGCTATTATCTTCAAAAGATTTTCAGCAAGATCTTTCCATGTTATAACCGTGTTAATGTAATAACCCACACATCCTTTAAACACTTTCTCTTTTACACTCTCAGGTCTCCATGAAGCATCTTCTTTACATCTTTTGATGATAATAACATCAACAAATTCTTTAAGAACATCATAAAGATCCTTACAATCACTCATACATTGTTTATAGTCTAGAGATGACGTAATTTCTGAAACATCAGGATGATACGGCCTACAAAACTCTTCACAAACCTCTTTAACATTCACCATCAGAATCCCTATTTATCGTATATTATAGTAGGAGAATTAAAAGATTTACTATATATTATGAAGTTGATATAACAGCTGTGATCTCATAAGAGAGAATTAAAAATGAAAAAAGAATCAAATTGTTTTCAGGTGTAGCACCTGAGGGATGATCTATGGTTTATCTTCCTGTTGCGTATCTTATTGCTATTCCTATGATGATTCCTAGTGCTACGTAGGCGAAGTATATTGTGTTTCCTGATGTGAGATACATTAGTGTTGCTATGACAAGTCCTGATGCTGACGCCATTATAATTCCTTTTCCTAGGGATCCTGTCATTCTCGCTCCTGCTATTGCTATTGATGTCATTATCCCGAATATTATGGCTGCACCTGAGACAGGGTCTGGATAGTAGAATCCTGCTGATGGAGAAGTTATGTTAGGCACGACAATTAGAGAAGACATAGTGTTCGTTGGGGTGTAGACGTAGCCTACGGGAGGAGGTGCAGCCTGAACAATATTGATTGATTTAGATGTGGAGTCTACAAAGACTAGTAGCGATAGACCTACGGGTATGTCGAGAGGAGCGATGTCGCTTGTTATTGGGACGCCGGAGACTGAGACGCCTGAGACTGAGTATGAGAGAGTCCATCCCCGCATGTTCTTCAACGTGACACCTTTTCCGCCTGGGTTAACGTATATACTGAGATTGTTTGGAGGAACAAACTCTATCACAATAGGCTGTGAAACTGTTATATATCTCATCAGGACGCCCGGGTAGAATGGTCCTTGGAGAGTTATAGATGCCTCGCCTGTGTATAGAAGCCTCTGAAAATCACCGAGAGTTCCTCCTACTCGTTCTAGATATACAGATCCGTTGTAGACGAGATAATAGAGATATAATGATGATGGGCATGAGGACATGTCCATATAGATGCTGTCGAGATAATATCTTGTGTAGTTAGACACTAGATACACGGCGTAGAGATAGAGAGTTGTTCTGTTGCCAGAGCATCTCCATGAGAGAGAGATGTCTATCGGGGCAGGAAGATATGGAATTGATTTGTTTACGACCGTGTTGGAGTAGTTTATAAATAGATATGCTGAGGACGAGTTGAAGAGAAGACCCATCCTCAGAGTATAGTTTGTTATATTGTTGTTGTCTATAAAGCCCAGCTCCCATGCGTTCGCTGACAATGGTGAAGGAGCTGTATATGTTGAAGATGGATATGTGAGAGGAGCGTCTAACGCTACTATCACGTCTGTCCCTGGGAGAAACACTCTGAGAACATTTTTTGTATATGTGTAATTGCTCCAGAGCTTTCCATCGACAATCACCACGAAGCTTCTTGAGGAGATGTTGGGGATGTAGAGATAGAGAGATGGAGAGCCTGCGACCTGAATCCTCAGTCTCCCAACTAGAGAGCTATACGTGATAGACACATTAGATTCGGCGATTGCTCTTATCAGCTGTGAAGATCCGTTGAAGTTTGTGAAAGAGATGTTATAGACGTTAGAGCCAAAAAACTTCACAGGAAACGTATAGCCGTAGAAAGACGGGGTCACAGAGATGTTCGTATCAGAATAATATGTGTATGTAAAGTTGTAGAGAGCACCGTCGTATCGTGATGCCACAGCTGTGGGAGCCACAGAGCCGTCGTCAAGAAGAGAATAATTTCTTATAAAGACGTCATCAACAATGAAAGATGTTGTGAGAGACTTGCTGAACGTTGTGTTTACTATATAGACGTAGTATGAGAATGAACAGACCCCGACCGATGAGTAGCATGATGGTGTTGAAGATGTGAAGGCGAAAGGTGTTGCGGAGGATCCGTCTGAGACGTATTTTGCTGAGAAGTTTGCGTTAGAAGGAAGATTAGTGATGTCGCTCCAGAACTTTCCGTAGACAGGATATCTAGGTGAGAAAAATGATGATATGTTTACATCGTCCCAATAGATCCAGAATGACGCTGTCCAGTTCACGTTTGTAGGAGTGATCTTGCTGAATGTATATGTGTAGTTTCCAGGCGTCGAGGGAGGACTGATCGTTACTGTGGAGAAGTCTGCGAGATAAACTGTAACAGGCTTGTTCATCTGAACACGTTGATATGCATATGGAAAGGCTAGAAAGAGACTGTAGTTTCCAGCCGGAAGGTTTATAGGAAGATCCTCAACCATACCGGCTGGGTTAGCCGGATACTGAGAGAAGTCTATGACCTTAACAAGATTCCCAGACGAATCATAGATATAGAGAATAGAGTTGTTTGGAAAGAACCTTAGATGAACAAGATTATCAGAAGAGAGATTCTTGACGAGATATATCCATGTTCTGTTGTCAGGGATCCTTGCGACACCGTTGTAGCCCACGCCATGATTATTATTCCCAGAGAGATCTAGGAAGTGAGTAGTGTTGTAGAACGTCGGGTCGAGAAAGAGAGCAAGACCAGAGCCGTTAATGATGTTGTAGACGTAGACGTTATAAATCTCAGAGTCTGAGAGAACACGAGAATAAATCAATATATTCCCTTGCATCATCTTCATGTTTTCGCCACCATAAACGTTTGCCCCCAAGACGAATCTCTTGTAGTTACTTGGGTAAGTGGCTGTGACAGGGTTCCACTCAAGAATAGTATACTCTGTTGATGAAACAGTGGCTGTGTAAACCTTGTCACCGTTTATGTAGCCAACAAGAATTCTGTCTGTGAGGCTAAACCGCCAAGCAGTATTAACCCATGTATTTATGTACCTATATATGTCGAACCCGTAGTAACCTCTTGATCCATCAAGCTTTCTAGTGGAAAATGCAAAACCAAGTCCTGTGTAGTCGTATCTATTGTCCGTACCCCAGAATACAGATGGGTAGTCAGTCCCGTAGTCCCCTATCATGCTGAACTTAGACCAAGCAGTATTACTTTTGGGGTAGAACGGATATATCCACTCTTGAACAGTTATCCCAGGCCAGCCGTAGACTGTCAATGGAATGACAACATAGTCATCTACGCCGTCGAAAAACCATGTGTAGAGATGTGGTGCTAATGTGTCGTTCGGCGATATGTTTATGTTATCTATTCTGATGTATTTTGTTGGGCTTCTGCTGTTCACAAGCACTGTCTTTATCGATGCTGTTGTCACGTCGAATCCGTATGACTTCATTCCTGTTATCTGGATGTATGATGTGTTGTAAAGCTCCAGTCTGTAGCTTCCTGCTGGAAGGCTTATCGGTATAGGCCCTGGGACTATCCCGCTTGAATACGCTGGAAACTGAGAGAAGTCTATTCTCCCAACCACGTTTCCAGACGAGTCGTATATGAGAAGAGCTGTAGTGCTCGGGAAGAACCTAAGATTCACAGAGCCTGAGCCAGAGCCTTTCACGAGATATATCCACGTTCTGTTGTCAGGAATTCTGTATACTCCTCCTGATGGATATACTGTAACACCGTATGGCGATGCGTCTCTGTAGTAGCTTCCGTCAAAAAACGTCGGGTCTACAAATAATATCAGTCCTGAGCTGTTTATTATGTTGTTGTATAAGTTTGAGACCTCTTGATCTGACAGAGCTCTGTTGTGCATCACCACGTTCTCTATATATGTGTTTTTAAAATCTGACGGAGGATTAGACGCTGTGTCGTTATCATTTCCATTGGCACCTATTATGATTCTGTATGAGTTGTATGTTGTCAGAGAGGCTGACTCGCTCCAGCTTGCATCTAACACGCCGTTTAGATAATGTTTTCTTGTTTTCGTAGAGCTGTCGAAAGACATCGCCACATGAATCCACGTGTTGAGAGGCGTCTGAGTGTTTCCATATCTGACGACCCATGTGTTAGATATGTTGAGGCCAGACCATATATATCCGTTGTAAAAACCTAACGCATAATATCCATTTCTATCGAAATACTCTGGAGAAGTTGTGTAGTAGCTTAGCTGATAAACCCACATAGATATCGTCAGAGAAGTCGGATTTAACCACCAATTCCTATATATATGTAGATAACCGCTTGATCCGTCGAAATACCACACATAGATGTGTGGTGCTAATGTGTCTCCTGGCGATATGCTCATGTATCCTGTTGATGCTATCGGGGTTGGCGTGTAGAATCCTGCGTATGCTCCTGTTGTGAACAGCGTGATCTTGTATGTCCCTGATGTTAGGCTTATGTTTAGGTTGAATACTGCGTATCCTGATGATGATGTGTTCGACCCTGTGTATACTAATGATCCTGATGCTGTTGTTATGTTCATGTTCACTTGATAGCCTGTGAGAGGACTGCCCAGAGGATCTTGAAGAGTTATGTTCAGGGTCATGTTAGTCCAGTCAGACGGGTCGTATAGAGGCTTTGGATTCGAAAGACTTATGTTTGTAATAATGTTTTTAGCCGTGAGATATATAATCAGTGAAGAGCCGTAGTATGCTGGAAGAGTCTCGTTGAAAAACATATATGCTGAAGAAGACGAGTAAGATATCGTGTAGAGAGATGAAGAGACAAGGCTTCCAGAAGAATTTGTTATATTGACAAAAGCATAGCCAGGAGGAAGAGATATAGACACGTTTCTCCCAGTGTAGGAAGGCAGAGAGAGAGAAAGAGAGTAGGTGAGATTAGAACTGCTCGAAAGATAGACAGTAAGAGAAGAAGAAGAGGAAGATGATGAGATAGAGACAGAGTCTATAGGAACAATCTTGTTTCCATTATAGGCTGTTATAACGCCAGAAGAGTCTTTAGAATAGACTGTTGTAGTTATGTTTTGTTTTGTAGCTGATACTGATATTGAGACGTCGAAATATATATATGCATAGATATAAGTTGGTGTACCTCCTGTAGTGGTAAAATAGCCGTATGTCGTTGACGAAGATGTTGATATTGTAGATCCTGAGTATGACAGTGAGACATAATAGTAGCATGCTCCTATTATAGTATATCCGTTGACATCTGTACAGAAATCATTTGATGCCGCCACTTGTGTGGGCCATGCGTCTGTGAGAGTCGTAGATCCGTATCCATTGTTGATATATGAACTTCCTTTAACGCCTGTTATCGAGACAGGTATAGACCCGAAATATGATGTTGATCCTGATGCTGATGCTGTGTATGATGATCCTGTCGCAACACCAGTGCTTACCCATGTGTTGACCCCGCCGCTCACTGTTTTAGTGCTTCTTAGAGTACTAGATACACTATAGACCGCCGTCACATTTTTAATAGCATATACAGATCCGTTGTAAATTGTTATATTAGATATATATGCGGTAGGGTTATACGAGCCTGAGACAGAGGAGAAGAGAGTGTTGAAAGACACAGTTATGGTCAGAGCGAGATCTGAAGAGCTCGGGTCTGGAGGAAAATACCACCAAGACGAGGTGTCTAACACAGGTATGCTCTGACTTGTGTTGTATATGAGATATATTGTTGTGCTTGCTGGAGCCTGAAAGATCACGTATTTAGTGTTAGCATCCCATATATATGTCGGTATGTAATAGATTTTTCCATCAGTCCAGTTTATATAAAAAGCTGATAGATTTCCTGTGAGAGTTGTGTTCACAGCGTAATAATAGCCTGCGACAGCGTTTATAGATGCCACAGCTGTATAGTTGATCTTTATGTTTGCTACTGAAGATGTCTGAGCCGTTGTGGGAGCCACAGCCTGAGCCTTCACAATAGTCGGCTGAAAAGTCTTCTCCTCAGAGCCTGGAGGAGTGAGAATGAGAGGAGCGAGAAGCTGTAGAAGGCTGAGCATCACAGCTGTGAACACAAGAGCCTTAAGAACAATCCTGAAAGCCTTAGCCTTCTTCATACACATCCTTAAATTATTTTATTAATAGTGAGGAAATAAATAGAAAGTTGATTAAAATCACAGCTGTGGACTATCTTCTTCTTCTCTTTGGAAACGCAAGCTCAAAAAATCCTAAGTCTGCCATTATGAGGACGTATATCATGATCATTGTCATGCTTATTATCAGATATATATATGAGAAAGGGTTCTCTCTGTATATAGGCGTCATTGTAGAACCGTCGAACGTGTATCCAACTACAACAGCTGACCTTATGAAAGCCATTGCAAGCGAAAGAGAGAAGGCGATGATCAATGATATAGAGATCCATGTGAAAGATATTCTTCTGTAGAAAGCAACCATGAGAGATATAAACGTGAGAGTCGCTATGAGAAAAAGAACGTCTGGAAGGATCACTCTGTCGTATGAGAGATAGATGTCCATAAACATCACAGCTGTGATGCCTAGGCTAGCATCACGTCAAGCTGTCTCTTAAGCTTCTCAGACTCGCTCTCTCCTAGCTCTATCTTTTTCACTCTGTTATCAATGTCTATATACACTACAATGCCTTTCTCAGGATCTATCTGAAGAATGTTCTCCCTAGGGATCGTCTTGTCTCCTATCTTTATATATCTTCTGTCTCCAGAGAGATCTAAGATCTCTACTTCAAACTCTCTTCTGATTCTCTTCTTCTTCCCGAAAAACTTCTCCAAAAGATCTTTCAGAGAGGCTTTTCTCTCGCTCATCTCCCTACGAACCTCCTCTCGATCATGTCGAAGCCTAGAAGGACGTTAGCTAGAGAAGGCCTCACGTATGGAGGAAGATTTATAAATCCGAGAGCCATCATTCTGTTTGAAAACTCTTCTACTACATATAGAGAAAGTCTTATCTTCTCGATAGCCGAAGAGATCTTCTCAGAGATTGTTTTCACATCAACAGCTCCTGTCCCTATCTGAGATCTTATCTCTTCAAAAACTTTCTCAATAGCAGAATCAATGTTGTCAAAAAGCATAGACGCTGTAGATGAGATCCTTGATATGAGAACAGGCTTGCCGAACCTAGGGCTTATTATTGTTCCCAGTCCTGTGTCAGTATATGGAACCATGATCTTGTGGAGAATATATGAGAACTCATTAGCATATTTCTCTATAGATGATATCACAGCCTCCTCTTTAATCATAGGATAAATCTGTCTGGTGACATCTGTAGTGGTCTGAGACTTTATGTTTTTAAAGAAGTTCTCAGATGAGAAAGGATCTATCTTGAGAATAACCACATCAGGAGAGAGCCTCAGCCCCTCACCTCTTCTCGTAGGAACCTCTCTTCTCTCCTCAGCCAAAAGAGCTCCCTAAGAAAAATAGTGTTAAAAAAGATATAAATAAAGTTATCTTCTTCTTGTATATATGAACAGTCCAGCGACAGAAGCTATTATAAATACCGCCAGAGCCACATCAAAAATATTCATGTAGGGAGCGACCTCTGGATATAAAGCTACTGTGCTCATATTCACATTAATCTTCATCTGATTAGCTACATATTGAGAAGAATTTATTATCTGATTTTCAGCAAGCGAGAAGTAATACCATAAGAGAGGAAGAAAAACTGATATAGCTGTGATAATCAATACAAACAAAATAAATTCTCTGACGAATCTAAGCATAAGCTCCCTCCTCTTCAGAGACTATTATATGTGGAATAGCGACGATGAAGATTGCCAGAGAGATAGTTATTATCAGAGCTATAAGAACAAGTCTTATTCCTCCTCTGAAGTCTATAGGAATAGAGACTCCCTTCTGAGAGGCTAGACCGCCTAAAATAGCAAATATTGATACTGCAATGTCAAAAAACAATATCATGAAGAGAACGAAAGCCACTACTCCTAATACTTCAATCAGCTTCATACTATTTTTATATTGGTTGTCAAAAATATATTTTTAGAGGAGAACATGTCTTCATCATCAGTTTTAGGACAGTATATAGTTGTTGCGATAGCGTTTTTCATAGCCTCAATGACGTTCTTTCAGATACTCAACATGTTTGTAAATTATGTTCTGGCACCAATCCCGAACATAATTAACGTGACCACTTCAGCCTCATATCCTTATCCATTCAACACCACGTCAGCAGTCGTGAACGCTCTGAGAGACTGGTCTTTTCAAGTTCTCACATCAACAACAGGAGCACTAATGATCCTTATAATAGGAATGGTTAAAGACGCAATGGAAGCCAGATGGAGAGAATAACTGTTATTTTGTGTATGCTATATACGGCGATAAGATCTCTTTCAGCTTTATAACCATATAGTAGTATACAGCGACCTGCAGAAAGCCGAATGTTATCGCCATAGGAACAGCTAGAAAGAGAAGATCTGGCATGTAGGCTCTGAACATTATTATCAGAGTCATAGCGAGATTAGCAAAGCCTGAGAAGACTCCTGCGAGAAGCTGAACAACAATAAATATTCCTACCGCCAGAGGAAGAGCATTAGATATCTGACTAGGATCTGTTATAGCCCACGAGCCGTTCACAATAGGTATAGGATTGTTAGCCATGACGTTGATGATCATCTGATAAAACTGATTGGCAGGAGTGAATATAGGCACACTGATCATATCATAAGGAGCACCTGAAGCGGCCAGAGTGCCTCCTATGATAGTCGTCATGAGAACATAAGCTATATAGAAGCTGAAGACCTTCTGACCAATACTGTATAAATCAAGATCCATATGTCGCCCCTATATAATAAATAAGAGAAAAAGAATAAAAAAATAAATTTTTTGAAGAGATTTTCATTTAATATAGTTATGCTGTTGTAGTTACAGCAACACTTTTTCCAGCGGCCTCAAGAATCTCATATGCTGAAGGAACTCTGCCTAGTTTGTTTAGAAGCCCATAGGCTACTGGAAGAAGCTCTCTAAGTGTTGAAAGCCACTTTCCAGTGTAGTCTCCTTCAGGCCCGATTATTAATTTTGCGGCTTCCGTAACGTTCCTCATGAACTCATGTTTCACGCTGGCTACTGGAACGTTAAGTTTTCTGGCAATTGCTTTGAATAGACTTCTTCCATATTTATATTCTCTGGGCATCTTATCACTCTCATGAATAAAAAGTTTTAGAGAGGTTATAAATAGAAAGTTAGAGAAGGACTTGATGGATTGAGGATGGTTGAGAACTATCGAAGTCTATAGATCAATTCTCACCGAGATCTTCTCAGTTTTTCTCTCAGTTTTTCTGCTCTGTGAGTATCCTATGATCTCTTCTGCTTTTCTCATCTCCTCGCTGTCGCACAACCTGAAGAACTGTCTCTCTTCATTAAAAATAAGACAGTATATAGAGCCTGAGAAGTTTGTTCTGTAAGATATCAACATCTCGTTAGGATGTATAATGCTTGTGATACAGCTCTCAATCTTCTCGCCAAATCTCGTATGTGCTAACGGCGACTCTGTGAACAATGTTGTGAAGATAAGGTCTACAACAGCAGTATCTCCCGAGGAGCACAGCCTGGTCAAGACCTCTGAAAGCTTCTCATCTCCAGACACGTTCATCCATCTGAGCAGAAGATCATAGACTGCTCGTGGGAGAAGAGATAAAGAGCTACTCTCTCTAGACTCCTCTTTCTCAGACACAACATACACCATTTAAATAATGATGTGAAAAGATATAAGAATTGAAAAATAAATCTTTTTATAGACATAAACGTTTTTGGTGAGACATATAGAGAGAATCATATTTGAGATCAATCGTGAAGGGTCTATAGAGAAGATTGTGGAGAGCCTTATAGATTTCTTCACAGAGATAGAAGACGACTGCGACTTAGACAAAAGATTTTTCGACGAACTTTTCGACAAGATTGATCATGTGGTCACATTGGGAGGAGAGAGAAAAATCTTATGTGGAGAAGTGGAGATAATCATAAGAGAGAGAAATAAAAAGATTGTTTTAGAAGTCGAGAAGAGATAAAAAAACAAAATTTTTTATTTAAAAGATGTTGATTATTCAGCTGATCGTTATCTTCTCGTCATAAATGCTCCAGCAATTATTGCTACGATCACTATTATCAGGTAGAGAACTACCAGCTGAAATGCTGTGCTTGTGAACGATGAGAAGTTTCCTATAACCTGTTGATACAGATTGTTAGCGGTTGATCCTGATGGCAAGAATCCTAAGAAGTTTCCTGCGAACACAAATGCTAATGCGGCTATTATGAAGAACGTCACTAATACAACAGCTATGTCTCTCGCACGCTCAACATCTGAAGTAGAGACAGAAGGTGCGGCCATCTTTTATCACCCACCTCCTCCACCAAATTTTGTTGCGAATATGTCCATTACTATTCCAATGACGCCGACAATTATTAACAATCCTAACATCTGATAGTATATGCTCAAGGCGTTTGTTGCGTTGTTAGCGAGATTGTTGAGAGGCGTCTGAATAGCAGATGCTCCAGGGAGAGTTTGTGCCTGATAGTAGATTATATATGCTACTCCAGACATTATAGCTATTATTATTGCTACTGTAAACGCTGTTCTCAACACATTAATCTTCTCAGCATCTATGGGCATCTTATCACTCTCATGAATAAAAAGCTTTAGAGAGGTTATAAATAGAAAGTTAGAGAAGGACTTAGATATATCTTTTCTTCATATAATATTTTGTTGGAGAGATATATGAGCACAAGATCTTTGAGAGGAGAGAGAGGAAGATATACAGCATATAGATATATGCTTTTTATAATTGATAAAGTAGTGCCGTATATATTAGATCAGAGCAGACCTTTTCTAGAGAGAAAAGCCAGAGCGACATCATGGTGTCTCTATATGCAAGACACAAGACTTAAAGATTGTTTCACATGGGACGATGAAAAATTTAGAGAATTAGCTAAAATACTTACAGAACATGCCAGAATGATTGCAGACACTATAATACCTATAAGTCTGAGAGGAGTAAAAATAGATTTTGAGAAGCTGAAAAAAGAAATAGAGATTTAACTATCTAGGAGATTTGAAGCTCCAGAAGCTTTCTTTCTTTTTCTCCTCTTCTTCTTTCAGCTCCTCCTCAGCCTCTTCAGTCTTCTCTTCTTCTTTCTTTTTCTTCTTTTTAATCTGAATCTGCTCTTGTTCGCTCACAATCTCGTCCTCATCTAAATAATCTTTAAATAAAAGATATATTTTCGACCTCTCTACAATTCTCTTTCTATCTTCATCTCTCAACATGAGACTTAAGACGAAGAGAGAGAAGACGAAGAATAAAAAAGAGAGATTTAGAATCGTCATTGAGACAAGTCTGTCCACAAAGAGAAACATATAGAGAGATATATAAATCATTATTGTAATAAAGATCAGAAGGATTAAAAAAGCCTTTCTGTATTGAGAATATGAGAGCCTGTAGAACTCATCCTCATCCATTCAACTCTCCTCGACCATGAGAGGAAGAAATATTCTGTCAAAAATCTCTTTCTCATCAGCCTTCTCTCTCAACATTTTGCTCAACATCTTAAGATCCTCTACATGTCTCGTGAAGAGATGTCTAGCAAGACTCCACTTCGCAGAGAACCTCTCTCCACAGAAAGGACATTCGTTTCTCTCAATCTTCTCTTTAAGAAAAGAATATACGTTCGGATATTTCTTCTTGAGAGACTCAGTAAACTTCTCTCTCTTGCTTACCATAGACATTAGACCCATGAGATATACATCTCTCTTCAAACATTCACCTTCTCAATAATAACATTGTTGAAAAAAGAATTTAAATTAAACCTCTATCTACCGCTTATATAGATTAGTATCAGTCCTATTATTATGAGAAGAGCAGATATATAGAGAGGAAAGTATACACCTATGAAAGGTATGTAGAGAGATAAAAAGCCTGCAACAATCATGCCTACGCCCGCCTCACGAAGTCTTCCTTTTAGAGAGAGACCTACTATAAGAGAGAACATTATTATAAAAGTAAGATCTACAGCCTGACCTCCTATGCTCACAGTGGCGAGCTGAATAGTAGGCATATAAAGATATGTTATCATAGTCTGATTGAGAGCATCCACCATGATCTTAATTGTTGATGCGTTAGAGACGTTGAAAAGCTTCATGCCTCTGAGAAGCTGAAGAGTGCCTATATATTCAAGACCTTCGCCTAGATAAGTGCTGTTGAAAGTTATGTTCCACACGCCTATCACAACATTAGTATCATTGTTTATAAGAGTCACATTCGCAGTCACACAGTCAGACGAATAATTATATATATAGTAGCATGAGTAGAGCCCGTAGACAAAAGATTGATTGAGAACTCTGAAAGAGATGCTCGTCTGATTGATAATGAAAGGTCTCGGAGCAGGAATGAAGATGGTGGTGTAGTTAGTAGTAGTTGTTGTGGTGGTCTGAGAATAGACGTATATAAGATCTGACGATAACATATAGAACAGAGAGACTGTGAACATAATCATGAGAACAGTCTTTAACATCTCTTCAAACTTTCTCATGCTCTCTAAAAATAACATCTCTATAAAAAATAAAAACATTTCAAGAATAAATCTTTTTCATCCTAAATATATTCACGGCTGAGAATATGGATGGGATAGGAGATATTGCTAATCTAATTGTCTCACTCATGATGCAGTTTCTCCCGCTGATCTTAGTGGGTGTCATGGCTTATTATATGTCAATGCTTTTCTTCAGAAGAAGAGCAGTCGCAACAGCACAAGCAAAAACAGGTGCGGGAGGAGGAAAAATCTCTCTTAAGGGAGATGCCGAGGCTCTCGTTCTAGATTTCAACAGCTACACATATGATGTGGTGAGCCTCTACAAGCTGTCAGAAAACATATATATGTCTGGCGAAGACGTCCCGAGATTTGTGATAGCTATATCTCCAAGCTTCAGACCTAAAGAGATCCCAAGATCTAGAGTGGCGAGATATTGTATAGATCCGTTCAAGCCTTTATACATAGCTGTGGGGAGAGACATAATTCTTCAGCCTATGGACGTAGAGCTTTCATCAGCATTAACGGCACTTGAGAAAGGAGGACTGATAGAGTTTGACAGAGAAGATCTTAACAATCTGATCATTCAGCTTTTAAAACTTGAACAAGGAAAAAAAGGAGAGTTCACAATAGCACCAACAATAAAACTAGGCTTCACAATAGACCAGCCGAAGCTTGTGATGAAGTTCTCAGAAGAGATCCTTCTTAGAGCATCTAAAACTCTCAAAGTCTTGTTCTCAAATCTAGCCGAATGGGAGAGAATGACAGAATATATAAAAGCATTGACAGAATACGCAAGAACAAGATATGGATGGATGGGGACTCTCATAACATTGATGCTTGTCATGGGCATAGTGTTAGTAATGTTAAAAATGTTCCACGTGATCTAAAATGTTTCTGTTTAAAAAGAGAGAAGAGAAGATAGAGAGAACGCTGACAGACCTTCTGACAAATCTTCTCACAACAAAAAAGAGAAGAGATATAGCCTCAAGATGTGTATATGGAGAGGGAAACGGATATAGAATTTATGTGAAAACAGAGGCGGAAACAAAAATCTGTATGAAAGATGAGCTGGACATAAGCTCTATAATGATGATACAAAGGATCCTTAGATGTTCAGAGCTTTGGAGAAGACATTATATTCTCACAGCTGTGATACATGATCTGAGCATAAACTCTCTCAGAAAGATCCCTTCGAAAAAAGCTTTTGAAAATAAATCACGATATTATAAAGAGATTGAGGAGATCCTTTCTAAAGAGAGTTTAGAGAGAAATGAAGAGAAGAGAGAGATTTTTGATATATTTCTCTCAATAGTCGATGGGAGAAGAACAGAAGAGAAGACTATATATAAGATCTGTCCTAACAGATGGTTTTTACATACCTTCCTAGAGATATATGCCTCTGAGAGAAAAATTAAAGGGTGGCTGATTTTTGCGTCAGCTGTATAACGTTGAGACAGACACGTTGTTGAGAAAAATATATACTAGAAGACGCTACTACGAGATCATAACAGATCTTTTCAAAACAGATGAGCCTAGAATTTATGTTTTGAAGCTTGCTGGAGATTTGTTTGATGAGATACCTACATACGCATATGAAGACTGCAACGTTAATATCGAGAAATTTAAAAACAATCTTCTTGCGAATCTCATTGCTGAGAGAATTGTTCTCGTGAGAGAAAAAAGAAGATTCAAACATCTCACAATATCAATAGTCGGCATGGCTGGAAGCGGAAAGACTACATACGCAATAATGTCTCTGATAGGAGCATTGATAATGGTTGGGATAAGCCCTGAGGAGGCTGTGAAAATAGCTGACTCGCTGACATTTTTCGATGCAAGAGACTTCACAACAACAATCAAAGAAGTTATCGAAGAGAAAAGATGGATCCCAGCTGTGATATTTGATGACGTTGGTGCACAGATATCTAAATATTGGATAACGCTTGGAGAGAAATATTGGACATATTTCTTCTCATTATTAGACCAAGTGAAAGAGTTCATAGGAACATTAATTCTCACAGCAAGATCTTTCTCATCAATACCAGCCAGAATGAGAGAGCTCTCAGACCTTGTCGTAGATGCTGAAGAGATTTTAGTTGGAGACCGTGTTATAGATCTTTTCAGATATTATAGACTGGACGACTACTCATCAAAAAGAAGAAAAGAAGAGAATCTTCTTTATATAGATGTGTTAGTCCCATGCGTGAGAATGCCAGACAACATGTGGAGAAGAATGTTGAAAGCTAGAAGAGAGCTCAGCAAAAAGAGACTTGAGCATTTCTCAGAAGAGATGGAGATTAGAGAGGAGATGCTCGAAGAGAAGCTTGAGAAAATTATTGAGAAAAAGAAGAAGAAAAAAGAGGAGGCTGATGAAAATGATGAGAGCTCAGCCTCCTGAGGAGAGAATAGTCTTCGGAAGAACATATATTGAGACTCTCATATTGACAATAAGATTTCTAGAGTTCAGAACTAGAGATGTTGATGCTCTGATAAATATTGCTTTAAGACTTGAAGAAGAGATCTGCGGATTAATATTTTCATTTCCAGAGCTTGGAGATTTATACAGAGAAATAATAATGGAGGTATTAGAGAAAGAGTTTCCTGAGATACCGAGGCCAGAGATAAAAGGATGTAGAATTTTCGACAGAATATTCACGTGGGTAGCTACAAATATAAACAACATACTCTCCGCAGAAGCATACTCAAGAAGCTCAGGAGATATTCTCACCATCGAGAAAAACATAACGCTTTGGATAGTAAGATCTGCTCAACAAGCGTTTTTATTCAGAGCTGGATTATTAACTGTGTCGCCAGCGAGAAGGAGATACCAATGATCTGCGAGACTATTGTAGAGAGCAGACATAGAGTTAGAAAAGATCTTTATAAGATAAGAAGATGTGAAGACGTGATATTATTCGAAGAGTATCCAGAGAAAAGTCTTGAAGAACATAGAAGAGGAAAATATGGAAGATATCTAGGCGTTAAGAGAAGAGGAGGAGCAGGCCCGAGCTTCTCATATATGACGTGGACAATAAAAAGATTCATAGAGATTTTAAGAGGCGTTGAAGAAAGAAAAACAAAAAGACTATCTATTGCGAAAGCTGTGCTCGACAGAAGCTTTTTAGCATATGATTTGAAGACAGGAGAAGTTGCGACAGGACTAGTCAAAATATTTCTAGGATACAACATCTTAATCATAGTCGGGAGAGAAGACTCTGAGCTTGTAAAAAAGATCATTAGAATTTATGAGCCGTCTATAGTCATCTCATTTAAAGATTTTGATGCAGACTGTTTCGCTAAATATGAGAGAAAAGGATTTATAGTGTGCAAAAGACATCCAACTATCAGAGACCTCAGAATAATCATAAAAACATCTGTATTAAAAAAATTCGGTTCATCTGTATAAAACATTTAAATTATCAATCACATGCTCATCTATATATCCAGTCGATATTATATAGTGAAGAATAGACTCGACAAGCTTCTCATTAAGCATCATTCCTCTAAGTTTTCTCTCAAGAGACGCAGGGATCTTCACGTTTTTAAAGTTTGCCACAGCTTTTATAAGAAGAATCTTGCTTTCAAGAGAATACATAAGGCTTCCAAGAGGAACTGTATATGCTGATGACACAGGAGTCTCTCCAGCAAAAATCACAGGAGTCTTCGCATTAAACAATATGTAGCTTATAGAATAAGGGCTCATAGTTGTTGATGCTATGAGAAGACCTTCCAACATGTTGGTTATATGAACAGCCTCGTCAAGATATCTCTCGTCAGTAACCCATATAGGAGGTCTTCTGAGCCAATACGCTATTTGTACTCCTATGGCGACGCCTATCTCAGGGATCTCTGGAATATATATTCTCCATAAAGTCCCCGACTTGAGAATCTTTTTTATATAGTCTGGTATCGCTCTCTCAAAATCAGGAACTATATCAACAGACACTCTGCTGTATCCTCTTCCAGACCTGGAAGGGATCTCTTCAATGCCTAAAGTTTTTTTCTTCACAGCATAATCAATTGCGTCAGCCATTGAGAGACCTGCGTTCACAAGCTTTCTAGACAGCTCTCTAGCCTCGTTCTCAGAAAGAATCTCTTTTAACACATAAAACATCGCCTCTTCATCTGGAAGAGGAATATATATAGGGTCTCCAAATCTTCCTCCTCTCAGAAAAGCCTGATCTATCTCGCTCGTCTTGACGTTTGTTGTGGCAATAATCAGAAGAGGAAGCTTAGAGTCAGATATAGACTGCATCTCATCAAAAATAATCTGTTGAATATTCCTCAGATACTGCTCAGAAGTATGTGTAGATGCTAGAGTTCTTGCAGAGAGAAACACATCTGAGTCGTCGAAAATAATTACTGAAGGAAGATTCTTTTTAGCCTCAGTAAAAATGTTTCTAATCCTCTTCTCGCTCTCACCAACATATTTAGACAAGACGCTGTCAGGACGAACCATCGTAGGCTCAATACCTAACATTCTAGCCATTATCTTCGCCATAGCAGTCTTGCCAGTCCCTGGCGCACCAGCAAGAAGAAGACCGTTAGAATATGGAGGTCTTCCCTCAGCGACAGGAAGAATATAAAGCTTTTTAAGAAGCTCATAAACCTTCTTAGGATAAGCATATACTTTTCTAGATCCGTCGCATCTCTCAGTTATAAGAACGTTGTTAGTCAGACTCTCCTCAGAATACTCACATTTAGAGCCGTATCTAATTTTTGTTGCGTTAGTGACGACACATTTAGGAGGAGAAGCGAAAAGAATAGTGCAGAAGCCGTTTGAATATCCTCTCTCAACAACTTCTCCAACAGGGATCTTTCTTACATCTCCACATGTCAAAACAATTACGCTACATTCTACAAAATCAGACAAAGACCATCCCAAAAGAATAGAAAAGATGAAAAAGATAAATGTTTTTCAGGCGAAAAGCTCTAGATATCTCTCTCTTCCATATCTCTCGATAAGCTCTTCAGTAAGCTGAGTGAAATCAAGTTTTTTATCAACCCATAGAGATATCACTACTGGAAACAAAGGATAAGCCCGACCGTAGAAAACTCCTACGCCTCGTCTACCGCTTACATGTTCAGTTAATAAAAAGAAGTATATCTCTCCTTTTTTAAACTCATCTTTTGGAACGCAGAAGACAGCAAATCTGCTTCCAGAAGCATTTACATATTCAGTTAATGTAGAAGGCATGTCGAGAAGATATCTGAGCTCTTTCTCTTCAAACTCCTCAAGAGGCTTCTCAGCAAGTCTTCCAATAGCGTATCTAGAATACATAACTACTGGAAGATACACCTTACCTTTTGCTGGATTGAAAACCAGAGGATACACCTTCTGATACCCTGGGAAAGGAGCCTCATCTTTTCCAAGCTCAACCTTCCACCAGGGAGCCCATACTTTTCTTGCAGAAGCCTCAGCCTCAGGATAGCTTCTGTTTACAAAAGGCATGTCGAGACACACAGCTCCATCGATCTCTATGATGCTTCCTGGAGTCGGCGTGAGGATTTTATCTAACAGCTCGTAATCCGCCTCTCCCAACTTTCAAACCCATGATGAAAAACATATGAAAATTAATAAATAGAGAGTTAGAGAAGGCTTTAATGAAGCTGAAGAGAAGCTTTCGCTCTTCTTCTAAGTCTCTCCATGACATCAACATATTTAATAAACAGCCTAGGGATCTTTCTTTTCTCAAGCCTCACAACGCCAAGATCTCTCAGAGACCTTACGAAACGCCTCAGATATTCTTCAACCTTCTCAGGTCTTATATAGCCGACCTCATCCCTAAGATCATTGATAAATCTTTTGTTAAGAATCATAGGAGCAAGCTCTCTCATATTTATGCTCACATATTCTTCAGAAGCCTCTCTCCTCGCCATCTCCATCTCTTCTCTCTCAAGCTCTTGAATAGCTAGAAGAACACCTAAAATAGACATCTCTTCTCTCTCGAAAGCTGGCATATCAGCTCACAATTTAAATCTTTTCTAGTCAGGTTAAAAATAGAGAGTTAAATGAAGACTCTAGCAATAATAATATTGATCATTGCGGGGCTGGGGGTGGCGATAGGATTTTTATACACAGCTGTGATACCTAAAGAAGAGAAGAAAAATCTTGAGATAAATCTAGATTTGAGAAGAGACAGAATAATACTTGAGATAGCTAACAACAGAGACGTCTCAGAAGAGATATACATAAGAAAAATAGAGATCTACTACGGAGAGATCTCTTCAATAAACATAGTGATGTATAGAGTGAACTTTTACAACAACACCTACATGGATATTTATCTTGACGAGAAGATTGTTTTGAAGCCTGGAGAGAAGATCGTTAGAGAGATAATGTTGAAATATCCTCTCGTCATAACAATTTATAAAATAGATCTTATTACAGATCGTGGGAAGATAACCTTCATAAGAATCCCTAGAGATTAGACCTGGGATCTTTCAGCTCAATACATTCGTCAGCCTCTCTGTTTATTCTCTTAAGCTCTCTATCCATAAAATCATTAATCTTCTCCATCTCATCAAGATACCAACTGAAGATCTCTTTCAGCTCAGGAGCAACATCTTTATATCTGCTCTGAAGAACATAGATCAGTCTTAACATGAGAAGCTCTTTCTCAAAAGCTTTCTCAGTAGAATCAATTTTTCTCAAAAGATCCTGAGCATCAACATCTTCAGAGAGAAATGGATATTTCTCAAAAAGACCTTTGATTTTTCTCATAGCCTCATTAACCACAGACATCCTCATCTCATCAAGTCTTCTTCTATACTCGTCATACATCTTGAAGAAATTCTTCTCACAAACCATGTTCTCCCCCGAAAAGATATTTTAAAAACATTTATATTCTAAGGCTCATCCAACTTTCTATTTAAAAACTCGATTAAAAATATCATCATAGATGAGTAATTTGCATCAAGAACAAATTTTAGAACAAAAGTCTTTGAGAGAGATTTATAAGCTTATCGATACATCTAAAGAGAGCGTAACTAAAATATTAGATCATTATGTAAGCTCTTTCAGAGACACATACAAAGATGTGAAAAATCTGTTTGAAAAGAACAAGACTGTCGGCTACGCAATAGATCCAAAGCTTATGACAGAAATAATGAATTATTTAAACACTCTTTCCACGCTCAGCCACATTATGATTGACAGACTTGAACTTATTGAAGAAGAATCAGAAAGACTTCCAAGTTATCTCAGTGTGTCATCAGGAATAAATGTTAATAAAGCTATAGCAGTATTAAAGGACGCATATGAAGAACTTCTCGCTCTTATAACTATTGCAGAAACCATGATAAAGAAAAATCTTCAAAAGACTAAAGACGTGATAGAAATTGACCATAGTGAGGTTTCTCCAGATGAATATATGCTGATATACAAGATGGCTCCTGAGGAGGCTGAAGAAAAGCTTAAAAACATCGAGGATGAGCTTAGAAAAACCAGAGAAATGCTTGAGAGCTATAGAGAAGAACTTATAAAGAAATATAAAACAATCGATATGGCACCGCCAGATGAGCTGAGAACATTAAGAATCCTTGAGAACAAAATAAATAAATTAAAAGAGGAACAAGAGAGCCTTCTTAGAAAAACAAACATATTGCTGACACCAGATGAAGATATGTTGAGGAAATATTCTAACATTATAACATGGATAAATGAGGCTTTAGAGCCATTTGGAGAGAAATGTGGATGGACAACAACATATACTTATGCACCTGACAAATTAGATCTTAGACTTCTGCTTAATGATGTCGCAAATTGTGCTCACAGCATAACCACAGCCGTGATGAAATTTTTGCTTCCATCTTTTGCATCTCTTAAAGAATATAAAACAATTGAGGAGGGGAGTCACAGTCTGTTGATTGAAGATGTGAATCCTATGATAAAAGAGTTCATCAAGAGATGGGAGAAATATGTAGAAGAGAACTACAGAATAGGATATTATTACGACGAGGATTATTCGATGCTTAGTGCCGTAGGAAGAAAAAACAGAGTTGAAATGATAGTAGGATCCTCACCAGGACACAAGACGAGAGTAGAAGTAATAGATGGAAGTTTATACATGAGATATTTCGACACAGACTTGAAAGTTAATGAGACGCTTCACGACCTGCTTACAGAAAAGAAATTCAAATGTAGAATAATTACAGGAGAAAGATTTGAAGATGGCGTAAAATGTGTCAAAGATAACTTCACGATAGAAGATATAGACGCTCTCGCCAAAGCAATATCACTTGTCACATCTATGGATCTGAATCTAAGTCATAGACCTGACTTCGTGAACAACAGAATAAGAGACCTCTTCCCAGAGATATTTAAAGAAGAGGTGAGAAAATGAACGTAGATGAGCTAAGAAGATTCAGAAGAGACCTTACAAAAAGACTTGAGAAAAATGAGACTGTATTCACTACAGCTGTCAATAAAAGTGATTCGATAAAAGAAAAGCTTTCAGCTTACTATGACATATTGAAAGAGCTTACAGACCTCATAATAAATACGAAAGAAAAGATCCTTGAGATCGCAGTTAATATGAAGCCAGAGAAGGCTGAAGGTTTCAGAGGAACTTTACTTAAAGATGTCTTAGATCGACAGGCAAAAGTTTATAAAGATATCATGAGTATGCTAGTATCAAATAAGATCTCTCTTCCGTCATTATATGATATATGCGAAAAGTTTGGCATTAAATCAGAAAGATGTGAAGAGATAGACAAAAAATATGGCACCTCTGAGATCTCTTATAGAATACAGGAAATAATTAGCACCACAGCCAATATATACAGTTATACTCTTCTCTTCCCGAACACATACTTATATCTGGATCCTAAGAATAGAGATAAAGTAATCGAGAGATTAAAGACGTTTGACAATGAAATCATAGAGATCTTGATGAAACGTCCTAACTTCGTAGAGGATATGTTGTCAGACCATATGGATTTTCTCACAGTATTAAAAGAAGATTTGTCGAGACTTATATATGTGACAGAGATGAAACTGCTTCCCTACCTCTATGAGATGGATAAAGATCTTCATAGCAAATTGATAGAAATTGTATTAGATCTTAAGATTATTGAGAGGCAACTGGGCATCGTAATAAGATATTATGGAAAACCTACGTTAGACGTCCCAGAAGAGATATATGATTTGTATAGAGGAGAGATCTTTACGACTCTCGCCTTGACGAGCAGACTTCTCGAAAAAATCAAAGAATATATAAAAGTTTATTATGACGCTCTTAAGAGAGTTACCGAACATTTTGCAAAGAATGAGCTGAAGAATGTCTTATAATCACAGCTGTGAAGAAACCCGAAAAAATTTTTAAAACATTTATATTACAAAGCTTATCTAACTTTCTATTTAAAAATTCGGCTGAAAATATCATCATAGATGAGTAGTTTGCATCAAGAACAGATTTTAGAACAAAAGAAGTTGTTAAATGAGATCTATGAAAATATCGAAAAGACTAAAAAAGAGTTTATAAATAAGTTCAGCTCATTCATATATACTCTTGAACAGATATCTAGAGAAACAAAAGATATTTTTGAAAGAAATAAAACAAAAGCTTTTTCAATAGATCCTAGACTTATGGCTGAGATCTTGAATTATCTGGAGATTATCAGAGTAATTAGTAGAATAATGGCTCATAGAACAGAAGAGCTTAGATCAGAAGAGAGCATTAGAGAATTATTATATATGTTATCAAATGTCTCATTTGATACTAAAATCATGTATACCGCATATACAAGCCTTGAAGATCTTGTATATCACGTGAAAGCTTCATTAGACTCTACATTAGAAAAACTGCAAATTATAAAAGGTTTAGAAAGAGGCCCTATATTAAACTATAACATTCATATGTATAGGATGGCTCCTGAGGAGGCTGAGGAAAAGCTTAGAAAAATTGATGACGAATTGAAAATAGTTAAAAACCAGCTTGAGAGCTATAGAGAAGAGCTTATAAAGAAATATAAAACAATCGATATGGCTCCACCTGATGAGATAAGAATATTGAGGATCCTTGAGAAAAAAACAGAAACGTTAAGAGGAGAGTTAGAAAGATTGTTGAAAGAAACATACACTAAGGTTCCGTTTTATGACAAAACGCTTTTCTTCGACACAAGAAAATATTTGAATTTACTCTTACAACCCTTCGGGGAGAGATGTGGATGGATAAGAGAGGAGGATTATTTATTCACTAATTATGTTGATGTTAGACTTCTGCTTAATGAGGTCGCTAATTGTGCTCATGCTGTAGCTTCTACATCAATAAAACTGTTTTCAAAAATTTTATCAACTCTTGAATCTGGGAAGATAACAGTAGAAGGTAAACACAGCGTGTTGATAGGCGATGTAAATCCTATGATAAAAGAGTTTGTTAAAAGATGGGAGAAATATGTAGATGAAAATAATAGAATAGGATATTATTACAGCGAGGATTATCCAATGCTTAGTGCCGTAGGAATGAAAGACAGAGTTGAAATGAGAGTAGGATCCTCACCAGGACACAAGACAAGAGTAGAAATAAGAGATGGAAGTTTATACATGAGATATTTCGACATAGACTTAAATGTTAATGAGACACTTCACGACTTGCTCACAGAGAAAAAATTCAAATGTAGAATAATTACAGGAAGAAGATTTGAAGACGGCGTAGAATGCGTCAAAGATAATTTCACAATAGAAGATGTAGACGCTCTCGCCAAAGCAATATCACTTGTCACATCAATGGATGTAAACTTGGATGAAAGACCTGACTTCGTGAACAACAGAATAAGAGAGCTCTTCCCAGAGATATTTAAAGAAGAGGTGAGAAAATGAATATAGATGAGCTGAGAAAGTTTAGAGGAGAATTCTTAAGAAAAATAGAGAAAAATTATGACAAATATATTTTAACATATACTGAAAAAAATCTCGATCCAAAGAAGAAACTTTCTGTCTATGCTGAAACAAATAAAGAGCTCGCAGAAATTCTTATGAACATAAAAGAGAAAATTCTTGAGATAGCAAGCAGTCTCAGACCTGAGAAGACAAAAGGTTTCAAAGGAGCTTTATTAAAAGAGCTTACCGAGGCTCAGATGAAACAACATAAAAATTTAGATAAAACAGTTACGGATTTAATCAATTATATAGAGACTGGCTGGAGAAAGCTTTGTTCATCTCTATACGAATACTCCAGAGATCTTTGCTCAAAAATAGATAAATTAAAAATATCAGAGATATTTGAAGAAATAAGTCACATATTAGTTCTGATGGAAGATGTGTATAGACGTTTTGTTATCGCCGAAGAATCAATATTCGACTCGTTATCTGATGATATGACGCAAATACTTAAGAAAATGGAGAAACTAAAAGATGTAAATATAGAGCTTTTTATAACACGACATACAACTTTAGAAGAGCTTGACGAAGATTTTCTAGATAAGTTTATGATAATAAGAGAAAGATTGTCAAAACTAATATATTATACTGAAACATATATAAATCCTGTCCTCTATACGATAGATAAAGAGCTTCATAAAAAAATGAAAAATATTGTGTCAGACCTTAAAACAATTGAAAAACAATTGTATGTTCTGAACAGTCTTTACAGAAAAATTGAGACAGAAAAAGCAGAAGGATATATGTTTGAACCTTATGAAGACACATTATTAAAAACGCTCACAATAATGGAAGAGATGGCTAGAAAATTATTTGAATATGGAAGCACTATATATGATGTTGTGAAAAAACTTGCTGAATATGACATGAGAGAAGAGATGAAAACCCTCTCATAATCACAGCTGTGAATTAGCCTGTGTTTTAAAAATTTTTTTCTTATAAGACTTTTTGGATTAACATGAGTCTTGTTGAGATCGCTCTTAAAGAGGCCGAGGCGTATTACAATCAGTATGGGACTAGTCTAACTCTTCGAGGACTCTTCTATATTCTCGTAAGCAAAAACGTCATTCCCAACACAGTTTCAGCTTACAAGAGGCTTTCAGATGTTCTTGCGAAAGCTAGATACAGAGGAGAATTTCCTTGGCATCTCCTCAGAGACTCTACACGTAGAGTAATTCCTATGGAGAAGACGACTTGGTATCCCACAAAGCCTCTGTCTCCCGATGAGATCAAGATGATTATTGAGAGCTATATAAACAGCTATGTCAATGTCCAAGTGAATCCTTGGGAGGATCAGCCTTACAGAATATTCGTCATCGTTGAGAAAGAGGCTCTGGGAGATCTTGTGTCTAAATTCATCTCAGAAGTATGGGAACATGGAGTAAGAGAGATCCGTGTCATACGTGGATATGACTCTGCCACAGATGTGAATCTTCTTGCTGAAGATATCTCTCAGATGCCCAGCAGTCAGAAGCCTGTGGTTCTACAGCTAGGAGACTTCGACCCCAGCGGAGAAGATATCGTGAGAGACTTCAGAGAGAGACTGAAAATGTTGTCGAAAAGAGACGACATAATCTTTGAGAAGATAGCTGTGACAATAGATCAGATAATAGATCTTAAGCTTCCAGCGAAGCCAGAAAGCCTTGAAGAGATAACAAAAATGAGAAGAGACTCAAGATATAAATCATACGTAGAAAAGATCAAAAATATGGCGGAGACAGATGAGAGAGTGAAAAAACTAGTAGAAGAATACGGGTCGCCAGAAATAAGAGTAGAACTTGACGCATTAGTAGCATTAAAGCCAGACGAGTTCAAAAAAATCCTTAGAGAAGCAATAGAGAGATATTTCGACAGAGAAGTTTATGAGAAGATAACAAAAACAAAAGAAGAAGAACTTAAGAAAAAAGCAGAAGAGATAAAGAAAGAAAGTCTTGAAAACCTGAAGAAACTTTTTGAAGAAAAACCACAGCTGTGAGATAATCAGATCGTATTACTTTTCTTAAAAGCTTTATAAACATACCCCGATTTTTTGAGGGGTATAGGCGGGGAAAAGTAATACTTTATACACTAATATATGTTACTATATATACACGTAGGCGTGAAGATTCCGAGGAGAGTCCACAGCTGTGAGCTAGACTGTCTTCTTCTCTTCTTTTCTCTTTTTCATAACTGGCTCCAGAGCTTTTGAAAATCTCTCTCTAAGCGTATCTATGAGATTGCGCATGAACCTTCTCTGATGATATGAGAACGGGATGGCGAGTTGATACAAAACCTCAAACAATATTACTGTTGCGATTAACGAACCTAAACCCTTCATAGGATCTGGAAGATGTTTTGTAAGCGTCTCCACTATCACAGCCATGTTAGTTTTTAATAACTGTTTAAAAATATGAGAAAAAGTTTTGATATCCTCTTCAGTAGGCTCTTTTTTAGACCCAATGATCTTGTAGAAAGCTGAAGAAAACTCTCTTGCTAAATTTCTTATCGTCATCCCGACAAGCTCTCTAGACAGCCTGAGAGACTCTAAAAGCTTTTTAGACACGCTTCCCAACACGCCTTCTCTCTGAGAAAGCTCCTCAAGTCTCTTCTCCATAAGATCTAGAAACTTCTCAATATAATCTTTCTCCTCCAGCCTCTTAAGATATTCCTCTTCACTCTCTATCGCCTTAAACACAATAGTCATATAAATCCCTCTGGAGAAAAAATGATTTCAGAAAAAATAAATAGAAAGTTAGAGAAAAACTGAGATGTTTAACAAAAATTATAACATCTGAACAGACTCAGCCTTCTCTGTAGAGGTTTTTCTCTGAAGAGCATATTTTTTCTTCATCTCTGTATACAGCTCTGTATACAGCTCATATGCTCTTAATTTGTCTCTCGTCAGATAAAAGCTGAAATCACGATAATAAAGTGGCTCATAATGATCTGTAATATATGTAGTTAGATAAAACATGCCTGTCTTGGGATGATAACATTTGTATAAAGCTAATGTAAGTTTGCTACCAGCTTTTCTTCCCTCAGACTCTTCAATAATGTCGCATATGTCATGTGCGATCTTTTCAATCATGTTATTCACGACATACATAAATTCTCTATCCTTATCTTCTTCTGTGAAACCTTTAGCATTCTTATATATCTCTTTTAGCTCAGGCACTTCAAAAAGTCTTAAGAAATATTGTATACCCATAGCATCTCTTATTGGAGACACAAGATCTTTAATCATCTCTCTCAAATCAGGTGGAGAGACTTCAGGAGCTATATAAACTAATTCTGAAGAGAGAAACCATATTTTGTCACGTTCTTTCGCAGTAAGATCTAAAAGCTTGTTTATAATCTCTAATTCTCTATCAGATATCATATATCCACCTCATAGAAAAAACATCAAAGAAGATTATAAATAGAGAGTTAGAGAAAATGATCACGGCTGTGTATTTTAAACTTTTGTAAAAGAATCTGTTTTATGGAGAAGATCATGTGTGAAAACATTGTTTATGACGAGGAGAGAGGAGAGAAGATTTGTGCAGACACAGGCGAAGTTCTTGAGGAGAAGATTATTGATGTAGGGAGAGAGTGGAGATCTTACACATTTGATGAACACGTGAGAAGATCTAGAGCTGGAATGCCTCTTCAGAAGTCCACCATCAACATCAGCATATCAACAGTTTTAGACGGAAAATTTAAAGATGCGAAAGGAAAAAAATTTGATGTAGACGATAGAATTAGAAACAAGAGATTAGTTAAACTTCAGAGAAGACTTCTCAACGACCCAGGCTCTGTTGAGAAAGAAGTTTTATATATAAAAGAGAGAATTCTCGCCGTGAAAGACAGACTTTTTCTCACAGAAGACGCTGTAGAACAAAGTCTTCTCATCGCCAAAGAGGCTTTTGACAGCGGAAGAGCAAGAGGAATGATGACAGACTGTATCGCTGGAGCAGTGATCTATCTGACATGTAAGCTCATGAAGATCCCTGTCAGCATAGAAGAGATTGCAGACGCCTTCGGACTATTCAAAAAAGACCTCGGGAGATGCTACAGAAGAATAATAGAAGGCATAGACATTGAGAAGCTAGGCGTCGAGAGCAAGGTCATGACTACATCATATATATCTAGAATAGTCTCACAGCTGGGGCTGAGCGGAAGAACAGAGGCGTTGGCAAGAGAGATCGTGAGAAGATATAGAGAGCTGGGACTCTCATCAGGAAAAGACCCGAGAGGAATAGAGGCTTCAGCAGTATATATAGCGTCAAAAATAGCTGGAGAGCCAGCGTCACAAGAGAAAATAGCTGAGACAGCTGGAATATCAGAAGCGACATTAAGAGTAAGAATAAAAGAGATAGAAGAGATGTTAAAAACATATCCTTTGACTAGCTGAACATCAACACTTCCTCCTCTTCAACACCTAACACTCTTTTAGCAATTCTAAGAGCATCCTCCATACTCATCTTCTCAGGCTTCCACACAACAGTTATATTTGGATTTCCTCTCGTAGTGACATAATATTCTACAACAATAATGTCATCACTCGGATAAATCTTAACTTTTTTACTCTCACCTCTATAACATCTCACGGCATTAATAGTTCTCAGAATTCTCCCTCTCCCTCTGGTTCCAATGACATATAAAACTCTGGCATTACACTCTCTTATAGATCCACAACATGGAGCTTCAACAAGAATATAATTTTCACTCATATGTTCACCTCATAGAAAACATATCAAAGAAGATTATAAATAGAAAGTTAGAGGAAAAATATGATCGCCATCAAATTATCACTCTTTGTTTAACACCACAGCAAAACCGAATCCTAAGGCTGATACAGACATTGAGAAGCCAATGATGTGTCTCATGATCTCTGCCTCGCTGAGCGTTATCATCTTCATCTTTAAACCAAATATTAGGTTTGTAAGAAACATGCTGAAGTTTACGCTGAAAAACACGATGAGAAAGAGAAGCGGTATGAAAAACTCTAAGAAATACTCTACTTTTTTAAACAACAGCCTGGTCGTTAAATAATAAGATGAGATGAACAGCGTTAATGCTAACGCTCCCAACAGAGAATTATATAGATGAACATCAATTTCAATCAACATTTATCACCTTCACAATATTATTACGTTCATACTCTTTTTTATATTCTCTATGTTCGACATAAGCTAGAAACGCTCCCGTGAGTCCAGATAACATGCTCATAGCTATCTCTATGTTCTCAACAGGCTTAAACTTCAATTCTGCGAACAATATTTTCAACATGATCGCAACTGCGGAAACAACTCCCACAGAAATCCAGAAGATCACAGATGCAATAAATAGCTCGCTAATGTCTTCTTTTAATATACGCTTAGGGACGAGATAGGAAACAACATATACAACAAGAAAAATCCATGTGAGCAATGGACGTGACTCATTGAGATAATCGCTCACAGAAGAAAACCAATGATTCACCTCAACATATATCTTATAACATATTATCATGCTAAACACAGTCATCAGAGCGGAAAGAACGACAAGAGCAATAAGAATTATAACATCAGAGCCTTTCATCCGACTTTATCCCGATAAAAAATAAAGGATTGGAAAGATTAAAATCTACAGGCTAATCGGTTCACAGCTGTGGACTTCTATTCATTTAATTAGAGGAAGATATACCAGCGGAACGACAAAAAATAAATAGAGAATGATGAACCAGAAGATAGCATGAAAAATCCTTGGATCGGGATCTCCTGACGCAAACTCAGAAACAACATAGAGAGCAAAAGCTATGGCGATAAGCATGAAGCCTATTGTTGTAAAAAATAGATCGAACATGCTTCCTACACCAATTGTTATAGCGATAATCAACAGTATAATGCCTATAACAGGCAGATTATTTATTATCTTCTCTCTAATCGACCTCTCCTCATCACATCCACATCCAGAGGCTTCATCTATCAGCTTCTTCAAAAACGTCTTCACATCTTCAAGAGGTCTTCCATAGTATTTCATGATCATCTCATTGCTAGCCTGATTAAACGGACACGAAGATACAACACATACCCTTCCATAATCGCATGCTCCAGATGAGAAAGACGAAGGACTGTAGACATAGCCTCTCTCTACAAGCGGAAGAACACAACATGGCTGTCTACTTTTAAAACAATAGACAAGACCATAACGCTCTCTGCTTCTGCCGATTCTAACTGATTTCACAAAAAATGAGAAAGAAACATCAGACACATCTTTCATTTCTATCCCGATAAAAATATGAAAAAGATTAGATAAAAAAACACAGGTCTGATGAGACCACAGCTGTGGACTTACCTATGTTTTTTATATTCATTCACTTTTATATTCCTTTGGGACATCATGTCTGTTGTTGATTTTGATGAGCTGAAGGCTAGACTTGTCGAGAGATTAAAAAGATATATTCACAAATGCTTCTCTGAGAACGATCTTACCGATCATTTGAAGTTTATTGTTGAAAACGTCACAGAGAGAAGATGCAATCTTGTTGATATAATAGATGGATGGGAGACTCCCGCTCATAAATACATGGATCTTCCTCCAGAAGAGTTTCTCATATATCGAGTATCATACAACCACATCACGTATCACTTCAAATGTGAAAAAATACATGTATATATAAATGGACACTTCATAATCATAGAGACAGACGAAAAAGAAGAAAAGAAAAGAACATACGTGATGGTAGACTTCGACGAGGAAGACATTGATGTTTTTCCACTCGAAGAAGAGAAATAAAAACCACATCCAGTCCATAAATTTAATTTATGGACTGGATGGAGTCCACAGCTGTGGACTCATCTAAAGAAGAAGATTGTTAAGACCAATTACTAACTTCTCATTGATCTAATTAATCCTCATAGAATAAAAATAGAATTTTTGTTAAAGTTTTATTTATCATTCATGTTCGACAATAAACAAAGACAGGCCTGTTAAGAAGCCGCCCACTATATTCATAGCTATCACTATGTTTTTAACAGAACTAAACTCTAGTCCTTCTGACATGACCGCTATACTATAGCCAATTCCTACAAAAATAAGAGCGATCATATTTGCGATAAATAGCTCGCTGATTTTCTTTCTCAATACAAGTTTTGGAATAAGGTAAGAGACAGCAAACACAACAACAAATATCCAGAAAAACAGCAGACGAATCATTATATCAACCTATTTTATATGTCTCTTTCTTCTCATAGATGCACTTCAGAACTCGATACAGCATGAAGACATCTATGACTTTACTGTCCAACTCTCTGCCCACTATTATTGGTTCACTCATTTGACTTAAGACATGTGTGATCCCGATAAAAATATGATAAAAAATAGATAAAAAACAGAGGTCTGATGAAGTTACAACTGTGACCTCATCTGAAAAAGAAGAGATATATCATCACTATCTGAAGGAACATCTGGATAATGATTAGCGTTAAAAGTCTTCTCTGACCTCTTCTCAGTCTCATCATCTCACTACTTATATCTGCTACTCTCTCTACGTTCCTAACGATCTTATTGGTCTCTTCATCAACAGTCTTCAAGAAGCTGTTCGTGATGTTGTTAATCTCTTTGACAAAGTTCTCCATCATGTCTCTCAGATCTCTCTTCAAATAACCTATTTTTTCAATAAGATCGTCTGTCTTCTTCATAACATCTCTATGAAAAATATTAAGATTTTCTCTCAGACTTTCAAAGAAGTCGTTCATCGCTGTTCTCAGAGAATCTGCTTTTTTGCCGAATCTCTTCAGAAGATCTTCTTCAGCATTCTTCTCAAGTTTTCGAAGAGACTCAATCTTCTCCTGAAGCTCCTTAAGACTTCTCTCAGCCTCATCAACTCTGTTCTTCAGACCCTCAAGATACTTCTCAAGAGACAAATTGATTTTCGAGAGAATCTCGTCAGACTTCTCAGAGAAGCTTCTCACCACACCTTCAACACCGATCCTTTCAATCTTCTCATCAAGAGAATCAATCCTAGACCTGACCTTCACATCCCACTCATCAAGAAGCTTAGAGAAGAGAGAAAGCTGATTAAGATAAGACTGTGTAGAAGCCTCAATAGAGTTTTTATACTCAAAATACATTCTGTCAAGATCTTTAGAAAGCTCCTCCACACGTCTGACAAAGCTCTCCTCAAGAGACCTGATCCTTCTCTCCCTAAGATCCTTAATCTCATCAGAGAGAGAAGAGACCTCTCTCCTAACTCTCTCCAAAAGCTTCTCAACATCCTCACAAGAAGACATACACAACCCTGATGAAAGATAGATTAAAAAAGATATATGTCAGACGTTTGATGAGTCCACAGCTGTGGCCTCACGAACACTCTCTATCAGCATAAAGATTCGGCAACGCCTGATAGATCCTGTGGAGATCTGCATATCTAGTGGAGAAGACACACGGCGTCAAGCTTCTAACTTCTATCACAACTCTCGTATCTTGAGAAACAGTTATAGTCACATTTCTCATGTTTATACATCCATAAGTTGTGTTTCTCCCTTCGAAAACCTTGGATCCTATCACAACTCTAATGGGATTGTCTGATGTTATGTTCACCCATATAAGCCAGTTTGCACCAGTCTTCAAAGAACATGAGGAGTTGAAGAAATTATCGTCATAAGCAAGAAAAGAAATGTTTTCGCCAGATCTGAGAAAGATCTCTTTAACACCGTAGCATCTCGTGGCAATCATTCTATAGGCGTCATCAGAACAGTCTCTACAGAGATACAACGGCTGACCTGAGAAGAATAATTTTATCACTACGAGAAAAAGAAGAAAAACAGTCAAAATTATTAGAGAAACAGTTGAGACAAACAAAAGAACATTCTTTCTTCCTCTCATATTCAACACACATCAGTCAGACAATTTCTTCAACTCATCTTCAAAAGGCTCAGAGATGTTAAAAAACATCAGAAGAAACAAAACAATCTTCAACATAACATGATACATAAAACTTTTTACAAATCTTTCTCTCATGACACAACCCCGATAAAAATATGATAAAAAATAGATAAAAAACAGAGGTCTGATGAGACCACAGCTGTGAGTTCATTAACATCATCTTTATAACTTTTCTCAACATATTATCATCATGATGAACATGAGACTGAACATTGAAAAAGTGTTGAGTTTTGTCGAGAAGAGAAGCGGGAGAAAGCTTCCCAGAGACTTCAGAGAGATAGATATTGATGAGGATATGAACATATTATTCATAAGATTCAGAGAGCCTGAGAGCGTTGAGATCGGAGAGCCTCTAGATACAAAGGCTGTGGCAATATTGTTCACAGACGAGAGAAGCGGAGAGATAACAGCATTAGAAGTTGTGGAGCTCAACACATTTCTGAGAGAGATAGAAGAAGAACATTCATAAGATCATCATCTATAATTTATAGCTCATAATTTACATGAACATTTTCGATTTTAGGAGAAATAACTTTATACACTATTATCCCTGATTTTTCACATAATATAATCTCGTAGCTATTCATTTTTATCACTATATGTGTGTGTTCTCCATAGTAACCAGCGGCACATGATCCTTCTACCGCAACTCTATAACTTCTAATCACTTTAAAACCATTTTCTCTAAGTCTTCTAATTAATGTATAAACGTTTCTATTCGGATCTTTATTCCATTTCTTCCATATCTTCTGTATTTTATCCTCATCTATATTCATGTTCAACACCTTCAATCCTCTCATCTTCTTTTTTCACATCCATATATATAATCAATGGCTTCTTCAAGACAACTATGTAATGAGGATCTTTATTCTTCTCTCTGTGTTCTATCACGTATATATTCTCATCTTCGTAGATTATCTTTTTATAAGACCTTCGAAACATTTTTGTTAATCTTTTCATCAACATATTAACATGTCACCTTTCTTTCTTCAAAAGATCCTCAAGAGAAGAATCGTAAAACTTTTTCCAAAGATCATCAATTTTAGGAATAATGTTCTGAGCATCTCTCCCAGACCTCTGAATGCTGTCAAGAAGATCTCTCACCGAAGCCAGGAGAATAAGAATCTCTGAGAAAACTTTTTTATCAACACAAATCTTGTCAGACATAGAGGATATCCCCCGATAAAAAAGAATTAAAGACTTAACAGATTTAAAAAACCTACCCATTTATCACAGCTGTGGACTCATTCATTCTGCTTTTTCACTACACACATTTTCTTCTATATAATGAATCAGCACAGATGTAAAATTTTCTATAAGCTCTTTTTCAGCACAGAAATTCCATGAATCATATCCTACGCCAAAAATTGTTTTTCCTCCACATAAACCAAAGAAAATTGGCGTCACAACATCTGAGCCTTTATTCGGTGCCAAGACTGAGAGAATATTTGATATAATAAACTTCAAATCTTTCTTTTTATATCTGTTGTGTCTTAACATGAAAAGCTTCTGCCAGAAAGAAGATCTGTCCATCACATGCCTCTTAAACAGCTGAATAATTCTACGTCTAACTTTTCGAGTGTTCAGATCCTCACATTTGTAAAAATCCACCTGAAGATAAGCGTATTTAGAGTATCTTATAAGAGCAATATACGGACATTCATTTCTTAAAACCTCGTATTTCTTCATTTTCTCACTCAACTAATCAACCTCAAGCTTTCTTTTACTTGAGTTGAACTTGTATTGTAGTTTGAGAATTTTCGAGGCAAAACTGAGAGCTTTGATAATGTTTCTAGCCTCAGCATCTCCATAAAGAATGATTCTTATCTTGCCTAAATTAGGCTCATATAAAGTAAATGAGTCGAATTCTGCTATCTCCGTTCCTTTGTCATCAAAAAGAGATACAGATGTTGCACAACCACCAGCAACGTCTATCTCTATGACCGTTCTGCCACCGCTTCCCGCATCACCGCCTTTAGGCGTGTTAGTGCCTACACAAATTCTCATAATACATGCATCTACAAACTCTTTACACATCAGATCAATTTCATATTTACTCATCATACGACCACCTTCACCCACATATGCATCTACAAGTCTCTCTGTCTTCAACATGTACAGCTATCAACTCAAACTCGTCTTCTTTTATCTCGTCTATATATAGGTATATTCTATAGGTGAGGTATCCTAATGTTGCTATGTAATATCCCTTATACTTTGGATCAGGCGGGTAATCGCCCTTTTTAATAAATATATATTCAGGAAAGTCTACTCTAAATATTGCTGGATCAATATTTCGCATCCTATTACCTCGAACATTTATGCCCCATTCAAGATTTTTCTTAGTAATCTTTTTCCATCTATCTGTGATGTCAGTAAGAAACTCTATCAGTTTCTCAGGAATTGGAAAAACCTCTTTACTAATCTCTTTCTCACTCCTTTCCTCGCTCAACACTTTCACCACACTTCTCAATCAACATTCTAATCACATCATTAAAAGTTTTAGCCTTAGTCTTTATCTTCAACAGAGATAATTTAATATGTGTCTCCTCAGAGACTTTAACCGTCTTACCCCTCATATGTACCTCCGTGTAAACTTATAAATATACACCTTTGTATTTTTACACCATCCAGAGAAGACAGTAATATCACTATCAACTTCAATATGAAAAATAACATATGTATATGTTTCGGGTATGGTACCTAGTCCGATCAAGAGCTCACATACATCCCCAATATCACAGCTGTGGTAATTTTTGAGACATGATTTCAGCAACTCTGATTTGGATGTTATTTATAAGTTTTTATATCTTTATTCCAATCGGGATGTTATATGACTTCTACAACAGACTATGAGGATTGCGTAGAATATATTAAATCTAAGTTCGGCGATGAGCTGACGTCTCTATGCGACATAAAAGAGGAGAATATAGATATAAAAAAGGATTTAGTGATCGGCTGGTTATTAACACATGATGATGAAACAATACCAGGTAGGATACTTCTCAAGATACATCCTATAATATATGAGAGAATGGATGATGCTGGATCTAGAGCTGAAGAAAGTGATATTATATTAGGTTATACAACAGATCCAGACGATCTATGTGTTTATGGATATGTTAGTGATGATAAAGTATTGAAAAAAGAGAAGATTGTCGGAATCTTACCTGCTCAACCTAACACATATTATGTAAGTTATAGATATTTTGTTGATGCTAATATAAAAGGTGTAGATTGTATAGTATTTTTTATAGGCGTCATGCATAACCCAGACACTAAAGAGATAATAGAGATAGCAAAGAAAAAATATTATGAATGGCTCAAATCCCACGAATTTGAACAACTTATCGACAAACTTAAGGCTAAATCTAAATTAAAAAACAATCGAGAACAGACCGAGAAACAATCTACTTAAATCTACTTAATTTCTCTAATTAAAAGAGAAGACATCACAGCTGTGGACTCAGCTTCATCTCACGCCCCCGCCATATATATCTACACACACACGAGACAGATAGACATCAACCATCTTTCTAATCCATAAAGGAGCTCTCTTTTTATAGACATCCTCAGACACACGGATCTTTATATATCTTTTTTCTCTCTCACATCTATCTCACCCATCTCGTGAGAACCT
>Ga0081473_146369_pt1 | contig 44646 bp, 49 predicted proteins | sample CisSprmetagenome_FD_70977 | JGI IMG/M metagenome (GOLD analysis project Ga0081473, IMG submission 70977) | Hypoxic/sulfidic aquatic microbial communities from Cistern Spring, Yellowstone National Park, USA v2 (version 2) | ecosystem: Environmental > Aquatic > Thermal springs > Hot (42-90C) >...
GGAAAGCCTGTTATCATAAGAGTTGAGGAGGAAGCCTATTGAAGCTTTTGGCACCCTCAATACTGTCTGCGGACTTTTACAGGCTTGGCGAGCAGATAGAGGCGGTTATCAAGGGTGGTGCAGACCTTCTGCACTTTGATGTAATGGACGGGCACTTTGTGCCTAACATAACCTTTGGACCTGTAGTTCTTGAGAGCATAAAAAAGCACTGCAACATTCCCTTGGATGCCCATCTGATGATAGAGAACGTGGATAAGTACATTCCTGAATTTATAAAGGCTGGGGCAGACATGGTCAGCATACACATAGAGAACAACCATCATATCCACCGTTCTTTGGAGCTTATAAAAAGTCTTGGTGCAAAGGCGGGAGTGGTGATAAACCCTGGAACTCCTCTTTCCCTTTTAGAGGAGGTGCTCCATTACGTGGATTTTGTGCTTTTGATGTCGGTAAATCCGGGTTTTGGGGGGCAAAAATTCATTCCAAGGTCTTTGGAAAGATTAAGAAGACTAAAGGAGATGGTGAACGCCATCAATCCCAAGGTGCTCATTGAAGTGGACGGAGGCATAAAAGAAGAGAACATTTTGGAGGTAGCAAGGGCTGGTGCGGACATTTTGGTGGTAGGCTCGGGCATCTTTGCCTATCAGGATGTTCAAGCCCAAACGAGAAAATTGAAAAATCTTCTTATCTCTTCAGAGGCGCTGTAAACCTTTGCAGGTCAAAGATGTTAAAAGTTAAGTACAACTCCTTTATGTATTTACCCCTTGTGCCATTGTAGTTGTCCCTTGCCAGCAGTCTCAGGCTCCAGCAGGCACCTCTATAATCCAGGCTTGCCTGTCTTACAAGGTCTTTGCCTATTCTGTTATCCCTTGTTAAAAAAAGATTAAAGGTAGTTGAACCGTAGGAGGTACTAAAGCTCAAACTTGTTTGGTCGGAGGTTCTTTGATTTAGCAGGTTTTTTGCAGTTAGATAGCCTAAGGTCAAGCTGGTATTTTTGTAGCTCAGGCTAAGGCTGTTGCTTGTTCTCAGAGGGAAACCTCCCTCTATGTCATATAGGCTATCGGTGGTTAGGCTCACGCCCTCAAAAGGCTTTAACGAGACGATGGCTCTTATGGGTAGAAGTTTTCTGTCTGCGGTTATGCCTTCGTAGGTATACTTTCCAAGGTAATTGTAGGCGGAGCTAACGTATAGGTTTAAAACCTCCCTGTCTTTGTAGCTCATACTGCCTGTCCATAGTGCATCAAGCTGGTTTGTTTTGTTAAGTTGGTCTCTGTTGTCAAACCTTGGATTGTTAAAATCCTTTCCTCTGAAGCTGTAGCCTACTTTTAAAAAGTTCTTAAACTTAAAGTTACCCGCTTGCAGGTCAAAGATAAAAGGCACGCTCTCTGAAAAATACAGGCTGGATACGGTTTGTTTGTAGCCCTGCTGGTTCAAGCCAAAGTAGTGAAGGTTTTCAAAGATAAGGCTGGAGTAAAAAACTCTGCCAAAAAGATTTTTGGGGATTGAAAGCTCCGGAAAGAGGGCGAGCCTTTGACCTCTTAATCCCTCCTCTCTGTAAAAGTTGGTGTAAGAGGAAAAAAGGCTAAAAAATATGGGTCCCCAAAGCTGTTGGGACTTCCAATAGAAGGCCACTTCCGGCAGTTTTTGTAGTGTGCCTTTGTTGTTGGGTGAAGTGGTGTCATAAAAGCGCTTGGCTTCAAAGGTTATCAGGAATCTCTCAAAATCCTTTTTGTAGGTTACATAGGAAGTAAGGTATGGAACCGTTCTCTCCCTTGCCCTGAGGTAAGTGTCTTCTAAAAAGTAAGGGTCGGAGATGGTGTCCACGCCTGCCTTGAAATTCCCAAGGTCTAAACTCATCTGAATTCTGTATCTGTTTTCTCTGAAGGTAGTAGGGTCCCTACCTTCCCACCACTTGCCAGGGGGTGTAGGTTCTTTGTAGTAAGAAACTTTAAACTGCAGGTCGTCCTCTTTGAAAAATGCCTGCCTGTATTCCACCGAAAAGCCCTTAGCTTGCTTGTCCCTTAGGTCTATGGTTAAGGTAACGTCTTTGTCTTTGGAGATCGCCCAGTATACAGGCTGTTGGTAGATGAAAGTGTTGTAGGTGTTTGACCCTACCGTTGGGGGCAAAAGTCCAGACCTTCTCTCACCCACCGGATAGGCAAAGATAGGAAGATAGGCAAAGGGAACTCTAAAGAGCCTTAGGGAGTTGTTTTCGGAGATTACATATTTTTGGTCTATGCGTGCCTTGGAAAAACAAAGAACCATTTCTTTTCTATCTGGAGGACATGTGGTTATCTCTCCATCTTTAACCGTGTATGTGTCTCCTTCCATTTCTGCTTTTTCCGCCTTAAAGTAGAACCTTTGGAACCTACCCTCTGCGTTCAAAAAGTAGCCCACCTTTTTGTTAAGGTCTATGTAGGCGTAAGAACCTTTTTTTACTTCAAGCTTTCCATCGGTAGACTTAACATACACATTTCCCTCTGCAACAACCTCTTTGGTCTGGGGATTGTATCTTACCTTGTCTGCCCTTATGTAGTAGTTCTCATAATAGACCTCCACCTCCTCCCTTGCAACAATCGTGCCATCGGGTTCACGCTCCATGTACTTAGAAAAAACTTCTACACCAAAGGTTAGACCAAAGCACAGCAAAAACAGAACAAAAAGCACTTTAAAATTATACATATCAGGCTTCTGAGGTTTTTTGCGAGAAAACAACGGGAGTATGGAAATTTACAGGAGGCTCCTCCCTTCCCTTCTTATTAAGCCCTTCAAAAACTCCCTTGCCCTTTTAAGAAGGGGTTAAACTTAGAAGACCTATCCTAAAGCAATAAACAAATCAAAGGAGGTTTTCCATGAAGGTGGTCAAGCGGGCGGGTGTGTTGGAAGATCTTGACATTAGCAAGATAAGGATTGTGATAGACTTTGCCTGCAAAGGTCTAAGGGTGGACCCTCTTGAGCTCGAGATGGACGCACAGATACAGTTCAGGGATGGCATCACCACTAAGGAAATTCAACAATTGCTTATCAGAACAGCTGCGGAGAAGGTCTCCGCGGAAAACCCTGATTGGACTTACGTTGCTGCAAGGCTTTTGCTTTACGACCTTTACAAGGATGTGGGGCATCTCAGAGGCTATAAGGTCAAGGACAAAATCAATGGCAAATACAAACCCTACAACCCTGAAAGCTTTTATGAACTCATAAAAACCTACACAGAGAGAGGCATATACGGAGAGTATTTGCTTGAAAACTACACAAAGGAGGAGATTGACCAGCTTGCCCGCTACATAAAACCGGACAGGGACCTTCTCTTTACCTACACGGGCATAAAGGTGCTCTATGACAGGTATTTGGTCAGGGACGAAGAGGGAAGGGTGATTGAACTTCCGCAGGAGATGTATATGCTCATTGCCATGACCTTGGCGATCCCAGAAAAGAAAGAGGAAAGACTAAACTGGGCAAAGACCTTCTATGACCTTATGTCAGAGCATCTCATATCTTTGGCTACTCCCACATTGATGAACGCAAGGCGTCCTTACACTCAGCTATCTTCCTGCTTTGTTTTGACGGTGGATGACGACCTTTATGACATCTTTGACAACGTGAAAAAGGCTGGGATGATTTCCAAGTTTGCGGGTGGGCTTGGCATATACCTTGGAAAGATAAGGGCAACGGGTGCTCCCATAAGAAAGTTCAAGGGTGCAAGCAGTGGAGTTTTGCCTGTAGTGAAGATTATCAACGATGTGATGGTGTATGTGGATCAGCTTGGGATGAGGAAGGGAAGTGCGTCAATCACGCTGGATATATGGCATAAGGATGTTTTGGACTTTTTGGAGGTCAAGACCAACGTGGGCGATGAGAGAAAGAAAGCCCACGATATACATCCTGCCATTTCCATTCCAGACCTTTTCATGAAAAGGCTAAAAGAAAACGGCAAATGGACGCTTTTTGACCCTTACTGGTGCAAGAACGTCCGAGGCGGCAAAAACTTGGAAGACTTTTACGGAGAGGAGTTTGAGGAGCTTTACCTAAAGCTGGAAAAAGAACTTCCAGACTACGCAAAGAAGGAAATCTCTGCCTTTGAGCTGTGGAAGAGACTGCTTACTGTGATTTTTGAAACGGGAGAGCCCTACATCTTCTTCAGAGACACCGCCAACAGGTTAAACCCCAACAAACACTGCGGTATGGTCTATTCCTCAAATCTCTGCCACGAGATAGTGCAAAATCAAAGCATATCCACCCATATCTCAGAAACGCTATCGGAAGATGGCACTATAACCCATGTGAAGAAGTCTGGAGATGTGGTGGTGTGTAATCTGGGTTCTATAAACCTTGGTAAGGTTTGGACAAAGGAGGACTTGGAAAGGGTTGTTCCCATCCTCGTGCGGATGCTGGACAATGTGATAGAGATGAACTTTTATGCCATAAAGGAGGCGGAATATACCAACAAACGCTACAGGGCAATAGGTATAGGTGTTAGCAACTACCACTACTGCCTTGTGAAAAACGGAATTCCTTGGGAGTCGGAGGAGCACCTGAGGTTCGCCAGCAGTCTCTTTGAAAGGCTCGCATACTACGCCATAAAGGGTTCCATGGAGCTTGCGAAAGAGAGGGGCAAGTATCCGCTTTTTGATGGGTCAGACTGGAGTAAGGGCATATTCTTTGGAAGGACGCCAGAAGAAAACCAAAGGCTTTCTCAGGAAAACGGAAATAACTTTGATTGGTTAAGGCTGGCAGAGGAGGTTAAAAGGAACGGAATGAGGAATGCATACCTCTTAGCCCTTATGCCCACTGGTTCTACTTCTTTGATAGTGGGTGCTACTCCTTCTATAGACCCGATTTTTGCCAAATTCTACAAAGAGGAAAACATGTCGGGCATTTTGCCTCAAGTTCCGCCCGAGGTGGATAAATACTTTTGGCACTATAAATCCGCATATAACATAGACCAAGAGTGGATCATCCGTGCTGCGGCGGAGCGTCAGAAGTGGATAGACCAAGCCCAAAGCTTGAACCTGTTTATTGACCCCGAAAAGATAGACGGTCCTACCCTCTCTAAGCTTTACACCTTGGCTTGGGAACTTGGGCTAAAGACTGTGTATTATTGTAGGAGTAAGTCTCTAACAGACATAGAGGAATGCGAAAGCTGTGCAACATAAGGTTGGTGATTTTTGACCTTGATGGCACGCTCATAGACTCTGCGGAGGACATAGCCCTCCATGTGGGTCGTGTTTATAGAGAGCTCAAGGGCAGGGATGTGCCCACCGATGAGGTTAAAAAGAACATAGGAGACGGTGCCCGAAGCCTTTTGGCAAACTTCTTTCAAGGGCAAGAGTTAGAAGTTGCCCTGGAGAGGTTTTTACACTACTACATTTCAGAGCCCGTAATACACACCAAGCCCTACGAAGGAGTGATGGAAACCTTGGAGGGCTTGAAGGAAAGGGGAATACTTTTAGCTGTTGCTACCAACAAGCCCCACGCTATAACTTTGGAGGTGCTAAAAAGGCTGAGGATGTTCCACTACTTTGACGAGGTGCTGGGTGCGGACCTATTACCGGAGAAAAAGCCTTCCCCCTTGCCCCTGTTGGAAATAGCTAAACGTTTGGGAGTTTCCCCTGAGCTTAGCCTGATGGTGGGAGACTCAGAAAACGATATTCTGGCGGGAAGGAGGGCTGGCATGCTAACTGCCCATGCCCGTTGGGGATACAAAGCTCCCCAGAGTCCACCGGACTATCATTTGGACCATCCAAAAGAGCTTTTACACTTAATTGACTGACTGGTCGGTATGTTATAATTTTGCCCAACATGTGGGTACTTCTTTTAAGCTTGGTTTTTTTGTTTGCCTGCGGGAAAAAGGAACAAAAACCTCAGGAGCAAAGAACACAAAAACCTGTGGTCATAACCACCTACACAGTCTCAAGCCAGGAAGTGGAGGAGTATTACACCACAAAGGGCTACTTTGAGTCTCCTCAGGATATAGTTCTTAAGCCGGAGGTAAGCGGGAGGGTTGCCCAGCTTTATGTAGAAGAGGGTGCCTTTGTAAGGGCAGGACAGCCCCTTTTAAAGATAGACCCCTCCGAGTACGAAAACACCCTCAGACAGCTTCAGGCACAGCTCTCTCAGGCAAAGGTCAACTACGAAAACCAGAGGGCTATAGTTGAGAGAAGAAGGATGCTCTTTGAGAAGGAGTTGATTGCAAAGGAGGAGTATGACAACGCCTTGGCACAGCTCAGGGCCCAAGAGGAGCTTTTAAAATCCATAAGTTCCCAGATAGCCAACGCCCAGCTTATGGTTTCAAAGACCGTCCTTAGGGCACCCTTTTCTGGCTACATTGCCCAACGTTTTGTAAGTGTAGGAGACTATATAACTCCCCAGTCTCAAACCTTCAGGCTTGTATCCTTGAACCCTCTGAGGGTGGTCTTTCAGATTCCCCAGGAGCTGATAGCCTTTGGTAGGGTGGGTAGGATTGTAGATTTGGAGGTGGAGGGTGTGGGAACATTAAAAGGAAAGGTAGTCTTTGTGTCTCCCACCGCAGACCAAAACAGGCTCTTGACCCTGAAGGCACTGGTGGATAACAGAGAGAACCTCATAAAGCCGGGCATGTATGCCTTGGTTAAACTGCCCACCCAAAAGGTTTCTGCCTTTGTAGTTCCCGAGAGGGCTGTTGTTCTGAGGGGCACCAAAAAGATCGTGTGGAAGGTGGAGGGACAAAAGGTTATGCCAGTGGAGGTACAGGTCCTAAAGCAGGGAGATGGAAAGGCATACATCAAGGCAGACCTCAAAGATGGTGATCAGATAGCCTTAGATAACGCCTTCTTGCTCAGGGAAGGCGTTGCGGTGGAGATAAAGCGGTGAGGGTAATAGTACTTTTGCTTCTGGTTTTGGGCTTTGCTAGGGCTATTACCTTAGAGCAAGCCATTGAGCTTGCCAAAGAGAGGGCAAACCAGATAAGGCTCTCAGAACTGGACATAAAAAAGGCAGAAGAAGAGATCAAGAGGGCAAGGGCGGGCATTTTACCACAGGTCAGCGTCTCCTACAACTACACCTACCTTGGGCAGGACTTAGCCTTGGGGTTCACGCCCCACAACAGACAAAGCGCAGTCCTCCAGCTGAACCAGACCATCTTTAACAAACAGGTCTTTGAACTTATAAAGCTGGCAAACATCCAGAGGGAACTTCAGAGCCTCATCAAAGAGGACGTGCAAAGAACATTGGAAAGTCAAGTGAAGGACCTATTCTATGGACTCTTATACAGAAAGGCAATCATAAAGCTTCAAGAGGAGAACGTTAATTACTGGGAGGAAAACTACAGAGTGGTCTCTGCCAAGTTTTCTGTTGGGGTGGTGCCCAAGGTGGAGCTCTTGAGGGCACGGTCCCAGCTTGAGCAGGCAAAGGCTCAACTTGAACAGGCAAAGGTGGATTATCTGAAGGCTTTGGAGGACTTCAAAGCCCTTTTAAAGCTTGAGGGAGATGTGGAACCGGAAGGTACGTTGGAACTGAGAGAGTTTAATCCCAAAGAGGAGGAGCTCTTGCAGGCTTTGAAAGAGAAAAACTCCACACTCAGAGTTGCTAAAAAGTCGGTGGAGTTGGCACAGGGTACGGTGGAATTAAAAAGGGCACAAAACTTTCCCACAGTAAACGGCTTTGCTAACTATCAGCTGTTCACGGGGAGGAGGTCTTTCTTTGGAAGTACTGAACAGTTAAAGGGCTACTCCTTTGGAGTGAGCATCAACTACCTGATCTTTGATGGCTTTTCAAGGAAAGCGGAAATATCAGAGGCGGAGTTGGACCTTCTCAAACAGAGAGAAAACCTGTTGCAGTTAGAGTACGACCTTAAGGCAAGGCTAAGGAGCACACTTCTTTCCATAAAGTCCATTCAAACTCAAATAAAGGCAGTGCAGAGCTCGTTGGAATCTGCCAAGGAGAGCTTAAGGCTATCCACCGAGAGATACAGACTGGGAGTGGGCAGTCAGTTGGAGGTCTTGGAGGCAAGGGCAAACTACAACAACCTATTGGCAAACTACTATCTTCTTCTATATCAATATAACTCCTCCTTGGCAAGCTTGGAAAGGTTGATCCAATGAGTTCTGCCAGGGAAAGGCTACTTGAATCTGCAAAGATACTCTTTTCTCAAAAGGGTTACTATGCCACCAGTGTGGAGGACATTGTGGAAGGTGCAGGGTTCTCCAAGGGCACCTTTTACTTTTACTTCAAAAGCAAAGAGGAGCTCTTTAAAAGCTTGGTAGAGGAGATGCATTTAAACATTGTGAAAAGGTTGGAGGGTTTTTTGGAGAGGGACTTGCCCTTGGAGGATGCACTGGTTGAATACGCCAAGGTCTTTTTGGAGGATATATACCAAAACAGACATATAGCCCAAATTTTTCTCTTCCAACTGGTGGGAACCAATGAGGAATTTAGGGAGCTTTATTACACCAAAGTATCCCACTTGAGGGAACTGTTAACCAAAATGGTGGATAGAGCCATTCAAAGGGGAGAGATAACCTACAAAAACGCAGAAAATATAGTTAATTTGTATGCGGGATTTTTGAGAATGTTGGTGCTTGAGTATGTTTTTAGGGAAAAGGAGCCAGATTTGGAGAGAGTAAAAAGCTTAGCCCAAGAGGGTGTGAAGGTGCTCTTTAGGGGGCTAAAAAATGCTTAGAATTTTTGTTTTTTTGGTTTTTCTGGTTCATCAATCCTGGGCAATAGGGTTGTCTGAGGTTATTCAAAGGGCTTTGGAGAAAAACCCGGAGCTTTCAGCCCTAAGGCAAGAGCTACGGTCTGCCGACCTATCCCTCTCCGCAGAAAAACAGCTCTTTCTGCCAGAGTTCTTTTTTACATACACCTACACCTACAACTTTGAAAAGCAGACCTTTAACATACCCATCTTCAACGGATTGCAGGTGGAAAGTGCCAAAAAGTCCTATCAGACCTTTCAGGCGAGGCTCAGGTATACAGTCTTTGATGGGTTTGCCAGAAACTTCTCCGTTGCCTTGGCAAGTTCAAACCTAAAAAGCAAGGAATTTTTACTGAAAGAAAAGGTGGAAAGCCTGAAGTTTGATGTGATCTCCGCATACCTGGATGTTCTCTCCGCAAAGGGTGTGGTTTCCGCCATAGAGAAACAGAGGTCTGCGGTTTTGCTTCAGGTTCAAACTGCGGAAGCTTTCTATCAGAAGGGTCTTGTTGCCATAACGGATGTTTTGCAGGCAAAGGTGCGTCTGGCGGAGGTGGAAAGAGACCTAAGAAAGGCGCAGGGGGATTACAAGATTGCCCTGGCAAACCTCTCCAGACTTTCTGGCATACCCGAGGAAGAACTTTTAAACTTGGAAGAGCCAAGGGTAGAGGTGGATGTTAGACCTTTGGAGTTTTACTTGCAAAGGGCAAAGGAGAGAAACATTCTCAAGGCCCAAAGGCAAGCTATAGAAGCCTTTAGGGCACAAAGGGGCATTGCCAAGAGCCAGTTTTTCCCAAAGCTCTTTGTGGAGGGAGTTTATACCTACTCCGACCAAAATCCCAGCATAAGACCAAAGGGTGTGTTTGGTATTGTGGGGGGCGTTGCCCTGAGCTTTCAGGGTGTAAGACCATACTATCAAGAACTCTCCTTTGGTGCTTTGGAGTTGAAGGCACAGAAAGAGTATGAAGACCTCTTGGATAAGGTCCAGCTTGAGGTAAAGAGGGCTTACGAGGAGCTGTTGGTTGCCCAAGACAATCTAAAGGTTGCCCAATCTGCCCTGGCTTTTGCGGAGAAGTTCTTTGAGCTTTCTAAAGAGCAGTATGCCAACCAGATAATAAGCCAGAGGGAGCTTTTGGAAGCGGAAGCCAGCTTAACCAAAGCTAGGGTAGATAGTGTAATTGCCTACTATCAGTTCCTTAGGCAATACTACAGGCTTTTAATAGCCTCCGGGCTTGGGGTGGAGCCATGAGAAAAACTTTGGGCGTAGTCCTTTTGGTGCTTATAAGTCTTCTTTTTGTTGTCTATGTGGTGCGGTGGGTCAAGCACAGAATGGAATATGCAGTCAGCGACGCTGTCTTTGTAAAGGCAGACCAGATGGCAACCTTATCCTTTCAGGTCTCTGGCAAGGTTGTAAAAATAAACAAGGACCTGGGAGATTTTGTGAAGGCGGGCGAAGTGCTGGCGGAAATTGAGCCGGAGGATTACAAGCTTCAGGTGGAAGCCTTGGAGGAAAAGATAAGGTCTCTCAGAGCCCAAAGGTCTGCCTTACAACTTGAGATAAGCAGGGTATCAAAGGAGTTGAGCTTGGGTGTGGAAAGCTCCTACTTAGCTTTTGAAGAGCTTGCCAAAAGGGAAGAGACCCTTCTGAGTCAAAAAAGGGAGGTTGAAGCCCAGTTGGAGCTTTTGAAAAGGGACAGGGAGAGGTTCAAGGAGCTTTTGGACAAGGGTCTAATTCCTCAAAGAAGGTACGAAGAGATAGACACCAACTATAGGGTGATGCTGGAGAGGAAAAAAGCCATAGAAAAGTCCATAGAGGAGGTTCAAACTGCCAAAAGGAGGGCTATGGTGGGCGTGAGCACCGCAAGGGCATCCCTAGGAAGGGTTCAAGAGCTTCAAAAACAGTTGGAGGTTTTGGATGGGGAGCTTTCCGCCTTAGAAAGGCAAAGAGAGTTAGCCCAGAGAAACCTTGAATATACAAAGCTAACTGCACCCTTTGATGGGATTGTAGCCAAGAGGTTCATAAGTGTTGGGGATTTAGTAAGACCAGGTCAGCCAGCCTTTAGCGTTATGAACTTGGACAGCCTTTATGTGGAGGTGCTCTTAGAGGAGACAAAGCTAAAGGGTGTGCAAAAGGGGAGCAAGGCTTATGTTAGGCTTGATGCCTACCCGGGCTTGGTCCTTGAAGGAGAGGTGGAGGAAATAAGCCCGGCCTCCGCTGCCACCTTTGCCTTGGCTCCAAGGGATGTTTCTGCGGGGGAATTTACCAAGGTGGTTCAGAGGATTCCCGTTAAGATCAAGCTAAAAAACGAAGACAAAAAACTCCTCCGGGTGGGCATGGGCGGAAGGGTGGAGATAAAAAGACAATGATGGGAGAAAAGCCTCTTCATGAGAGCCTAAGCACCGCCCAGCGGGTCTTTCTGACCTTTTCTTTGATGGTGGGGGTCTTTATGGCTATTTTGGACACCACCATCGTGGATATTATAGTGCCAAAGATGATGGCACCTTTATCCACAGACCTCTATGGGGTACAGTGGGTGATCACCGCATACATGACCGCTGCAGCCACTGCCATAATGCTTGTAGAGTGGTTGGAAACCAAGGTGGGGTTAAAGAAGGTATTTATCGCCGGGCTTTTTCTGTTTACCACTTCCTCCTTTTTTGCAGGCAACGCCCAGAGCCTGGAGTGGATGATCACCGCAAGGGTAGTTCAGGGCTTTGGGGAGTCCCTAATAGTTGTCAGTGCGGAAGCTATGCTCTTTTCCGCCTACGCACCGGAGAAGAGGGGTCTGGCGATGGGCATTTACGGCTTGGGTGTTAGCTTTGCACCCGCCCTGGGCCCTACTCTTGGAGGATGGACCGCAGAACACATAGACTGGCGGTGGGTCTTTTACATAAACATTCCCATAGGCATTCTCAACTTTTTGGGTGCCATGTTTTTCCTGCCCGACTACAGGCCCAAGCATACCTTTAGGTTGAACTTTATTTCTTTTTTCTTCCTCTCGGTGGCTACCGTTTCACTGCTTATAGTTCTCTCAAAAGGTCAGCAGTTGGGATGGTTCTCCTCCGAACTCATTGGCTACCTTACCTTTCTTTCTGTGGGCTCCTTTCTTCTCTTTGCCCTTTCTGAACTTTTATCAAAAAACAGGCTGATAGATTACTCCATCTTTCGTATAAAAGAGTTCGTAGTAGCCTTCTGGGTTTATTGCTTTGTGCTTGGCTTTTCCATGTATCAGGTTTTTTACCTTCTGCCCTTGTACTTTGAAAAGCTTAAGGGTCTTACTACCTTTCAGGCGGGACTGCACATACTTCCCTTAGCCTTAACCATAGGTTTGTTTTCTCCCGTGGCAGGAGCCATAAGCGATAAAAAGTCCAGCCTTTTACCCTTGGTTATTGCCTCTGCTTTATACCTATACTCGGTTTTCTTTATACTTTCGGACTTTAACTACTACACACCTTCCCTTAAATCTGCCTTTCTTTTAGTACCTTTGGGCATAGGTATGGGCTTTTTCTTTGCTCCTATTACCAACCTGGCACTCAAGAATTTGGGCACTAAAACCACTCTGGGCGTTAGCCTTATGCACTATATAAGGTTCGTGGGTGGTTCCTTTGGCACTGCCTTGGCTACCAACGACCTTCAAAAGTTTATGGCGGAAAGCTACGACAGAATGGTGGAGATTCAAAACTACCAAAGGGCTTGGTCCTTTTTGGAAACCTTAACCGAGTGGGGAGGCTTAACAGAGGAAAAGGCAAAGTATTATCTTCAATCCATCCAAAGCCTCTATGCCCTCTCAGACAGCTTTGAAAGGACTTTTTTTAATGCGGGATACTGGGCTCTCTTGGGAGTTATTCCCATACTCTACCTTCTCTATCAATCCAAAAAGAGCCTAAAGCCTTCCATGAATGAAAGGGCTTGATGGTATTCCCTCTGGGTTATTCTTCTGTTTAGTTCTGGATACTTCCAAGCCATGTAAGATGGATAATACTGATCCATCACGTTCACAGCCATGTTTTTAGACAGAGAGCCTAAAAACTCCGCCACTTTCTCGGTTCCCGCAAGTCCATTTGGGAGGACCAAGTGCCTTACAAGAAGCCCTCTGATGGCTATTCCTCTCTCGTCAAGGATCAGGTCTCCCACCTGCCTGTACATCTCTTTTATGGCAGCCATGGCGACCTCTGGGTAGTTTTTAACCTTTGAATACCTTCTGGCAATCTCTCTGTCTGCATACTTCAAATCCGCCAGGTATATATCCACTATGCCCTCTAAGAGCCTCAAAGATTCTAAGCTGTCAAAGGAGGAGGTGTTATAGACTATGGGCAATCTAAAACCCTTCTTGACCGCAAGGTAGAGGGCGGAGAGTATCTGAGGCACCACATGGGAAGGAGTCACTAAGTTCAAATTGTGGCATCCCATTGCCTGAAGCTCCAAAAATATTTCTGCAAGCTCCTCAGGGCTCACTTCCCTTCCTTCTCCCAACTGACTTATCTGATAATTCTGACAGTAAACACATCTCATGTTGCAGTAGGAGAAAAACACTGTTCCAGAACCTCTGTAGCCCCTTATAGGTTTCTCTTCTCCCCTGTGAGGAAAGTAGCTGTCCACTATGGCATTCTTTCCCGTTTTGCAAAAACCAAGCTCACCTTTAAGCCTATTCACTCCGCACCTATGGGGACATACCTCACAGCTTTCCAGAAGGGACAGAGCCCTTTCTATTCTCTCCTTCCATTGACTTTCTGTTAGGTTAAGGTACGAAGGATAAACCATAGATTAAAAGTTATTCCAAGAGCGGGCGACGGGAATCGAACCCGCGACCTTCTGCTTGGGAAGCAGACGCTCTACCACTGAGCCACGCCCGCTCACCCTATTAGAGCTTGATACAACTTGCATTTTCTCGCAAGATATTGTATATTATAATCCATCAAAACTTTGAAAGGAGGGACAGACATGACAAAAGCAGAGCTTGTTACTGCTATAGCTAAAGGGGCGGGCTTAACCAAGAAGCAAGCGGATGCTGCCCTTAAGGCTGCAGTTGAGGCTGTTTCAAATGCCCTTAAAAAGGGAGAAAGGGTAGCCATTCCAGGTTTTGGAATCTTTACCGTGCGCCAAAGGGCTGCCAGAAAGGGTAGGAACCCCAGGACCGGCGCTGTGATCAACATTCCGGCAAGGAAGGTGGTTGTCTTTAGGCCTGCAAAGGACCTGAGGGAAGGGGTAAAGTAAAATTTCTTTTGGGGAGGTAATCCTCCCCTCCTCTTTTTCTTAATTGGACAGATTTATAGCCACTAAGAAGATTGGTGATACTCTGATCATAGAAGGAGAGGAGTTACAGCATATATTTGCAAAGAGGATAAAAGTAGGTCAGGAGCTTGAACTCTTTTTTGAGGATAAGCTCTACCTTTGCCTTCTTGAAAAACTTACCCCAAAAGGTGCCTTTTGCATTGTAATAAAAGAGCTTGAACTTACTGCACCATTACCCTTTATAACCCTTTATCAGTGCGTGCCTGTAGAGCTAAGGACGATGGACTTCGTAGTGGAAAAGGTCAGTGAAGTGGGTGCGTACCGCTTGGTGCCAACCCTATCAAAAAGAAGCTTTCAGAATATCACAGCCATAAATAAAAGGATGGAAAGGTGGAAGAGGGTAGCCCTCTCTGCTTTTAAACAGTGCAAAAGACCAAGGCCATTGGAAATTGCACCTCTTGCAAAGCTTGAAGAATTAAAAGCAGATGCGGATCTAAACCTTCTGTTGGATAACTTTGGGGGAGAGAAAAGTCTAAAGGACCTGAACTTAAATGGACTAAAGACAGTATCCTTGGTGGTGGGTCCAGAGGGAGGTTTTACCAAGCAGGAATCGGAGCTTTTGCGCAAAAGAGGGTTCATACCCGTAAAACTCTATCCTTACATCCTGCGTTCAGAAACCGCCGCGCTTTTGGGTGTGGGACTTATTATGAACCTTAGTACTCCATCTTAGCCCGTATGTTTAATGTTAGCCTTATTTTCTATTATCTTCTCAGGTTAGCGGCTTGCCCAAGCATCTCGTCGGCGGCGATTATACCTTTTGTGTTAAATTCAAAGGCCCTTTGAGCTATTATAAGGTTCACCATTTCCTCCACTATGTTTACGTTGGAAGCTTCCAAGTATCCTTGAAGGAGGGTTCCTAGACCTTGATTGCCTGGGTTATCTATAATTGGTTCTCCTGAGGCGTCCGTTTGGATAAACAGGTTGTTCCCTATCCTTCTCAGTCCTGCGGGATTAACGAACTTGGCAAGTTCTATCCTTCCTACCTCCTCCACTGTGGTGGCACCTTGCCTGAGCACAGAAACTGTCCCATCGGCGCTTATACTTACGCTAATGGCGTCTGCGGGAATAGTAATCTCCGGGTCAAGGGGATATCCGTCTGGATTTACGATCCTTCCTTCCGCATCAAGGCGAAACTGACCGTTGCGGGTGTATGCAATGGTTCCGTCTGGAAGGACCACCTTGAAGAAACCATCACCTTGAATGGCTATATCCAACTGGTTTCCCGTTTGAAATATGTTTCCCTGCGTGAATATACCGTAGGTATCAGAGACATAGACTCCCAAGCCTACTTGGAAGCCCGAGGGATTTCTAGTGGTTGGTGAGGTGGGTGCTCCCGGCTCCCTTATAGTTTGATAGACCAAATCTTGAAAGGTAGCCCTCATTTTTTTAAAGCCTACTGTATTAACGTTTGCCATATTATGGGATATTACATCAAGGTTTGTTTGCTGGGCGGTCATCCCAGAGGCTGAAGTCCAAAGGGCTCTAAACATAGCACATCCCTCCTTTTTTATAGCTTCAATTCTATTTTATTCCATCTTAAACAATTTGCACACATGGGCGTGTATTCTTTGTAGCGTGTTCCACAAACACATTCCCAAGCTTTTAAAGACTCTTCCAGTATTTTTGCACACATCCTGTCCTCTTCCCGATGGGAGGATGAAGATACAGCCAAAGTCCTGTAATAGCCTGGCAGGCTCTCTAAAAGAGGTTTAACCTTAGAAAAGAGACCCAACCGCAAATAGACCAAAGCTAAAACTATTGTGTTTATCTGATCCCTTCGCCTTTCTATTATGTCCATAAGCTTTGTAAGTAAAGCTTCTTCTTCTATCAAAATCATCAAAATTTGGTTATGAAGCCCATCCTCAAAGCTCCTTTCAAAGAGTTTTATTGCGTCCCTTTCCTTTCCTGAATCAGCGTAGGCAAGTATGCGTGCGGAGTAAGTTAGAGGGGTTCTGTAAACATCAAAGGCTTTTTCCGCGTGATCTCCATCCTTGGAAGTTATATAAAGACTTGCCAGCAATTCAGCCAGAATCTTTTTCTGGTTTTCCCTGTCCCACTTTTCACAGTTCTTTAATACCCTCTCCTGAAGCTCCACCGCATCTTTTAAGTTGCCCTTCAAAAAGTTAATGTCCCTTAGCCCTTTCAACGCTAAGAGATTCTCGGGCTCTTGTTCTATAATCCTTTCAAACTTCTCCTTAGCCTCTTCTATGTAATGTAGTTTTAGAAGCATTAACGCACAAAGGGGACTGGAAAAATTCAGAAGTTTGTTGATATCTTCCCTTTCGTAAGCACCAAAGCACGCGAAAGTTTCCGTAAAAGGGTTTCCTTGAAAGCTCTGCTCCGCTTTTAAAAAGAATCCTCTGTTTAGCCTCTCAACACCCTCTTTGAGGTCTCCCACAATTCTCTTGAGGGACCATTCCCTTGGCATAAAGTAGAAAAAGGCAAAAAGGAAGCCGAAAAAGACACTAAAAAGAACCAACACGAAGAGAGGAGCATATCCTTTGTAATTAAAGAAAGAAATTTCCACTATCACTGCATTCTGAACCACAAAAACCAAAAAGAGGGCTATCAGAAAAATTAAGAGAATAAGCTTAATAAATCTCAAACTTCAACCCTCCTAGCGGTTGAATAGAGCCACTCAAGGTCATAGTAATCTCTCCACTCCTTTTGGAAGATATGAACTATTATATCCATAAAGTCTATGAGCACCCAGTAGGCATTTTCCAAACCTTCCACATGGTCTGGGTATATTCCCTCTTTACCTAAATTTTCAATCAGATAATCCGTAAGGGCTCTGGCATGAACGGTAGAGTTGGCAGTAACTATAACAAAGTAGTCCGCTATGTTTGTATGCTTAGAAACATCCAATACCACTATATCCTCTCCCTTTTTCTCTTCAAGAAGGGAGACGATCTTTTTTAAAAGCTCCATTATCTCTTAGCCAACCTTTGTAGTTCTTTGTAGTAACTGTTTTCTCCAAAGGTCTCTTTGTACTTTTCCATAAGCCTGAGACCTTCCTCTCTACTACTCTTCGCCATATCATCCCATCTTTTGATTTGCTCTTCCAAAAAGGCTATTCTCTTTTGAATTGCTTTTTTCTCTTCCTCGTCCTTTGCAGAGTTCAAGCTCTTCTTTGCCTCTTCTATCCATTCTTTATATACCTTTTTCCTTCTTTCTGCCTGCTTTTCCACCAACAGAAGGGACTTTATGTATCTGTAAAAAACCTCCGCCTGAGATACCTGTTCTGGATAGTTTATCAGAAGGTCTCTGTATCTTAAGCTGGCTGAATAATAATAGCCATAGTCTTCGTAAAATTTGCCCACGAGATATTCATGGTCCGCAAGCCTTTTTTCAGCCCTTTCTAACACTTCCAACACTCTGTCCGCATATGCACTGTTTGGGTATTTGTTTAAAAACTCTTTAGCCTTGTCTATTGCCTTGTATGTATAGGTTTGATCTCTGTAAGCATCGGGTGCCACTTTCATATAGCTGTCTATGAGTAGGTATTGAACCCTTTCTGATTCGGGCGCCTCTGGATAATTGAATAGGAAGTCTTCAAAATAAACCACCGCGTTCACATAGTCTTTGCTCAAATAATAGCTTTCTCCTATCGCTAACTTTATCTCCTTTATCTGCGCAGGGGTTAGGTTCTCAAGATACTTCAGGGCTTCCTTGAGCTTTTCTACAGCCTTTTTGTAATCCCTGTTGCCATAGGCAGACATTCCCTCCGAGTATAGCTCCACCGCAAGCTTTGCCCTCTTCTCTTCTGTTACTTTCGCACAGGAGAACAGAAGGGATAGGATGAACGCGATAAAAAACCACCTACCTAACATGTCTAATTTCATACTTATTGTAATCCAAGTTTTCATCCTCTATGATAACTACGTGATCCATTTTCTTTGCCTTTATGTAACTTTCAACTGCCTCTTTTCTACCCTTGGGCACGTAAACTTCCACAAAACCAGCGCCATGGTTTTCTATATCTAGGTCAAGCTCAAGGACATAAAGATTGTCTCCCTTTACCCTGCCAGAACCATTGCAGTGGGGACAATCCTCCGTCAGCATTTGGGTTAAGCTTTTTCCACTTCTCCTTCTTGCCATCTCCAACACACCCAGCTTGGTAAAACCGTATATCTGAACATTGCAGATATCCTCTCCGAGCGCTTCTTTTAGGGCGTTTATCACCTTATCTTTATTGCCCTGTTCCTTCATATCTATAAAGTCTATCATTATTATTCCGCCCAGGTCCCTTAGGATGATCTGCTTGGCGATCTCCTTTACCGCCTCCAAGTTGGTCCTTAGGGCGTTTTCCTCCTGGGTATCACCGCAGGCGTCTCCGCTGTTTACATCTATAACAGTCATAGCTTCGGTTTCTTCTATTACAATGTAGCCTCCTCCCTTCAGCCAGAGGCGTTTTTGAAGGGCTCTTTTCAGGGCTTCCCTTAGACCAAAAGATACTGCTAATGCACTTGCGTCTTTCACATAGTAAAGCTTGTTCAAGAGGGATGGCTCAAAGCCTTCCAAGAAGTTTGAGATCTGATGCCAAAGGGAAACATCGTTGCAAAATATACCCTCAAGGTCCGACCAGTGGGACCTTATCAGTCCCAAATGCTGGGGAAGTTCTTCCAAAAGAAGCTGAGGCTTTTTATTTCCCTTTAGCTTTGCCTTTAAGCTCTGATAAAGCCCTCTCAATTGCTGTAGTTCTCTCAATATGTCCTCTTTACTTGCCATAGCCGAAGCAGTCCTAAGTATTACTCCCTCATTTTGAAGTTCTTCTTTTATAAGATCCAGAAGCCTGCACTTATCCTCAGTGGATAGCTTTGACGAACACTTTATCTCCTGAGTTTCTGGCATATACACAATGTATTTACCGGGTATTTTTATGCGATTGGTCAGCTTTATGCCTTTTTCCCCCAGTTCATCCCTCACTCCCTGAACCAAAATCCAATCTCCAACCTTTAACATTTCCCCCTTCAAGGGTAAGTATGCCTCTTTGTCTAGACCTATATCTACAAAGACACCTCCCATGCCCTTTGCCAATCTTTTTACCTTTCCCAAGAAGACGCTTCCCACAACCCTTTTTCTATCCTTGCTATCAAGCCGTATCTTTACAACCTCATCTCCTTCCAAAAGAAAGGAAAATACATCGTTTTTTAAGCCTAAAACCACTAACTTTTTTGCCATGAGCTTATAACTTCCTTAAGGGTAAGCAGTATTACCAAAGAGACCAAAGCTACATACAGGGTACCAAGGAAGGCGTTGGTGTAGTCGTTCATTATGACCCTCTGGGCTATCTCAAAGGATTTTATGCCCGCTGGCAGTTCTCCAATGGCAACCTTTTGGGATATAAAGTTTGCGTGGGCTAAAAAGCCTATGCGTGGGTCCGGATGGAATACCTTGAGGATACCTGCACTTATGGTGTTTATTGCCATCAGAAGGGCTGGCAAGCCAGCCACCCATAGGTATTTAAACCTGCCATTTTTTGCAAGATAAAGGACCGCAAGGGTTAAGGCGGTGGTAGCCAAAAGCTGGTTGGATATGCCAAAGAGGGGCCAAAGGCTTCTTATGCCACCGTATGGGTCAATCACACCCGCATACAGAAAATAGCCCCAGAGGGCTACGGTTATGAAGCTGGCGGTCATGTTTGCCCAAGGGTTGGAGTAATCCCTAAAGCTTTTGATAACTCCACCCAAAAGGTCCTGGAGAATGTATCTTCCTACCCTTGTGCCACTGTCTATGGTGGTAAGGATAAAGACCACTTCAAAAAGTATGGCAAAGTGATACCAGAAGGCCAGCAGAGCTTCTCCTGTTATGCGGGCAAAGATGAGGGCTATGCCTATGGCAAAGGCGGGAGCGCCACCAACCTTTGAGAGGATGGTTTGTTCTCCTATTAGCTGTGCTATCCTCTTTAGCTCCTCCGCAGATATGCTAAAGCCCCAGGAGGAGATAATCTGGGCAGCGGTCTCTTCTGTCTTTCCTATAACGCTTGCAGGGCTGTTTATGGCAAAGTATAGCCCCGGCTCCATAGAAACTGCCGAGATCAGCGCCATTATTGCCACAAAGGATTCGCCCAGCATTGAACCATAACCTACCAGCCTAACGTGGCTCTCTTTGTCCAAGAGCTTTGGTGAGGTTCCGGAGGATATCAAGGCATGAAAGCCCGAGACCGCACCGCAGGCTATGGTTATCATCAAAAAGGGAAAAAGAGAACCCTGCCAAACAGGACCTATGCCTGTGTATGCATACTGAGTTAGGGCTGGCATCTTGACCTCTGGATTGGCTATAAAAACACCCAGCCCTATGATGATTATGGTGCCCAGTTTCATAAAGGTGCTTAGGTAATCCCTTGGTGCCAGCAGGAGCCACACGGGCAAAGCGGAGGCAAAAAAGCCATAGACCATCAAACCAAAGGCTATTTGAACCTCCGAGAAGGTAAATAGCTTGCTTAGGGTTGGATGGTTTGCTACAAAATTACCAAGCACCAAGGAAAGCATCAGAAGGAAAACACCTATAGCAGTTGCCTGTAGGACCGCACCCGGTCTGATCTTCCACATGTATATTCCCATGAGCATGGCTATGGGAATGGTGGCAAAGGAGGTAAAAGCAGACCATGGGCTCATGGCGGTAGCCTTGACTACTACCAAAGCAAGAACCGCCAGCAAGATGATAAGGATGGAGTAAATAACCAAGAGGACCACGAACCCACCGAACCTGCCCAAGTATTCCCTTGCGATGGCACCCAAGCTTTTACCGCCCATCCGCATGGATATGGTAAGGATGAGCATATCTTGGACCGCGCCCGCCACCACCGCACCTACGGGGATCCAGATAACACCCGGTAGATAGCCCATCTGCGCCGCAAGGACAGGACCCACGAGAGGACCAGCACCGGAGATGGACGCAAAGTGATGTCCAAAGAGCACCCACTTGTTGGTGGGCACATAGTCCAAGCCGTTGTAAAACTTGTGGGCAGGTGTTGGATTTTGGTCTGAGACTTTAAAAACTTTGTAGGCTATGTAGTAGCTGTAATACCTGTAGCCCAAAATGTAAAGGGAGAGGGCACAGAGTAAAATCCAGCCCGCACTTACGGGCTCCTTTCTGTAGATAGCTAAGACATAAAAGGCAAGGGCGAAGACTATGGAGAGGACAACAAGGATCAGCCTATCCTTTAAGTTCATAACAGGTGGGTTCTAAAGAACTCTATGGTCTTTAGCCACACATCCTTGGCATACTCCTCGTGATAGACCTCTGGTCTCGTGTCGTTGAAGAAGGCGTGATCCACACCCGCATAGATCACAAACTGGGCATTTACTTTGTTTTCGTTGCACTTTTGGATGGCTTCCATAACTTCGGAGAGAGGTACGAAAGCATCCATGCCCGCATGCACCGCAAGGACTGGTGCCTTTATCTTTGAAAAGTCAATCTCTGCAAGCTTGTATAGACCGTAATATGGTACAAGGGCCTTAAAGTCCTCTATCCTTGAGCCAAAATACCAAACACATGTGCCACCACAACAGTATCCGGTTGCACCAAACATAAACTCGCCCACCCTTGGCACATAGCCTATGTCTTCCTTTTTAAAGTATTCAAGGGATGCCCTAACCATGTCCTCCGCTTCCTGCAGACGGTTTTGCATAAGGTCCATCATCAGCTTTCCTGCGTCCTCTGGGTTGTCCGCGGTCTTTCCTTTGTAGAGGTCTATGGCGAAGGCGTAAAAGCCCTCTCTGGCGAAGCGGTCGCACACATCCTCTATGTGTTTGACAAGCCCCCACCACTCGTGAAAGACCATAATAAGAGGTGCTTGTTTTTGCAGATTTTCAGGCTCTGCCAGATAGCCAGAAACTTCTACTCCATTCACATTAAAACTTATCCTTTGACCCATGGCAATAACCTCCTGCCTTTGAATTATAACATCTCAAGGGCAGATTTTAGAACTTCCTTTGCTTGCTCTTGGGTGGGCATTTCCACATAGACCCTGATCAAAGGCTCAGTGCCGGAGGCCCTCAAGAGGAGCCATCCGTCCCCCTCAAAGACGAGCTTTAGCCCATCCTTCGTTATGACCTCCTTGACTTTGAACCCACCAATCTGGGAGGGAGGATTTTTTATAAGCTCCTTTAGCTTGCTCTTTTTCTCTTCCTCCGCATGAAGGTCATGCCGTAGGTAGTAGGCACTGCCATAGGTTTCAAAGACCTCCTCCACTATTTGGGAAAGGCTCTTTCCCTTGGTGTACAGGAGCTCCAAAAGGCTGAGTCCAGAAAAGAGTCCATCCCTTTCGGGCAAAAAGTGTATTATTCCATATCCTCCGCTCTCTTCACCACCAAAGATGACCTTTTCCCTAAAAAGGACATCGTTTATGTGCTTGAAGCCCACTGGCACCTCCAAGAGCTTAACACCCTCCGCCCTGCATATCCGATCCACCAAATAGCTGGTGGAGACAGTTTTTACCACCACGCCATCCTTTAAGCCTTTGTTCTTCAAAAGGTGTAGCAAAAGAAGTACATATACGAGTTGGGTATTCACAAAGCTTCCCTTTTCATCGCAGAGGGCTATGCGGTCTCCGTCGCCGTCGTTGGCTATGCCAACTTTTGCCCCCAAGGCACGCACCTTATCAAAGAGTGGTCCAAGGTATTTCTCTATGGGCTCTGGTGGATGCCCACCAAAGAGAGGGTCCCTCTTTGTCCTTATACCAACCACGCTTAAGGGTGTGTTAAGGAGTGCTTCCGAGAAGAGCCCCGCGGAACTGCCATGCATGGCATCGTGCACCAAAAGGTCCTCCTCTTCAAAGAGCTCTAAGTTTATGAGTTCTTGGACCTTTTTAATGTAAGGACCTTTCAGGTCTATAAGCTCGGGCTTTTTGTTGTCTACCTTTACCTCCTGCGTGCGGTTGGCGAGCTCCTCTACCCTTTTTACAAACTCCTCCCTAGCAGAGCCACCAAAGGATTCCTTTATTTTGTATCCATTGTATTTGCTAGGGTTATGGGAGGCGGTGATCATCACACCACCGTCAAAGCCCATGTACTTTACCCCAAAGGATACCATGGGCGTCGTGCATTCTTCCTCCGAAAGGTAAGCTTCAAGCCCAAGGGTCAAAAAGACCTTGCATACCTCCTGTGCAAACTCCTTGCTTAAGAACCTCCTGTCGTAGCCCACCACCACCCTCTTTTTACCCTCCTCTTGGAGCACCAGCCCATGGGCATAGGCTACCTTTCTTACGTTTTCAAAGGTAAACTGCTCTCCTATTACTGCCCTCCAACCATCGGTGCCAAATCTTATTGACATAAGCAAAATTTTAACGAAAAATTATTTTTATAGTGCCCGTAGCTCAGTTGGATAGAGCGTGGGTCTCCGGAACCCAAGGTCGGGGGTTCAAGTCCCCCCGGGCACGCTTATAATTTAAATAAACGGCCCGTAGCTCAACTGGACAGAGCGTGGGACTACGGATCCCAAGGTTGCGGGTTCGAATCCCGCCGGGCTGGCTTTTACTATGAAGCAAAGGGAACCTATTGTAGCTATAGCTACACCCTACGGAGAAAGTGCCATTGGCGTTGTAAGACTCAGCGGTCTGGGCGTTTTGGAAAAGGTCTTGCCCTTTGTGGAGCTAAAAGGTAAGCTAAAGCCCAGGTATGCCCATCTGGTAAAGGTCCTTGACACGGAGGGAAATCCCATAGACGAGGGCATAATGATCTATTACCAATCTCCCAAAAGCTACACCGGTGAGGATATGGTGGAGTTGTTTTTGCACGGAAACCCTTTGATATTAAAAAAGGTGGTGGAGCTTTTCCTTCAAAATGGTGTAAGACTTGCGGAGCGGGGTGAATTTACCAAAAGGGCTTTTTTGAACGGAAAGATGGACCTCCTTCAGGCGGAGGCGGTGGGAGACCTAATATCCGCCAAGTCCGAGCTTGCCCTAAAAAGTGCCCTAAGACAACTCAGAGGAGACCTATCCCAGCTTATTGTTCCTCTCAGGGAAAAAATCCTTAACCTCTGCGCCTTTGTGGAGGCAAGCATAGAGTTTGAGGAACAGGACATACCAACCCTGAGCGAGGAAGAAATAAAAAGCCAGCTTGAGGAAATAAAAACCAAAATAGAGGAATTGCTTGCCACAGTTCGAACGGGAGAGTTTTTGAGAAGAGGCGTCAATTTGGCAATAGTGGGCAAACCCAATGTAGGAAAATCCTCTCTCTTTAACAAACTGCTGGGCACTCAAAGGGCGATCGTCACGGACATTCCGGGCACCACGCGGGACTTTCTGCAGGAGCCTTTGAACCTAGAAGGCATCCCAATAAACCTCATAGACACCGCAGGTATCAGGCATTCTGAGGATCCAGTGGAAAAAATTGGCATAGAACGGAGCATACAAAAGCTAAACACCGCCCATCTTATACTCTTTGTGGTTCAAGCTCACGAGCCTTCCGAAGAAGAAGACCTGTACATCTACTCTCTTGTGAAGGATAAAAACCATATAGTGGTTTTAAACAAGGCAGACCTTGGCTTTTGGGAAGGACACAAAAAGATATTTCCAAGCTTTGTACTGGTCAGTGCCAAAGATGGAAGCGGTATAGAAGAGCTAAAGACCACCATCCTTTCCAACTTGGGTGCAAGCGTGGGCGAAGGGCTCTATATTTCCCTGAGGCATGCAGACCTCTTGCAAAAATCCTTGGGTGTTATAAAATTAATACTGGAACAAAACTTAAAAGAGTTGTCGCCCGAGATCCTAATGCTATACCTCAGAGAGATTCAGCTTTATTTAGAAGAGCTTTTAGGTGCTATTACAACGGAGGAGCTTTTGGGAGAGATATTTTCTAACTTTTGCATAGGCAAATAATAAGGAGGTCAAAGGATGGAAGAAACCCAAGTTCAGGAGAGGAAACTTTACTCCTACGAAGAGTTAAAGAAGATGTCCTTTGCAGAACTGCAAAAGATCGGCAGGGAGCTTGAGCTGAGGCGCGTCACTGGTCTCAGAAAGGAGGAGCTCATAGAGGACATACTTCAAGCTCAAGCCCAGTTGGAGGGTTTGAACTTCGTAAAGGGTGTCTTGGAGATTCTGCCGGAGGGTTATGGTTTTATCAGAAAACAAGAGAACAACTACATGCCAAGTCCTGGGGATGTTTATGTGGCACCCTCCCAGATCAAAAAGTTTGGACTGAGGACGGGAGACCAGATAATAGGCTTTGCGAGACCACCACAAGATAGAGAAAAGTATCAAGCCCTAATAAGGATAGAGTCCGTGTGTGGGCTTAGCCCAGACCCAGAGATCCTACGGTCAAGACCTCAATTTGAAAAGCTAACACCCTTCCATCCCACCGAAAGGTTCAATCTTGAAACCACACCGGAGGAGCTATCCACAAGGGTAGTCAGCCTTATAGCACCCATAGGCAAGGGTCAAAGGGGTCTTATAGTAGCACCACCAAAGGCAGGAAAGACGGTCCTTCTTCAAAAGATCGCTAAAGCTCTAATACAGAACCATCCAGAGGTCTATCTCATAATCCTGCTCATAGACGAAAGACCGGAAGAGGTTACTGAGATGAGGAGGATTGTGGGAGATGGGGCGGAGGTTATAGCTTCCACCTTTGACGAGCCACCAGAAAGGCACATGCAGGTGGCGGAGCTTGTCATAGAGAAGGCAAAGAGAATGGTGGAGCTAAAGCAAGATGTGGTGATCCTCTTGGACTCTATGACACGCTTTGGCAGAGCTTCCAACGCAGTAACTCCTTCCACGGGTAGGGTTCTCTCCGGTGGTATAGAGGCAACCGCTTTGCAAAGGCCCAAAAAGTTCTTTGGCGCTGCAAGAAACATTGAAGAAGGAGGTTCTTTAACCATAATAGCCACCGCCCTCATAGAAACGGGTTCAAGGATGGACGATGTGATCTACGAAGAATTCAAAGGCACTGGAAACATGGAGATCCATCTTGACAGAAGGCTCATGGAAAGGAGAATATTCCCAGCCATCAACATAGAAAAGTCTGGCACCCGTAAGGAGGAGCTACTCTTGGAAGAGTGGGAATTGCAAAGGATTTGGGTGCTCAGGAAGTTCTTGGCAACCATGGACCCGATAGAGGCCATGGAGTTCCTCTTGGACAAGCTCAAAAAGTTCAAAACCAACAGAGAGTTCCTAAAGGCGATGCACTCTTGACAATACCACACTCAAAGTTTATTATAAAAACCTATGCAATCTTCCAAAAAGGATTACTACGAGATTCTTGGGGTTCCAAGGAACGCGACGCAGGAGGAAATAAAGAAGGCATACCGCCGTCTTGCCAGAAAGTATCATCCTGATTTTAACAAGGACCCAGAGGCACAGGAGAAATTCAAGGAGATCAACGAAGCTTATCAGGTCCTTTCGGACCCAGAAAAGAGAAGGCTCTACGACCAGTATGGACACGCCGCCTTCCAGACCTCTTCCGGTGGTAGTGAATACAGTGAGCAAGCTTGGAAAGATATTTTTGAAACCGTAGAGGACATCTTTAGAGGCTTTGGCTTTGAGGATATATTTGAGAGAAGAGGAAGAAGGCGTTCTCAGAGAAGACCCATAAAGGGCGAAGATATATACTACACGGTGGAGCTCACTTTGGAGGAAGCTTACTCCGGCAAAGTGGTTAGCGTCCCACTAGTCAGGGAGGTTACATGCCCTGCCTGTGAAGGCTTAGGATATGATAGGCATAAAGGAGAAAGAACCTGTCCTACTTGTGGTGGCAGGGGTAGTATATACCAAAGGCAGTTTTTCATAAGCATCTCTCAAACCTGTCCTACCTGTGGTGGAGAGGGAGTAATCAGGGAGCCTTGTAGTAGATGCGGTGGAAAAGGTACTGTTCCAGAAAGAGAGGAGGTGAAGGTGCGGATTCCTCCGGGTGTGGATAACGGTAGCAGGGTTCTTGTGGAAGGTAAAGGTCATGCAGGACTATACGGCGGTCCACCCGGCGACCTTTATTTGCTTGTGAAGGTTTTGCCCCATAGGCTCTTTGAAAGGAGAGGAGATAACCTTTATTTGGATGTAAACCTAAAGCTAACAGAAGCGGTTATGGGAACCGAGCTTGAAGTCCCTACCTTAAGCGGTGAGAAGATTAAGGTGAAGATTCCCGCGGGCGTGAAAGAAGGAGACACAGTCCGAGTGGAAGGTAAGGGTATGCCAAAGCTCAGAGGTGGTGGTTTTGGAGACCTATTCCTTAGGATACATATAGACATACCCAAGCTGAGCTTTTGGGAAAAACACTTCGGAGATGGCAAAAAGATCAAACAGCTTCTTGAAGAGTTAGACAAACTACTACCTGAACCTACCAGGGTGAGGGTAAGACAGCCATGAAGAGGGAAGTTAAAAAGAAATACACCATAGGCGTAGTGGCAGAGATGTATAACATACACCCGCAGACCCTCCGCCTTTACGAAAAGGAGGGTCTCATAAAACCATACAGGAGCAAAGGAAGGACCAGATATTACACGGAAGAAGACCTCAAGAGGTTGGAGCTTGTGCTTACCCTCTCCCGGGAGCTTGGGGTAAATTTGGCGGGCATTGAAATCATCCTGAGAATGAAGGAGCAGATGGAGGAGATGGAAAGGCAAATCCAAAAACTCTTGGAGATCATCCAAAGAAGCTTACGGGAGGAAGAAAATGAAGAGGTTAAGGCAATTGTGCTCTCTAGCAAAAGTGTGGTAGCACGCCTTCAGGATATAATTAACAGGCATGAGAATAAGGGAGACTGACCTACCGGGTATAGGTAAAAAGTATGTGGTACTATTAAAAAGCGGTAAAGAGCTTGTGATAATCATCCACAATACGGGCAGGAGGGAGATATATCTTATGGAGGACGAAGAGCCCAGCTGTGTTATAGAGCTGACCGATGAGGAGGCAAAGGAGCTTGGCTTTTTGGTGGCGGGTGCCACATACCAACCTATTTCCACAGAAAAGATGGAAATGATCCTCCAACAGGTGGTGATGGAATGGGTAAGGGTTCATCAAAACTCAAACTTTGTTAATAAGACCATAGCAGAACTTGAAATAAGGAGAAAGACTGGCGTTTCCATAATTGCCATAGAGAGGGGAGGGAAGGTGATCCCAAGTCCAGACCCTTACAAAGAACATATAAGGGCAGGAGACACACTGATTGCGGTGGGTACCAGACAGCAAATGAAGGCCTTCTTAGACCTATGCGGAGGATGTAGCACTTAGGATGCACTCTTACGAGATTCTCCTGTGGATAGGACTTCTCTTTACCCTGCTTTTTGTTTTTGGCTTTTCTCTTAGGTTTTTAAAGGTTCCCTACATACTCTCCTTCATGTTGGCTGGACTTGTGGGAAAGGAGCTCTTTCCTGAAAGAGTGATAGAGTGGGTTACCTTTTTAGAGCATTCTGCAGTGATCTTTCTTTTCTTTTTCATAGGGCTTGAGTATTCCTTTGAGCGCCTTGGGGCTATGAGAAACATTCTAAAGCCCGGCTTGGCGGACCTTTTTATAAATTTCCTTCCGGTGTTTCTTGTGGCATATTTAGTTACCAAAGATTTTCTCTTTTCTGCGGTGGTTGCCTCTGCCCTTTACCCTTCCAGCACTGCCATAACCGCCAAACTGCTTTCCGACTACAAAAGGCTCGTTTTCCCAGAAGCAGAATTGCTAATAGGCATTCTCATCTTTGAAGACCTTGTTTCAATAATACTGCTTTCCCTGCTCTCCGGTGGAATTAATAGTGGACAGGAGGAGCCCACCTTTCTTTTGCTAAGAAGCGTTCTTTCTCTTATAGTGTTCTTTTTTGCCTTTTACCTTCTTAGAAACTTAGCCTACAGAGCGGTTGGGGAGATAGATAAAATCTCAGAGGAAACCATATTTCCCTTTTTGATCGTGGGTACTTTGCTTTTGCTGTGCGGTCTTGGAGAATGGATGGGAGTGTCCTCTGCCCTGATCGCCTTCATGCTGGGCGTTATAATTCCCCAAGACAGCCTAACTTACAAGACGGTAGAAGAAAGGTTAGCTGACCTAAAAGAACTCTCTTTGGGTGTCTTTTTCTTTTCCTTTACCTACTCCGCCAACATAAGCTTTGATCAGAACCTTTATCTTTTAATCACCTTGCTTTTGCTTTCCTTGATCACAAAGCTCATATCCACCTATTGGGGTGCCAGGCTTTATGGGCTTAGCAAGAGGGTTTCCATAAGGGCTAGCCTTTCCTTCTTGGCAAGGGGTGAATTCTCTTTGATCTTTGCCAGCTTACTTCCATCCACTCAAGCTTTGGTCTTTTTGGTGGTTTTGATCACATCCATTCTTGGAAGTATAGGTTTTGTCTATGCACCAAAAGTGGCATCCGTCTTAGCCAAGCCCAAGGGATAGGTATTCCCTTATCAGAACTCCCTCCTTTATGCCCCAATCACTTACCACAATTTCCCTTTTACCAAACAAAAACATAGCCCTGTAGAAGACCATAAGTCCCGGAATTATCACCTTTGCCCGTTTTGGCTCTATATGTGGAAAGGTCTTTACTCTGTCCTCTGCTTTCATACTGCTGAGGGTCTCCAGCCAAAACATAATATCTTCCAAAGTTAGCTTGGAGCCGTGCACCAAAGAACCTTTATAGGGAAATACGTTGTTCTTTATTGCACTTATGGTGGTAATTGTTCCACCCAACCCCACCAAAACATCGCAAGGACGGACCACATCCTTTATTAGCTCATCCAAAAAATTTTTCAAAGACTCCAGTTCGTAAGGCTTGGGAGGGTCGCTTTGTATAAAATCCTCCGTAAGGTTAACTATGCCCACCGGAAGGGACTTTAAATATTCAACCTCTCTGCCCTTTCCACATACAAACTCTGTGGAGCCTCCCCCCTGGTCTATTATGCAAAATTTTCCCTCTGGCTTTAGAGAAAAGGCAACCGCTAAGAAGGCAAGGCTACCCTCCTCCTCTGGGGTTATTACCTTTAGCTCCAAGCCCGTTTCTTCCTTTACCCTCTTTAAGAACTCCTGAGAGTTCTTTGCCCTACGTAGGGCTTCTGTGCCAATTAGAACTATTCTTTCTGCTCCATACTGTTTTGCCACTTGTATGTATTTTTTGATTGTTCGCAATGTCTCTTCCATAGTCTCCTCTTGGAGGTAACCGTTCTCCTTCAACCCTGTAGCCAAAGCGGTAATGTTTCCTTCCTCGTAGATGATTCTAAAAGAGTTAGAAAAGTCTGCTATGCTCAACCTGCAGGAGTAGGAACCTACATCTATGGATGCAATCTTCACTGAAGTAATTATACATCAATAGTCCCTTTACTACTTGACCCACCCGCTCCTGGGTGTAATATTCCAATCTATGGAAAGGGCTTACTGCAAACATCAGCATGTGTTCCATGTGCCCAAGAGGGAGGCGGAGGGGCGCGTGCTTTTTGTGTTTCTGCTGACGCTGGCCTTTATGTTTGTTGAGATCGCCTCCGGTTATATCTCTGGTTCCGTTGCCCTTCTGGCGGACGGCATACATATGGGAACCCACGCCTTAGCCTTTGGAATATCCCTCACTGCCTATGTGCTGGTGAGAAGGTGGTCAAGGGATGTTAGCTTTTCCTTTGGTACTTGGAAGGTGGAGGTGCTTGGAGCATACACCAGCGCAGTGCTTTTAAGTATGATGGCTTTCCTTATGCTTATAGAAGCCCTTTTAAAGTTAATAAACAGGGTAGCGGTTAAATATGAAGAAGCCCTTTTAGTTGCCTTTGGAGGATTGTTGGTAAACTTGGTTAGTGCCTTTGTCTTGTCCCATGAAGAGGACCACAAGCATGACGTTAATCTGAAGTCCGCTTACCTTCATGTGCTTACGGACGCATTAACCTCAATATTGGCAATAGGTGCCCTTTTGGGTGGCAAATATTTTGGCATGTGGTATTTGGACCCCCTCTCTGGAATTGTGGGCTTTTTTGTGATAGTCAACTGGGCATATGGACTTCTCAAAGAAACTGCCTGGATACTCCTTGATAGGGAGATGCGCTCCCCATAGTGCAAAGGATAATTAACAGCATAGAAAGGGATGGCACCAGCAAAGTCCAAGATATACACCTCCTCCGCATTCATCACGACAAGTATGCGTGCATACTTACTATAACCACCACTCAGGACTTTCCTGCGGACGATTACGTAAAACGTCTTGAAGAGATAGAAAACCTGGTTCATACTACGATTGAGGTGGTGTATTGTACGGAATCTGTTGATAAAAAAATATAACAATGTTAATATATATTGAAGGATGGAGTATTTGAGTGAAGAAATCCTTGAAGAGTGGGCAGAGCTTTTAAAGGCTTTGGCTCATCCCATAAGGCTAAGGATCTTGGCAACCTTGATAGAAGGCAGGCAGTGTGTCAAAAACCTTACCGAGCTCCTCAAAATCTCCCAACCCAATGTATCCCAGCACCTTGGAATACTTAGGAACAAAGGTATAGTAGGTTGTAAAAGGGATGGTTCTGTAGTTTGCTACTATATCAAGGATGAAAGGGCTTTAAAAATCTATGAAATATTAAGTAAGGAGGTGACAAAATGGCAGGAAACGTCATCACATTAACAGAAAGCAACTGGCATGCGGAGGTCATTAACTCGGACAAGCCAGTTCTAGTGGATTTTTGGGCTCCCTGGTGTGGTCCCTGTAGGATCATAGCACCCATCATAGAAGAGCTGGCAGATGAGTTTGTAGGCAAAGTGAAGGTCGGCAAGCTAAACACCGATGAAAACCCCAACATAGCTATGCAGTATGGCATAAGGGCAATACCCACCTTGATGCTTTTCAAAAATGGTGAAGTAGTTGATACAAGAATTGGTGTTCAACCCAAAGAGGCAATAAGGCAAATGCTCCTTAGCCACATATGATCTCTGAGGATATACTGTACGATTGTGTTATAGTGGGGGGTGGTCCAGCGGGATTGACCGCTGGGCTTTACTGTGCAAGGGCAAAGATGAACACCCTCCTTCTGGAGAAGGGGACCATCGGGGGACAGATAGCCATTACAGACTTGGTGGAAAACTATCCAGGATTTCCAGAAGGGATAAGCGGTAAAGAGTTGTCCCTCAGGTTCAAAGAGCAGGCAGAAAGGTTTGGTTTGAAAATCCACAGGAAGGAAGTGGTAAAGATAGAAAAGGTGGATAAAGAAATACTCTTGCACCTTAGGACCGGAGAGCTCTTGAGGAGCAAAACGGTTATTCTTGCTGTAGGAGCAAGCCCAAGAAAGTTGGGTGTAAAGGGGGAGGAGGAGTTTCTGAACAGAGGAGTATCCTACTGTGCTACCTGCGATGGTGCCCTCTTTGATGGAGTACCTATTGCGGTAATAGGTGGAGGAGATTCCGCCTGCCAGGAAAGCTTGTTTTTAACCCGTTTTGGTAGTGTGGTTTATCTGATCCACCGAAGAGATCAGTTGAGGGCTCAAAAACATCTTCAGGAAAAGGTGCTTTCCCATCCCAAGATCAAGTTCTTGCCCAACAAGGTGGTGGAAGAGATAAGGGGCACAGACGCGGTGGAGGGCTTGCTTCTTAAAGATACCCAAACGGGGGAGCTTTCCACCTTGGAAGTGGAAGGGGTGTTTATTTTCATCGGTTTGGAGCCTGCCACCGGCTTCCTTAAGGGTTTTGTCAAGATGGACGATAGAGGATATATCATCACCGATGAGAGAATGAGAACCAGTGTGGAGGGTGTGTTTGCATGTGGGGATTGCCGAAGTGGAGCCACCGGTCAAGTGGCTGTGGCGGTGGGGGAAGGGTGCATAGCCGCCATAGAGGCAGAAAAATACCTACAGGAGAACTTCTAATGTGAATTACCAGGGAGGATTTGAAACTTTCAAAGAAGCCACCAAATATATGTTCCAAACCGATTTGACAGACATACTTCTTGTTCTTTTTGGCCTTGTAGCTTCTGTGGTGATTCTTGTAGTTCTCCCTTATGCCATATCAAGATATCTCGCCAGTAGGTCCGCAAGAAAGGAGTTTGAGGTTATCGGAAAGCAGATGGGGCTTAATGAAGAAGAAATAGCTTTGCTATATAAGTGTGCGAGCACGTTGGAAGAGCCAAATAAAGTTTTTTACAGCAAATATATATTTGAAAGGTGTGTGGGAAAGCTTGTTAAGGAAAGCTCGGATAATATACCCATCATTGTTAGTGTTAGAAAGAAGCTCAAATTTGAGCATTTACCATGGTTTCTACCGCTTGCTACCACAAGAGACATAGAGGTCTATCAGACAGGTTTTGTTTCATACAAAGGAAAGTCTTACGGCGCTGCAGTTTGGGAAAAAACAGAAGAGGATCTAAAGATAGCTATCCTTGATAGAATTCCGGAGTCTCCACAGCCCGGTGAAAAGGTTAGGTTTTCCTTTTTAAGGGAAGACGATGGTAGGTATTACTTTGAAGCGGAAGTTTTGAACACCTACCTTGAGGGTGGAAAAGTGATTTTGGTTGTTCCTCATACCGAAAAGCTTGGTAAAGTACAGCTAAGGGATTCCATAAGGTGGAAGGTGTCCATCCCTGCACGAGCGTTCTTTTTCAACAGGAAGGTAAAAGCTGAGGAACTATCTCTCATTGAAGAGCTACCTGAGGAATCCTTTTTGGAAGGAACCATAGAAAACATAAGCACGGAAGGAGTTAAGGTTTGTTTTAATAGGTTCGTTTCAGCAAAGGAAGGCGATAGCTTGCTTTTAGAATTTGAATGGAAGGGTGAAGCTTTTAAAAACATTTTGGCAGAGATAAAGCATATATCGGGCTCTACCGATAGAACGTGTTTTGGTTTAAAATTTTTAAACTTGAAAAAAGATTACGAGGACACCATAAGGAGGTTTATCATAGAGGAGCAGAGGGAAGCACTAAAAGCTTATAAGATGGATAGATAAGTAGCTTTTCAAAGCATATTTCTTTTCTTCATGGCCTTCAATATTCTCTTCCTCGCTTGACGTTCCCTTCTCTTTTTCTTTTCACTCGGTTTTTCGTAGAATTGACGCCTCCTGACTTCTGTAAGTATCCCTTCTTTCTCTACAAGCCTCTTAAATTTTTTAAAAGCTTTCTCAAAGGGTTCGTTTTCATCTACTATCACAAACACCAACCTTCTTCACCTCCTGATTAAATTATAACACATTTCCGTAATACTCAGCCTTTGAAGTGGCAGTTTCCCAAAGCACCACCTTTATAACCTTCACCTCTCCCAAAAGTCCCACCGCCCTCAATTTGTCTTCAAGGAAGTCATAAAAGAACTTGGCAAGGGCTTCTGCAGTAGGGCAAAAATCCACTGGGAAGAGCTTGAGGGCACCGTATTTTTCTGCTAATTCTTTTAGCTCTGGATACATGGGGTCCGCTTTATCTATGATAAAGCTATGGTCGATGGTGTCTATTAGCTCCTTCAGGGCGTTTTTCACATGGTAGAAGTCTATGACCATGTCCTGCTCGGAGAGGGTATCAGAGCCCAAGACCACTTCCAGCACATAGCTATGTCCGTGCAAATTTATGCACTTGTTAACTGGGATCTCCTTTCCAACAGTAAAGTCCGCTCCCCTTCCGTAGGTTAGGTTTTGCTTCCAAACCCTGTGTCCCGCCTCAAACTTAAAGAGTTTGGATATTTGCCACTTCACACAAACTCCTCCATTATCTCCCTTCTCACCTCTCTTATTCGGTTATGCTCATCCACATAAACAAGAACAGGCTTAAAGTCCTTCAACTCTTCTTCGTCAAAGACACCATAAGACGCTATTATGATAATATCTCCCACCGCACCAAGCCTCGCAGCGGCACCATTTAGTCTTACCTCGCCTGAATACCTTGGTGCAGGAATTACATAGGTGGAAAACCTACTGCCTGTATTCACGTTGTAGACTTCTATCTTCTCGTAGGGGAGTAGCTGGGCAGCTTCCATGAGGCTAACATCCAAAGATAGGCTACCCTCATAGTGCAGTTCTGTGCCTGTTATCCTTGCCCTGTGTATTTTAGACTTTAGCATAAATCTCTTCATGGGAGTATAAAAATATAAAAAAACTCTTTATTCTTTGCAAGCCCATGCTATAATAAATCTCAAGGAGGGCCTGAAAATGCTACCCAAGGAACTAATAGATTTTATGAGAAGTGTAGGAGTTTTCCCCATAGTCCTTACCACCACAGACAAAAACGGAGAGCTTCACACCACCTTTATAACATGGGTTTACCCAGTTGATGATAAAACCCTTCGGCTCGCCCTCAGCTCCAACGCCAAGAGCGCAAAAAACATGCAGGAAACAGGAAAGGTAGCCATAATGGTCTTTAGCGCAAACACTGCCTTAGCCCTCTATGGCAATGCAAAGCTCATTCTTGAGAGAATAGAAGAGGTAAAGTTTCCTGTTTCTGTGTTTGAGGTTTCCATCCAGAAGGTGGAGGATGCGCTCTTTCCCGGTGGCACCGTTGTGGGAACTATACCTTTTATGCATACAGGCAACTTGCAAAAGGCAGGAGAACTGGACGAGCTTGTTTTATCCGCCTTAAGGGGTTAACCCTTAAAAGAAAAATCCCAAGACAAAGTGTATTCTACTACGAGAGGTATCGCCGGGCACCTTTTTGGTCTTAAAGGCCCAGTCCAGCTTAATGGGGGCAAAGGGGGTGATAAACCTCAATCCTACTCCATAGCCTCCTTTTAGATTTTGAAGTTTTAACTCACTGGTTTGATTAAAGCCAAGCCCTGTGTCGTAAAATAGCGCTCCGTAAAGTATATTTTTGTAAAGTGGATAGTTGGCTTCCGCAGAGAGGATTATTTGCCTTTTGGCACCTATGGGGTCTGAAGTGTTAGGGTCCAAAGGACCTGCATAGCCGTACTTGTAGCCTCTGATGGTGAAGTCTCCGCCTACGAAGAACCTTTCGTCCAAGGGCACCGTCTTTCCGCCGTAAGGTTCCACAATACCAAGGACTCCCTTAAAGGCAAGTATCAAACCTGTATCAAAAAATGTATCCTTTAGAAAGGTTTGATGGAAGAGGTTGATTTTGTTAAACCTCTCTGTTCCTCCCAAAACCGGCACTGCAACCGAGTATCCTATCTCTGTGAGAGAACCCTTTGTGGGAAAGAGATAGTTATCCCTTGTATCCCTTGAAACGCCAAAGATCAGCTTTCTAGATTGTCTTTCTCCAGCCTCCTGAAGTATCGCAGGTGATGCGTTTGGAGATATGTTTGAGTATCTGACCCTCTGAAAGCTAATACCACCGCTGATCCTCCAGAATTCGCTTATCTCTCTTGATGCTATTAAGTCCAAACCTGTTCTTTCTACCGTGTAGGTTGTGTATTCTATACGCCTATCGTAAACGGAACCACTGAGGTCTATAGGTAGGTTCAAAAACCATTTTTTGGTGTAAGAAAGGGCGTTGTCTTTGATGTTGCTACCGTAAGATACGGAAATGCTGGCTATGTCTCCCGTGCCCAAGAAGTTTCCCTTTCTAAGGGAGATAAAACCGGAAACCTTGGTTACCTGATTGTAGCCCAAGCCTACAGAGAACTGTCCAGTAAATCTCTCTCTTACTCTGGTTTCTAGGTTCAGCTTATTCCCTCCAGCAGGAAAGGGTTCTATGCTTACATCCTCGTAATAACCCAAGTTGAAGATCCTCGTTCTTGACCTCTCCAATTCCCTTTGGTTGATAAGGTCTCCTTCCTGAACCCTCATCTCCCTTCTTATTACGTAATCTCTTGTTTCATAGTTTCCTCTTACCTCTATCCTTCCTACATAGAAAGGCTCGCCTTCGGATATCTTTAAAACCACTTCCACTTCCTTTTTCTGGTCATCCCTTCTTTCCTCTCTATCCACAGAAACACCAAGGAAGCCTATTTGGGTGTATTGATCCCTTATGTTTTTAATGATGTTCTTTATAACCTCATCTCTGTAAAACCCTCCCTTGTTCTTTTTAAGAAGATTGCCTATCAGCTCCCTGGAGGAAAAGTAGGTGTTTCCCTCTAGCTTCAGTGCCTTCAGCTTATATCTTGGTCCCTCTTGAACTTCTATGAAAATCTTATACCTGTTTTTATCTTTTTCTACCCTGTATGAAACCTTTGCCTCCAAAAAGCCCTCAGACCTGTAAAACTCTTCGATCCTCTTTATATCCTCCTTGAGGAGTTCTTCGCTAAAGGGTGGCTTTAGCCTAAAGGCGAGCAAGCTCGGGGGCTTCGTTTCCATCAGTTCTAAGAGCCTTCCTTTTCTAAAGCTTTTATTTCCTTTTATTTCAACGCTTGCTACATATTCGGGCTCACCCTCTATTATGTTATACACAAGCTTTGACGCTCCCTTTTTGGGCACGAGTTCATAAGAGACCTGGACGTTTGGGTATCCTTCCTTTTCGTATGCTTGGATGATTCTGTTTTTGATGGTTTCCATTTCCTCTTGGCTGAGGACCCTTCCCAGCTTTAGCCTTCTTTGCACCTCCACTTTTTCTTCTATGGCGGGTGAGGAGGTGAATTGTCGGGTCAACTCCTCCACATCTATCTTTCCTACCTCCGTTTCTATGCCTATTTTCTTTTCAAGCTCATCGCTCTTTATCTTCTTGTTTCCCCTGAATTCTATTTTGTATATAACTGGCAGGTCTTTGACCTTGTAGGTAAGGAACACTTTATCTCCTGACTTTTCTTCGTACACCTCCACGCTTTCAAAAAAGCCGGTTCTGTAAAGGCGTCTTATATCTTCCCGCACTGCAAAGGGATCGTAAGACATACCCTCCTTAACCTTTATAAGTCCTCTGATTACGTCCTCCGGCACATAGAGGGCGCCCTCTATTTTTACGCCCTCCACCCTCTGGGCAAAGAGCCAACCAAAGCTTACTAAAAGCAAGAGAACAATCCTACGCAATTTCTACACTCCTTTCTCCGGCTTTTATTACTCCCAGTTCAAAGGCTTGAGGGATTTGGGAAAGCACTTTGCTTGCGTTTATTTCATCCACAACCAGAACAAACCCCACACCCATGTTAAAAACCCTAAACATCTCCTCCCTTTCTATTTTACCAAGCCTTTGCACCCAGTCAAAGAGGGGATTTTTTGGAATTCTCTTCTCTTCCACCACCGCCTTTGTACCTTCTGGAAGGATCCGAACCAAGTTCCCCGGCAGTCCCCCACCCGTTATATGCGCCATGCCTTTTATTTCCACTTTCTTTTCAATAAGCTCCTTTACCTCCCTCCAGTATATTCTTGTAGGTTCAAGCAGAACCTCCCCGAGGGTTTTTCCAAACTCTTCCATAAAGGTGGAGTAGCTCAGTTTGTTTATCTCTACAACCTTTCTGATAAGGGAGTAGCCGTTGCTGTGAAAGCCCGAAGAAGGAAGTCCTATGAGAATATCTCTGGGTTTTATGTTTTCCCCAGTTATGAGTTCCTCCTCTTCGCATACACCCACACAAAAGCCCGCAAGGTCATAGACTCCCTCCGGATAAAAGCCGGGCATCTCTGCAGTTTCCCCACCCACTAAGGGCATCTCCGCCTGCTTACAACCTTCTAATATACCCTCAATTACCTTCTTTAGAACCTCCAACTCTATTTTGCCAGTAGCTATGTAATCCATAAATCCCAAGGGCTTAGCCCCGGAGGTTATAAGGTCATTAACGTTCATAGCCACAAGGTCTATGCCTACCGTGTGATGGCTCCCAAGCTCTTGGGCTATTTTTAGCTTTGTGCCCACACCATCGGTGGTCATCATGAGTATTGGCTTTTTGTAGCCCTGCAAAGAAACACCGCTGGCAAAACTTCCAAAAAGCTTGGTTTGAAAGCCTAAGCTCCTTGTCTTTTCTTTTATAAACTCCACAAAGCTTTCTGCCTTTTCCAAGTCTACGCCCGCAGATTTGTACGTTAGCCTATCCATTTAAGTAAAACTCCTCCAAAACCGAGTAAATGGGTCCTATGGAAGTTAAAGAACTCCTTATTATGGATATTCTGTCCACCAGGTCCTCTCCAAAGTTGTAGTTTTCGTACCTTTTAAGAAGGTTCTTTAGCTTTTTCTTATCATACTCCTTTATTCTGCAAATGGTTACATGAGGATAAAAGGGCTTACCATCGCTCTTTATACCGTATTTTTTGTTGGTGTTGTACACATCCTTAGCCAGCGCCTTAAGTCTGTCTGCACCCTCTGATACACCAATCCATAGTACCCTTGCTTTATCTATGTCCGGAAAAACTCCCAAGGATTTATACTTTACTCTTATGGGTTTGTTCCTCTGAGAGACCTCCTGCACGCCTTTTATTATATCCATAAGTTTTTCCTCTGGCACCTCTCCTATGAACTGAAAGGTCATATGGTAGTTTTGTGGCTCCACCCACTTGCCCTTTATAAAGTCCTCCGTTTGTTCCTTTAGCCTTTCTACCTGTTCCTGTATGGTCTTTGTGGAGAAAAAACCAACAAAAACTCTTACCACGCTTTTCTATTATAAAGCCACTCCGCCCACTTTCTGAGCTCTATAGCTAAAAAGACAACCATTGGCATTATCATGGCGTACTGCAAATGTTCCACGTCCAAGGGCACCGTCTTGAAGAAATCCTCAAAGACACGGAAGGGAGAGGTGTTTAACTCTTTTAGGACTTCCTCTATGGCTTTATTATACATTAAAATCATTATAAGTTCTTAGGGGACGTAGCTCAGTGGGAGAGCGCCTGCATCGCAAGCAGGAGGTCGGGGGTTCAAATCCCCTCGTCTCCACTTATATTTAAAACTATGGGTATATTTTCCGAGGACCTTATAAACCTGGGCAATCTCATAGATGCGGAGATTGAGGTAAAGGTCCCTAAGGAGCTTTTGAACGAAACCTTTAAGGGCTTAAACTTTGAGGTGCTTGATGGCTTACTTAGGGTTGGCTTTAAAAAGAAGGGATTTCTCTTTTCAAAGGAAGTGCAGGTGCCCCTAAAGGAGGACGCACAGAGTGTAAAAAACGAACAGCCGGATATAAGGGCAATAGGACTTAGAGTGATGACCGAAAAAGGCTTGGAGGAGCTTTTGCAAAAGGGACCCTTTCAAAGGGAAGGAGAGCAGGTATTTTTTAATCTCTGGGAAGCTATAACCAAAACAGAGGAGTATGCAAAAGTCCCCAAACAGTTCAAAAACAGGCTTCTTATAAACCGGTACAAAATCAAGCAGGGATATATACAGCTTTGGGTAAGGGTTAGCAAGGGATTATAATTTTTTCCATGTATTACCTTCTGACAGTGCTTTTTATAATAGTTGCCCTGCTCCTTATAGTGGTGGTTTTGATGCAGAGGGGCAGGGGAGATGTGGGTAGTGCTTTTGGTGGTATGGGGCAGGGGGTCTTTGGTCCCGGTGGCGTGGATACCATACTTACCAAAGCGACCTACTGGCTTGGCTTTATGCTCATGGGCATAGCCCTGCTTATAAGCTTTTTCCATCCCTCAAAAAGGGCTTCTCTTTTGGAAAATGAAGGTAAAGGACCTAATACTCAGACCCAGCAAAGTGTCCCAAAGGGACAAACAGCTCCTTCTGGCACACCTTCTGGGGGTAAAACCCCCTGAGCTCTACCTAAAAATGGAGGATGAGGTCCCCCTTCAGCTTCTGGAAAAATACGAAAAATCTATAGAAAAGCTTGAGGAAGGTTATCCCTTGCAATACCTTATTGGAGAGTGGGACTTTTATGGCAGAACCTTTAAGGTGGTGGAGGGGGTTTTGATACCAAGACCCGAAACAGAGCTTTTGGTGGAGAAAACTTTGGAGCTTTTGGATTCCCAGAAGGATTACACAGGCTTAGAGATAGGAGTGGGGAGCGGTTGCATTGCCATCACACTGCTTTTAGAAAGGGAAAGGCTGTTTATGTATGGCACGGATATAAACCCAAGGGCTTTGGAACTCACAAGGATAAACGCAGAGAACTACGGTGTTTCCCAAAGGCTTAAACTTTTGCAAGGCAAAGATTTTGAGCCTGTAAAGGGCCTTCGCTTTGATTTTGTGGTTTCTAACCCTCCTTACATACCGGAGGGTCTTTGGGAAACTTTACCCGAAGGCGTAAAGCTGGAAGGTAAAGATGCCCTAATAGGTGGCAAAAAGGGTTGGGAGTTTTACGAGAGATTTGCCCAGCAGGTGGGAGATTTTCTCAAAGAAAAGGGCTTTTTTGTTTTGGAAATAGGGCATGACCAGGGGCAGATAGTCCGAGAACTACTTAAGGATTATTCCCCTAAAATCTTCAAAGATTACTCAGGGCAAGATAGGGTGGTGGTAGGATGGAAATCTTAGGGCTTTTAGTTGCAGTGGTTTTCTTTGTTATATTGGAGGGTATTTTTTCTGGATCAGAGATTGCCCTAGTAAAGACAGACAGAAGTAGAATTCTTGCCCTGTACAAAAAGACCAAGTATGAGTTTTTGCTGGATTTTTACGAAAACCCAGAGGACTACATAACCCTAACAATGCTTGGATACACTGTTAGCATAGTTCTTGCCACTACATTTTACACACTGATAATCTTCAATTTGGCAAAGACCTTTAAGTTCTTATCGGGTTTGGAGGTGCTTTTTTCTGCCACCCTTGTGATCTTTACTCTTATTTTTGGCGAATTTGTTCCAAAGGGTCTATTTCACAAACATTCAGAAAAAGTTTTGGTGCCCAGCCTCTGGTTTTTGAGCAAGTTAAAAAGGGTTCTTTTGCCTATTCTTAAGACAGTTAGGGTTCTGAGCCGGCAATTGAGCAAAAGATTAGAAGGGCTATCTAAGGAAAAGCTTTCCCGAAGGGATCTGTTGGCAATAGGAGAGGAGCTTGCGGAAGGGGAGGAGCTAAGGCTTGCGGTAAAGCTACTGTCTGCGAGGGATACTTACCTTTCGGAGGTGTTAAAGCCCATCCACCAAGTGGTCATGGTCGGTGAAAACGCCACCGTAGAGCAGGCAATAGCAGAAATGAAAAGGAGCGGATACAAAAAACTGCCCGTTTATAGGGGCAGGGTGGATGAGATTGTGGGATATGTGGATATGTTTGACTTGGCGGAGTGGTATGGAAGGAACCTTAGCATAAAAAACTTTATTAGACCGGTTGCGGTTTTTCCTGAGTTTGCGTCTTTGCAAGAAGCCCTTGAGACCTTTAAAAGCACCAAGGAGGGTATGGGAATAGTGGTGGATGAGTTGGGAGTAGTTTTGGGCATTGTTACCGTTGATGACCTATCTTCCTTCTTTATGGGAGGCTTGGGCTGGGAAGAGTTGGAAGAAGATCGGGTCGTAGAGATAGAAAAGGATAAGTGGATTGTGGATGGGCGCTTTCCGATAGAGGACCTTGAGAGGCTTTTGGGCGTAGAGCTTCCCAAGGGACCTTACTCCACCGTAGCGGGACTTTTGATCTATCATCTGAGGCGGATCCCAAAAAAGGGAGAACAGACGAACATCCAGGGTGTTATGTTCAAAGTGGTTCAAGCGGATAAAAAAAGGGTACAAAGGGTTATGGTTGAGAAGGCTTCTTCTTAACTAATAAAGACGCCACTACCGAGATGAATATGGCACTGAAGATTAAAAGCAAAGACACAAGAACCGGTATTTTATAAAACTCGGAGATCAGCATTTTCACGCCAATGAAAGCTAAGATGAAAGAGAGCCCATAGTGTAAAAAGTGAAAGAACGACAAGATGGCCGATGCAGCAAAGTAAAGGGACCTGAGCCCCAATATGGCAAAGATGTTTGAGGTATAAACTATGAAAGGATCTTTGGAGATGGCAAGTATGGCGGGCACCGAGTCAATGGCGAACATAATGTCTGAGCTTTCCACAAAGAGAAGGGACAAAAACAGTGGCGTTGCGTAGAGCTTTTTGCCCTCTCTCACAAAGAATTTTCCATCTTCGTATGTAGGTTTCAAAGGTATGATCCTTTTGGCTACCTTATAGACTATTGTTTCTTCTGGGTGAAATTCTTTTTCCTCTGTAATCAAAAGCTTTATTGCGGAGACGATGAGGATTATGCCAAAGATGTAGATTACCCAGTGGAAGAGCTTTATAAGTTCAATGCCCGCAAAGATAAAGATCGCCCTAAAGACTATTGCCCCAAAAACTCCCCAAAAGAGCACCTTGTGTCTGAACTCCTCTGGCACTTTAAAGTAGGAAAATATAAGAATGAACACGAATATGTTATCCAAGCTCAGGGCTTTTTCCAAAGAATAGCCCGTTATGTACTCCAAAAAAGCTTGGGTTCCCTTGGCGTAATACACATAGCCAGAAAAGGCAAGACCAACTCCGATCCAAAAGGCGGACAGGACCAGGGATTCTTTCACGGATATTTTATGAGGGTGTCTGTGAAAAACAAAGAGGTCCCAAAACAGGGCAAAAAGGACCACCGAGCCAAAGATTATCCAATTGATTTCATTCATTTAAGGCTTCCTTTATTCGGTCTATCACCTTAACAGGTAGCGGATCATAGCCATAAAATTCTGCCAAATAGAAGCTAACCCAATCTTCAAGGTAAGCAAGATATAAAAGCCTCTCCTCTAAGGTAGCTCCCTTGCCTTGTAGCACTATGGGAGCCAAGCCCAACTCTTTAAAGATTTCCTCTGTGATACGAACCCTCTTTTTAACTCGGGGATGGTCTTCTGGGTCCCACAGGATGATAAAGTGGCAGAGGTTCCTTGCTATTGGATTGTCAAGCCCTACTACTTCATTGTGGTGGAGTTCGGGCAGTGTGGCGGTGTAGCAAAGGGTTTTGGAGTTTTCGTTAATCTGAGTTTTCCATCGGAAGGCTATGGGTTCTGTCAGCGGTGTGCCATAAACTATGGGAATGTAGTTCTGAATGACTTGGGCTATACGGTAAGCGGTTTCCTTTATCTCTCCTTTGCTTTCTTCCAAGTGCTTTCTTATTCTCTTTATGGGATCATTTTTTCCAAACAGGCTCATAACTGCAGATAACATAAAGCCAAAGGCGTAGCGTGGAGCATAGTTAGAGGGAACCTCCACAAAATCCAAACCTTCCCTTTGGGCAATCTCCCTTAGCTTGCCCCCAGAGCTGACGCAGACAACCTTTAAACCCCTCTTTATTCCCTCATCCGCCACGCTCAGGGTCTCTTCTGTGTTTCCGCTGTAGCTGATAGCCACCAATAGCCAACCCTCCCTCACATAGGGAGGTAGTTCATAACCCCTCAGAGAGAGAACGGGAACCGCCACCCCATCCTTTTCTAAGAAGAGCTTTAGCACATCCCCCACAATTCCAGAGCCACCCATTCCGGTAAAAACAATCCCATTGTACGCACTAGGAGATATAGGAGTAATCTCATACACAACGAATTGTTCTGGCAGTCTTTCTATCCATTCTTGTGCCTTCATTGGAAAAACCTCCCTCCTGGTTTTGATTTTATTATAGGCCAAGGATTACCTGTTTGCCCGCTTGGGTTTGCAGGGGAGTTTGGTGCCTCAACAGGTTCAAAGAAAACTCAAGGTTGTTGTATAGGGTTATGGAGTAATTGTCCCAAAAGACGCAGGTGCCCGCAAGACAAAAGTATCCACCGCTGGTGGGTGCTATCTGCTCTGCAATGAGCAGGGTGTAGTTGCCCATGTTGGAGACTGCGGTATCTTCTCCTCTGACCACCACCTTTATATCGGGCATAAGAGGCTTTATGGACGCACTGCATGCAAGCATGATTTTTTCTACGTTAACTTCGTTTTTTTGATTTTTGTTGTATCTTCTGATTTTTGAGGTTACCACAAAATACTTTTCTCCGTTGTGGTTGTTTACCTCGTCAATCACCTCATCTGGGTTTAGCTCCATGCCGAACCTTCTTGCCAGGGTGTTGCAAGTGTCCGCTATGTGATCCTCATTTTTATAGTATCCGCCCA
>Ga0081473_150136_pt1 | contig 44583 bp, 57 predicted proteins | sample CisSprmetagenome_FD_70977 | JGI IMG/M metagenome (GOLD analysis project Ga0081473, IMG submission 70977) | Hypoxic/sulfidic aquatic microbial communities from Cistern Spring, Yellowstone National Park, USA v2 (version 2) | ecosystem: Environmental > Aquatic > Thermal springs > Hot (42-90C) >...
TTGTGAGCGGATGGAGAAAGGGTATCACCTTGCTTACTTACTTGTATGCTTATGCAGTAGGCTACAGCTTCTACAGAAATATCAAAGTTCAGCTATGTGCTTGATTTCTCACTCAGCGTATGTTTTACTATCTTATAGCAAATCTTTAGAGATCTTTGCCATAACTTTAATTTTTCATCCAGCATATAATTTAAGTATGCACCATCTTACAGAGGAACAAATAAAGGAGCTAAAGGGTCTGCTCTTATCCATAAGGGAGAAGATCATTAAATCTGCTGATGAGCAGATAAAAGATCCTTCCAACATAACCTTTGAAGGTGGAGACGAGATAGACAGGGCTAACATAGAAACGGAACGCTACCTTCAACTCCAGAGGGTAAAGACCAGAGAACTTAAACTCCTCAGAAAAATAGATTACGCTCTTCTTAAGATGGAAAATATGACTTACGGAATCTGTGAGAACTGCGGGAGAGAGATACCTTTTGAGAGGCTAAAAGCAAGACCAGTAACCACCATGTGTATAAATTGTAAAGAACTTGAAGAGGAAGCAGAAAATGAGTGAAGAGTGGATGTTTCCAAAGGTTAAAAAACTACCTAAGTATGTGTTTGCAATGGTAAACGAGCTAAAGTATAAGCTCAGAAGAGAAGGTGAGGATATAGTGGACTTGGGTATGGGAAATCCGGACATTCCTCCATCTGAGCACATAATAGATAAGCTGTGCGAAGTTGCAAGAAGACCCAGTGTGCACGGTTATTCTGCATCAAAAGGGATACCAAGACTCCGAAAAGCCATATGTGATTTTTACAAAAGACGGTATGGCGTGGAGTTGGACCCAGAGAAGAACGCTATAATGACCATAGGTGCAAAAGAAGGCTATTCTCACCTTATGCTTGCCATGCTTGAACCTGGAGACACAGTCATAGTTCCAAACCCCACTTATCCCATACATTACTACGCTCCTATTATATGCAACGCAGATGCCATCTCTGTCCCCCTACTGCCAGAGGAAGACCTCACAGAAAGCTTTATAAAGAGACTTTACGACCTTATAAAGACATCTTTTAGAAAGCCAAAAGCTATAGTCCTTAGCTTTCCTCACAATCCTACTACCCTGTGCGTGGACCTGGACTTCTTTAAGCAAGTGGTAAAACTCGCCAAACAAGAAGGTGTATGGATAGTGCATGATTTTGCTTATGCGGACATTGGTTTTGATGGTTATACTCCACCTAGCATCCTTCAGGTAGATGGTGCTATGGATGTAGCGGTAGAGCTTTATTCCATGTCCAAAGGTTTTTCTATGGCAGGTTGGAGGGTGGCTTTTGTGGTAGGCAACGAGACCCTTATAAAGAATCTGGCTCACCTAAAGAGTTACTTAGACTATGGAGTTTTTACACCCATACAAGTAGCATCCATAATAGCTCTTGAAAGCCCTTACGAGATAGTGGAGAAAAACAGAGAGATCTACAAAAGTAGGAGGGATGTACTCGTAGAAGGGCTTAACAGGATCGGCTGGGAAGTAAAAAAACCAAAAGGAAGTATGTTTGTATGGGCAAAGATACCCCAGTGGGTGGATATGGACTCTTTAAGCTTTTCCCTGTTTTTGCTCAAAGAGGCAAAGGTGGCAGTCTCACCGGGCATAGGTTTTGGTGAGTATGGGGAAGGTTATGTGAGGTTTGCTCTTGTAGAAAACGAGCACCGTATAAGGCAGGCGGTAAGGGGCATGAAAAAAGCTTTAGAAAAGTTCAAGACTAAGAGTAGTTCAAGTGCCTAAGAAAAGCCATGAAAGAAAGCCTTAAGGAATTTGCAGAGGTTATAAAAGATCTCTATTTAAGGGGGTGGCTTCCTGCAACCAGTGGAAACTTTTCCTTAAAAGTGGATGACAAAAGCTTCTTCATAACATCCTCAGGCAAACACAAAGGGAAGATAAGCCCAAAAGACTTTGTTCTTGTTGATATGGAAGGAAACCTTCTATCTGGAGAAGGAAAACCCTCTGCAGAGACGCTACTACATGCAGTTATCTACCAATGCATACCTTCCGCAAGGTGTGTTATGCATGTTCATTCTCCTCACGCCACGGTTTTTTCAAAATTAGTAAAGGATAGCAAGACACGCTTGCAAGGTTATGAGCTCTTAAAAGCTTTTGAAGGTATAGACACGCACGATGCAGAACTTATTCTTCCCATCTTTGAAAATTCCCAGGACATGCCTGAGCTTGCAAAAAGAGTAAAAGAGGAGCTTAAAGGACCATCAAAGTATGCAGGCTTTTTACTAAGGTCCCATGGAGTATATGTGTGGGCTAAGGACATACAAAGAGCCTTTATGAAGCTTGAGGCTTTAGAATTCATACTTGAATGTGAGCTTAAACTTGCCATAATATACGGAGGTAGCACAACATGAAAAAGTATGCCTATGCTCTTATTTTACTTTTACCGTTGGTGTGTATATCCGCAGGTATTCCCTTTTTAAAACCTTCTATGCTGAACTTGAAAGATGACCTTGAAGATGCAAAGAAGGAAGGAAAGTATCTTTTCATAATGTTCCATCAAGAGGGCTGTCCTTTTTGCGACAAGATGAGAAAGATCACTTTTCAGGACAGAAGCGTGCAGGATTACTTTACAAAGCACTTTTACATGGTGGAGGTAGATATAAGAGGCTCCAACGAAGTGGTTGACTTAGGCGGCGAAAAAATGACGGAAAAACAGTTTGCTCACAAATACGGAGTAAGACTAACGCCTGTCTTTATGTTTTTTGACCAAAAGGGTAATATAGTGGCAAAGGTTCCGGGCTACATAGAACCAAAAGAGTTTATCCTAATAGGAAGGTATGTGGTGGAAGGGCACTACAAAAACACAAATCTCATCAAGTTCATAAGAGAAAACAGTAAATGATACTCCTTATTAGCTTATTTTTACTTTCTTTTGCCTTCGGACAGGAAGTTATAAAACTGACACCTCAGAAGGCTTACGAGCTGGCACTAAAAAACAACGCAGAACTTAAAAAACTCAGATACGAAGTAGAATCTACAAACTTTCAGATACAAGAAGCGAAAAATTACTTCTTACCTTACATAAACTTAGGAGCGGGTATCGTATATAACTCAGAAGCCCATGAATGGGAAAAACCTTTTGGTATCAGTTTGGTAAGCGTTCTTTATGAATACAGGAAGACGCTATCAAGAATAAAGAGTGCGGAGCTAAAGCATGAGATAAAAAAGGAAGCACTAAAACAGTTAGACAGGGACATAAAACTTAAGATACTTGAGCTTTTTGTAAAAGCAAGCTTGTATAAAAAACTCACAGAAGTAAAAAGAGAGGAGATGGCAATAGCCTATGTGCGCTACGACAGGGCAAAGCAGAAAAAAGACCTGGGTATCTCCACGAATTTAGAAGTGTATCAACTTGAAAGCATATACAGGGAGAAGAGAAAGGACCTTATGCACGCGCAGTACGAGTATAACAAGACACTCCTTGAGATAAAAAAGCTTGCAGGCATAGACATGAACACTCTTGTGGATGTAGAGGACTTGGACTTTAAACCCAAGATGGGACAAATAGACAAGGAGAAACTTTTACAGCAAGCTCTCAAAAATAACCCTGTAGTGAAGATAAAGACGCTTGAACTGAACCTTTACGATCAGATGATAGAAGAATCAAAGAACATCATGGCACCAAGAGTACAACTAAGAGGAGAAATAGGAAACTCCATTAGGACAGGTACACCCCAAATAAGAGCTTTCAACCAAAATGGTTGGAGGGCTGCTGTAGAGATATTCGTGCCGTTGTTTGATCCTTCCTCTCTGTACAGAGTTGAAAGCCTTACATCCTACAAAAAAATAGCACAGGTAGAACTTGAAGACACCATAAACGAGTTTAAGCTTATCTCAAATTCGGCAGACTACAGGTATTCTTATCTATTAGCTCAGTGGGACTATGCCCTTGCAAGAAATAGATGCGCAGAAGAAAATTTAACCCTCAGGAGGTCCGAGTATGAGCTGGAACTTGCCTTTGACCTTGGATACGCCATGGCAGAAAAGTCAGAAGCAGAAAGACAGCTTATGCAAGCAAAGTATGACATACTTATATTCATTGCAAAACTTTACAGTTTTGCGGGGCTTGATCCATTCCTCGTACTTGAAAAGAGCGATGAATTTATCACGACTGATTAGCCTCCTTCTGATCTGCTTTTGTTTATCTTTCGGAAAGGAGATAAAAGTCTTCACCATAGTGAAAGGTCAAGTCAAGAAAGTTTATGTAAAAGAGGGGCAGAGGGTTTACAAAGGTCAAACCTTGATGGAGATAGACCCAGCACTCTACAAAGCGCAAAAAGAAAAGCTCAGCGCTCAGCTTGAGAGCCAAAAACTTAACTTAGAAAAGGTAGAGAAGGACTTTAAAAGGTACGAAGAGCTTTTCAACAGGGACCTTCTTTCAAAAAGCGAATATGAAGACTGGAAAAATAAGTACCAAAAAGAAAAGCAAAAGTACATAGAAATTAAGGCACAAATGGAAGAACTTGACCAACTAATGGAGTACTGCACCATAAGGGCACCAACTAACGGAGTTATAAAGAAGCTGTTCATAAGAGAAGGCATATTTGTGAACGGTACCATGCTACCTCAAGTACTTTTGACCATAAAAGAGGAGTGAGCTTTTATAATTTTAGTCCATGTTCAGAGAAAGAATAAAAAAGTTTCACTTTGTGGGCATAGGCGGTATAGGTATGAGCGGTATAGCTCACATCTTATTACAGATGGGTTATGAGGTATCAGGTTCAGATATTAAAGAGAACAAAAATGTGGACCTTTTGAGAAAAAAAGGGGCAAAAATCTTCATAGGGCACAAAGCGGAAAATGTAGAAAACACAGATGTGGTGATCTACTCTTCTGCTATATCCGAAGACAATCCAGAAATAGTTCAGGCTAAGAGGATGGGACTTGCGGTCATTTCAAGGGGGGAGATGCTGGCAGAGTTATTCAGACTAAAGGAAGGTATAGCGGTTTGCGGTTCACACGGTAAGACTACCACAACATCCATGATAGCTCATGTGGTGCACGATGCTGGTTATGATCCCACGGTGATAATAGGGGGTGTACTTCAGAAGTTTGGTAGCAATGCAAGACTTGGCAAGGATAATCTTATCATATCAGAAGCGGACGAAAGCGATGGTTCTTTTCTTAAACTCATTCCCACAGTGGCAGTGATCACAAACATAGACAAAGAACATCTTGGATATTATAAAGACATTCAAGACATAAAGAGTGCCTTTCTTAGGTTCGCTAACAGCATACCTTTTTACGGCTTTTGCGTGATGAACGCGGACGATGAAAACTCAAGAGAGATCATGAAAAAAGTGAAAGGACCACTTATAACCTTTGGTATAGAAAGAAACGCTGATGTTATGGCTAAGAATTTGAGCTTACACGCAGGATGCTACAGCTTTGACCTTTTTTACCGTGAAGAGCCTATGGGAAGAATTCAAATGTCCGTTGCAGGGAAGCACAATGTTTATAATGCACTTGCCTGTATAGCGGTAAGTCTACAGATGAACATAAGCGTAGACATAATAAATAGAGCTTTGCAAAGCTTTAAAAATGCAGAAAGAAGGCTTGAACTCAAAGGCTACTTTAATGGTAGTCCTGTTTATGACGATTATGGGCACCATCCTACAGAGATCTTGGCGGTCATAAGGGCTATTAGGGAAATGTATCCACACAGAAGGCTTTTGCTCATCTTCCAACCTCATAGATACTCAAGAACTTATTATCTCTTTGAAGAATTCGTAAAGGTCCTAAAATCCGCCGATGTGTGCTTTTTGACAGAGATATACTCAGCAGGTGAGGAGAACTCTTATGGCGTTTCTGGCATGGATCTGGCAAAAGCTGTAGGGTGTAAATTTTTTGAAGATAAAGAGGAGCTTTTTTCTGCCATAAGAGATGCTATAAAAGATACAGATGTTGTACTTTTCATGGGTGCCGGCAGTATATCCAAGTGGTGTGAGGAGTTTTATGAAAGGTATATCCGGTAGAGAGTGGCTTCTTTTAAGCGAGTTTATAAAGCCCCAGGAGGAACTACAAGAGAGGTATGGGTACCTAGTAGCTCAGCTTCTTGCTAACAGGAATGTAGACGATAAGGTGTTTGACAATAAGCTGAAAAACTTGCTACCTTCCCACCTTATTCCTAACATGGAGCAAGCGGTAGAAAGAATAATCAGAAGTGTGAAGAAGAAAGAGAGGATCATCATATACGGAGACTACGATGTTGACGGTATAACTGGAACTGTCATACTTTATGATTTTTTAAAAAAGGCGGATGCAAAAGTTTATCCTGTGCTTCCTACAAGACAGACGGGCTACGGTCTTAGAAAAGATCTCGTAGATACCTTTGCCAAATACGCTCAACTGCTCATAACGGTTGATAACGGCACCACAGCTATAGAGGAGCTCAAAAATTCCCCTATAGAGACCATCATCATAGACCATCACAACCCTCACGAAGAGCTCCCTCCTGCACTGATAGTTAACCCAAAGATAGACCAAGGGGCGCCTAACGAGCTTAAAGAGATCTCTTCTGTTGCCCTTTGCTTTTACCTTACCGCGAGATTAAACAGAGAACTTAATGTGGAACTTGATGTACGGGATTATCTGTATCTAACCGCTATAGGCACTCTTGCGGATATGATGCCCCTTAACCCTCTAAACCGCATACTGGTATCAAATGGCATAAGGATGCTCAACTACATACTGGCAGGTGGAGAAACCACATCGTACGGTATAAAGATGCTTTTAGAAGGCATAGGTATAAAAGGTGGGGTTACTTCAAAGGACATTACCTTTTCCGTAGCGCCAAGACTCAACGCACCGGGCAGAGTTTCCAGACCAAAGATATCCATGAACCTACTGCTTTCAAAAGACATAAACACCGCAAGGGTGTGGTTTAAAAAGGTAGAAGAGGCTAACGAACAAAGAAAGCACATTTCCAACATAGCCTTTGAGAAAGCCATAAGTGAAGTCAGTTCTCAAAAGGAGAGGAACTTCTTAGTAGTGCGTATGGGTGAGTGGGCAAGTGGTGTAGCCGGAATAGTGGCAGGTAGGCTTTCAAACCTTCTCTCAAAACCTTCCGCTGTTTTTTCCGTAGGAAAGGAGTTGGCAACCGCTTCCGTGAGGGGTGTGGAAGGCATAAATGTTTACGAAGGTCTCAAAAAGTTGGCTCATATGTATATAAAATGGGGAGGGCACACAAGTGCTGCTGGTATCACCATAAGAAGGGAGCAAGTTCAGACTTTTGAAACATTGGTGGAACAGGTATTCTCCCAGATAAAAAAAGAAGAGCCCAGACTGTACATAGATATGATTTTAGACCCTACGCGCGTAGACCAGGAGGTAATATCAGCTTTGAAAAGCTTAGAGCCTTATGGTGAGGGTTTCCCCCCACCCTTGTTTGTGTCCCCGCCCATGAGAATAGAAAAAGTAGAAATTATCAACGGGAGATTTATTTTAAGAGCCCAGCACAACATAACCTTTGTTAGTTATGACGCAATCCTAAGAGATAAATGGGAAGAGCTTCCCGGCTCTATAAGAAAGATAGCCTACAGCATAGATACAAGAAAGGCTAGGCTTTTCCATCTTGTAGATGTGGAGGAACTAAATGGCTCTTGGTAAAAGCCACGATATGATAAACATGTTGCTTATGCCTGCAGCTCTTTACTTTATACCTAAGGAGTTTTACCTGCCTTTCACTTTGGGCTACCTAATAGGCACTTTCTTTTTATCACCAGACCTTGACCTTAAACACTCAAAACCTTCCAAAAGATGGGGATACCTTAAAGTCATATGGCTACCCTATCAAAAAAAGTCCAAACATAGAGGTTTGAGCCACGTACCCATCTTGGGAACCTTACTTAGACTGTTTTACTTGAACCTTCTTGCGTTTATTTTGTACTTTGTAGTATTAGGGATGCTCAGTCAGATAAGTCTTGATAGGGCACCTTTTTCTTTTGACTTTGCGGGATTTTGGGAAAAGTTAGCAAGCAGTCCTGCGAGTTTTTACTTCCTCCTGGGACTTTTTGTCTCTGAAGTGTTCCATGTGCTTTTGGATGTGGTTTTCAGCCTAAGGCGCGTGCTATAGGCTCCAGTAAATAAAACCTTCCTCCTGCGCTTTAGACCTTTCGTAGATACCTTTTACATCAATAAGGATGTACGGTTTTGTCATAAGAGATGCGTAAAAAGATAGGTCTATGTTTAGAAAAGCCTTATGCCTGACAGCTATAACTACGCAATCGTAGGGTGCTTGTGCTTTTATATCTTCCAAAAGTTCTATTCCGTACTCGTCCTTTACTTCCTCCCGTCTTGCTATTGGATCATGCACATAAACCTCTATGCCAAACTCTTCTAACTCCTTGTAAAGGTCATACACTTTGCTGTTTCGTATATCTGGTACATTTTCCTTAAAGGTAATACCCATCAGAAGGACTTTTGCGGAATTTACCCTTTTGCCGGCTTTTATAATCCGCTTTACCGTTTGGTTAGCAATATAAAAGGACACACTTTCGTTTATCCTTCTGCCTGCTAATATAAGCTCTGGGATATGTCCCACCTGCAAAGATTTGTAGGCAAGATAATAAGGGTCAACGGGTATACAGTGGCCACCCACCAAACCCGGTTCAAACCTCAAAAAGTTCCACTTGGTGCTGGCAGCTTTGAGGACCTCCTTTGTGTCTATACCAAGCTTATTGAATATCATGGAAAGTTCGTTCATGAGCGCTATGTTTATGTCCCTTTGGATGTTCTCTATAACCTTCGCGGCTTCTGCGGTTCTTATATTGGGTGCCTTGTAAATACCTGCTCTTATAGCTTTACCATACACACGAGCCATTAGCTCAAGGGTTTTTTCCGTGTCCCCAGCAACTACTTTAACTATCTTTTCTACCGTATGCTCTTTATCACCCGGATTTACTCTTTCCGGTGAATAACCTACAAAAAAGCCCTCTTTCCACTTAAGACCGCTCTGACTTTCAAGTATAGGGACACACACCTCCTCAGTGGCACCCGGGTAAACCGTAGACTCATAAACTACCACACTATCCTTCCTCAAATACTTTCCTACCGTCATGGAAGCCTCTTTTAAAAAGAAAAGGTCTGGATTTTTTATTTTATCCACCGGTGTTGGCACAGCAATCACTATAAACCTAGCTTCAGATATACGCCTTTCATCGTCAGTAAAATCTATATTAGAGGAAGTAATCTCTTGCTTAGAAACCTCTCCTGTTGTGTCCAAACCAGAGATTAGCTCACTTATCCTGGAACTCTTTTTGTCATAACCTATAACCTTAAAGTGTTTGGAAAAAGCAAGTGCAAGAGGAAGACCCACATAACCAAGTCCCACTACACATATTTTCTCTTTACCTTCTAAAAGGTCCCCGTAGTCAATCATCTAGAATATTTTTAACATAATGCACAAGGTTATACTTACCAGAAGTCCAGAAGACATAGAAAGAGACAGAGAGCTTTTTGAAAGGGAAGGTTTGGGCGTAATTGCTCTACCCTTGATAAAAACCGCACCCATTGATTTTGAACCCATAGATGAAACCTTTGATTTTGTTATATTCCAAAGTGCAAAAGCGGTGAAGTACTTTTTTGAAAAAGCTAAGTTAAGGGGGAATGAAAAGATAATAGTGGTGGGAGAAGCGGTAAAAAAGGCGGTAGAGAGCTATGGATATAAAGTTTACCAAATTCCTGAGAAATATTATGCCCAAGAGATAAAGCTTTTAATGGAAAAGGAAAAGAGGGGTAAGGTACTATTACCGCGCTCGCAAGAAGGTCGGGAAGAGCTTATACGATGGCTTAGGGATATGGGCTTTAGTGTTTATCCTTTGAATGTTTATACAACTGAGCACATACTTTACGAAAGAGAAGACTTTTTGAAAAGGCTCTCCGCAGGGGAGTTTATATTTTTTGCAAGTCCTTCCGCGGTTAAAGGTTTTTTTGCAAATTTACCAAAACCTGAAGGCACAAAGCTTTTAAAGAAAAAAAAGATAGTGTGTATTGGCAAAACTACAAAAGAGGAACTCACATCCTTATCTGGTCTATCCTGTCTTTTGCCTGAAAAACAAAGCGTAGAGAGCGCAGTGAGCTTAATAAAGTCATTGGCATCAAGATTGCATTAAAAAAGTACATGAACCAGCGCACTTTAAAAGAAAGCGTCTCTTTTGAAGGTATAGGCATACACTCAGGTGAGTATTCTAAAATAGTGGTGCATCCAGAGAAAGAGCATGTAGGGATAAGGTTTTTAAAAGCTGGTGTCTATGTGCCAGCAAAGTTGGAGTTTGTGGTAAATACGGACCACTCAACGGATTTGGGTAAAGATGGTATCATCATAAAAACAGTAGAGCATCTTATGGCGGTCTTTTTTATGTTAGGGATAGACAATGCCACTGTTGAGTTTTTGAAAGGTTTTGAGGTACCAATTCTTGACGGAAGCGGGTATTACTTCTACAAAATGTTAAAGGATAAAGTGATAGTTTTACCAACGCTTGCTGATATCTTGGAGATCAACTCAAGTTTTGAGGTAAGAAACTCTAAAGGATACATTAAGGCACTACCGCACGAAAACCTTTCGGTAGCTTATGTGGGAGGTATCAACGGATTTTTTGAAGAAAGGCTTGTGGAGTTTAACGGAAATGTAAAGGATATAGTTTTTGCAAGAACTTTTTGTTATGATTACGAGCTTGAACACTTGCGCAGAAAGGGTTTGGCAAAAGGAGGAAGCCTGACAAATGCCTTGCTGTTAGGTGAAGGTTTTGTGTACAACGAAGGTGGTATGCGCTCTGAAGATGAACCCCTCAGACACAAACTTTTGGACCTTATAGGGGACTTGGCTCTTATTGGAAAGAGGATAAAAGGGCGGATAGTATCTTACAGAGGTGGACACACGCTCAATTATCTATTTGTCAAGTTTCTGAAAGGTCGCTTAAAACTCCACAAAACCCTTGAGTTATCTCAAAAGTAAAACTCTTTTATCTTTTTGGCTATCTTTTCACCAGTAAAGCCAAAGTATTCCATCAGCACATCACCAGGGGCAGACCTTCCGAACTCTTCAATGCCTATGACTAATCCTTCACTTCCTACATACTTGTACCAACACATACCCCTTCCTGCTTCTACAGCTACTCTCCTTTTAACTTCAGGGGTGAGCACATGCCTTTTATACTCATTGTCTTGAAGCTCAAAAACCTCAAAAGAAAACATATTTACAAGCTTTACCTTTATACCTTCCTTTTCTAATATCTCAAGGGCTGATAAGCAAGGATGTACCTCTGAGCCGCTTGTAAAAATTACTACATCTGGCTCACCTTGAGTGTACGCAAGAACATACGCACCCTTCCTTGCACCTTCAAAGGAGGAATACTTTCCTCTGTCTATAATAGGTACTTTCTGCCTTGTTAGGATTATGGCAACGGGTCCACCCTTTCTTTGTAAAGCCATGTCCCACGCTATAGATACTTCGTTAGCATCTGCCGGCCTTAATACCCATAGGTTTGGTATGAGCCGTAAAGAACTTAATTGTTCTATGGGTTGGTGTGTAGGACCGTCTTCTCCCAAACCTATAGAGTCGTGGGTAAAGACATATATGACCTTAAGCCCTGACATAGCTGCGAGCCTTATAGATGGTCTCATATAATCTGAGAATATCAAAAAGGTCCCACCGTAAGGAAGTATTCCGCCGTGATATGCCATACCGTTGAGTATTGTCCCCATAGCGTGCTCTCTCACACCGTAATGTATGTTCCTTCCTGTTGGATTATCCGCAAGAAAGTCTCCCATACCGTGCAGGTAAGTGTTGTTGGATTCAGAAAGGTCCGCAGAGCCTCCTATCATAGTGGGTATGTGTTTTGCTATGACACTTAGCACTTTTCCACTTGCCTGACGCGTAGCCATAGGTTCTGTAAAAAGGGGTATATGTTTCCTGTAGTCCTCTCTCCATTCACCTTTAAAAGCGCTGATGAGCTCTTTTGCAAGGTCAGGGTAGGTTTCTTGGTAAGCTTGAAAGAGGGTGTTCCACTCTTGTTGGATTTTTGCACCTTTTTGTATCTTCTCTTTTCTGTACTCATACACTTCATCAGGCACATGGAACTCTTCCTCACTCCAACCAAACTTACGCTTAGTTTCAAGGGCAAGCTCTTTACCCAAGGGAGCACCGTGAACGCTTGCGTCATCCTGCTTGGGACTGCCGTATCCTATATGCGTCCTGATGGATATAAAAGAAGGCTTTTCCTTTTCTTCCATTGCAGACTTTATAGCGTCCTCTATCTCTTTTAAGTTGTAACCCTCTTCCACAGCCTGTACATGCCAACCAAAAGCAGAAAACCTTTTTAACACATCCTCAGACCACGCAAGAGATGTAGGTCCATCTATAGAGATCCTGTTGTTATCCCAGATAACTATTAGCTTACCAAGTTTAAAGTGTCCCGCAAGCTGTGCTACTTCGCACGAGACGCCCTCCATTAAGTCTCCATCGCTTACTAACGCAAAGGTGTAGTGATCAATTATAGGAAACCCTTCTCTGTTAAAAAGGTTTGATAGATACTTCTCTGCAATAGCCATACCTACCGCGTTGCCTATACCCTGTCCCAAAGGTCCGGTAGTAGCCTCTACACCGGGTGTTATGTGGCTTTCTGGATGACCGGGTGTTTTGCTGTTTAGCTGCCTAAAGGCTTTTAGGTCTTCAAGACTAAGGTCGTATCCCATTACAAAGAGGAGTGAGTAGAGCATAGCGCTGGCATGCCCTGCAGATAACACAAACCTATCTCTGTTTATCCAGTTTGGGTCCTTTGGGTTAAATCTCAAAAACCTATCAAATACAAGGTATGCTATGTGTGATGCACCAAGAGGCATTCCAGGATGGCCAGACCTTGCTCTTTCTACTTGGTCCACACTCAAAAAGCGTATTGTGTTTATGATAAGGGTATCTCTGTCCATATGGGGTTCTTTTCGTACAGTTTTTTGAGGTTTTCACTCCTGTCTGTTATCCAGTTGCTTGCATAAAGATGCACAGAACGCTTTATTGAAGGGTTTTCGCCTTTTATAACCTTTATTTCCCTAGCAACTTTTGGTAAGCCCTCCAAAAGGTCCGCAAAAAAGACCTCCTCCTTGAAAGACCAAGGTAGAAATCTCTTGCCCTTTTGCAAACCCATAAGAGTATGATAGCTTCCTTGAGTTTCACCATACAGGTTCATGGGCACCTTTACATCTGCCAGCTGTGAAAGCCCATCCGCAAAAGGGGAAAAAACTATGAGTTTTTCAAGCTTATCAAAAAACTGCTCAAGCTCCTGCCTATCGTAATAATCCATCAGCTCTTCTCCGAAAACTATAAGGTTCTTTATACCACCTTCAGAAATTTTTTTCATTAAAGCACCTAGATCTGAAAGTGTATCTCTTCCAAAGGTTTTATATACTCCTAAGTAATTGGTATCTTTGTGAAGCACAAGCACCTTATAATTTTTATCCTGTGATAACTTTCTTACAAATTCACCAAGGTTATTAGCGAATTTTCCAACAATCCCAGTAGTATTTACTATTATAACGCCCCCACCTGGCACGCTTTCGTATAGCTCCTCTAAGTTTTCAAAGATTATGGGATTAAACTTAGCGTCCTTATAAGTTCCGCCGTATTTGTAAACCTTCCCCTTTATGTAGTAAGAAAGAACCGGTGTGCTTGATGTTATGTCTTCTCCTATGAGCACATAGTGATCCGCTGACCTTATATGGTCTATGTAAATGGGTGTATAATCACCGTATCCCTCCAGAAAGGCATAGAAATCCGCAGTAAGGGTAGAAGACACATAGGACCCGCCCACTGACGCTATGGTCTTCAAAATCGCGAGGTTTTCACTGCTAAGATAGGAAGATAATATAATGGCAGTATTTTCCCCATAGTTTTTTAGTAGACTTGCTAAGAAGTTGGCTACATTTCCCGAGCTTTCCTCTCTATTATGCATGTAAGGTTTTAAAAGTCTGTTGGTATTATGAGCATCGTAGCCAAAGAAAGCTTTTGCACATATATGGAGATCATCTGTGGGTTTAGTTCTATAGACCTTTTCCTTTGATCGCCAGTCTCCTATGCCATACTCTAACTGAACCTCACAACCAACAGGACAGACATGGCACACTGTTCTGTCTTTTTTCAAAAGCCAGCTTCTGCTCCAGTACTTGAAAGGCTTAGAAATGATAGCGCCCACAGGACATACATAAACACAAAGACCACACATCTCGCACGAAGATGTATCTATAGGTCTTACAGTGGGGACTATGTTAGCGTGAAAGCCTCTCTCTTCCACATAGAGAGCCCGAGCTCCATTTACATCATCACAAACCCTTGTACATCTATAGCAAACTACACACCTGTTTGTGTAGTACTCAAGAAAGTCGCTTTCCCAATCTGTATAGTGCCTTTCTTTCTCAAGGGCTGAAACGGGAACTATCTGCCTTTGGGGTCCAAATATGGCTCCGTGATTCTGAAGATCACATTCGCCTGCCTTATCACAAATGGGACAGTCAAGAGGATGTCTTGTCATGAAAGCCTGAAGAAGATACCTTTGATTGTTTTTTACAAGCTCGTGCTGTGTAGATATGATCATACCATCTTCAACCTTTGTATTGCAAGAAGTTATAAGCCTTCCTGTCTTTTCATTATAGACTATGCACATTCTACAGGCACCTATCACCTTAAGCTTAGGATGGTAGCAAAAGTAAGGTACACTTATACCTTCTTTTAAAAGGACTTCAAGTAAAAACTTCCCCTCTTGAGCTTGTATCTCTCTGCCATCTACTAATATCTTTACCTTTCTATCCATAACCTATTGGTTAAGATAACACAAATGCCATCTTTTGATAGCTTATTATGATAAAAATCATACATGTGTTAAAATACAAATCCTTTATATTCTTTAATTGATTATCAGGAGGGGTGGCCGAGTGGACGAAGGCGGGTGATTTGAAATCACCAGTGGGTTAACAGCCCACCGGGGGTTCGAATCCCTCCCCCTCCGTAATTGTAATTTTGCAAAATTTGTGGCCACCCCCACCCCATTTAAGAGCTTGTGTTTCAAAGATTTCAAGGGTGGACTGCAACATTATTTTTTGTGTGAATTTAACATGTTGCAAGTGGCCACAAAAATGATATAGATCATAAATTTAACACCAGTCTAATTTGTCCAATTACCAAAAGCGATAACGATCTTCTCCAGTCCTATATTCTGTACCTGCCCTATAGACTTTTTTGCTGTAGCTGTAGTTGATCTCACATGCACTTTTGTATTGTTTACAGCGTGTTTCTGCCTTCCACGTGCATACAAGTCCACGCTTGCAGTGAGCTTTGCAGTCTTGCCATTTGTCTGAGCCTGCACGCTTGCATTCCTTGAGTACAAAATCCCCCCCGTTGTACCTTTGATATGTGATCCAGAGAGGTTCTACTAGTATTAGCTTTACATATGCTGCGAAAGCGTAGAAGTGTTGTGCGCTGTATGGTTTTGTGTAGTCAGGATAGACTTGTTTGATGTACATATCAACGAATTTCGGTGTGAGCTGAAAGTACCCTACGGAGCCGTGTCCATCAAGGCTTGTTCTCCACCTACAACCACTTTCTACCTGTGCCACTCCTAAATTGTACCACCACGGAAAGTGCTCGCCGAGAATTCTTACAGATGCGGTCTTTGTTTCTTCCTTGATTTTCAAACAATCAGCCCAAGGCAAAGACCAAGCCAGTGTAGAGAAGTATAGCAATAGCATAGACTTTTTTATCATCTCCCCACTCTATGACTCCTACTTTCATAATTCTTGCGATGTAGTATGCCACCAGCCCTGCAGACCACAGGAAAAACTTCCTGGCTAATGCGGAAATTAGCTCTTCCTGTAGGCTTGTGAAAGACATTGTGATGTATAGCATGATGATAGCAAGCGCAATTTCAAAACTGTAGTATCGCAGTATTCTGCGTAAATATCTCACTCGCAAACCTCCGTTGCTTTTTTGAGCTCTTCACTGTAGATCCTACACATTCTATAGTTCTCTATCAGCGCCTTGAGTATCTCTGTATAGCTCGCACCACTACTAGGCTTGATATATTCTGGTTCTTCTACTCTCGGTATCTGACACCTGACTGGTACCGCTACTGTCTTATATACCACCTTCTCCGCACAAGAAAAAAGAAAAAGGATGAAGGAAGCTACTAAGAGCTTCATGGCAGACTCCTTTCCGACTTTCTGTATTCTTCAAGCATCTGCTTTAGCGCAGCGCATTCGTCTTTTTCTTGTGGTATCTCAATTCTCAGTGGCTCAAAAACTTTTTGAATTGTTTTCTGCGTTGCTTGGAAGCTTTTCAATTTCTTTTCGTACTCTGCTTTCATACTTTCTATGTGTGCATTCTGAACATCTATCTTTGCGTTGCATTCTGTCAGCTGTGTTTTTGTTTTTGCGAGTTCTTCTTTTGTCTTTAGATGTAAGTAGCGTTCTTGAAGTAGACCAACAACGAGAATCCCGCTGATGATGAAAAGAACAAAAGCTATAGCCTTTACCACCATAAGAACCTCCTTCTGTTTTTTTGTGAAGATCCCACAGAAGAGGAACTACCGCCACCACAGGTCTTTGGTTTTGAAATTACACCACTGCTAAAAACGGAGAGTGTGTATGTTTTTTGTTTTTTCGTGTTTGAAACGATCTGATTGTCAAGATATACAGCGTTGTATGTAGCCATATTAGTACCTCACAGCTAAAGTGTTCGGAACAAAGATGACATAGTTATTTGTCCCATCTGTTACCTCATCAAGAAATGCCTGCGATTGACCAACTGGAAGATACAGATCCACACATCTTGGGAATACTTTCTCGCTTACAAGAATGTGATATGGTAGCAATGCTATATCTGTTAAACCTCCCGTATAAGCTCGTGTTCCCGTCTGCGACAGACTCACGAGCGATCCGCTTACACTGGTAGTACCATCAAGAGCTCTTATTACATTCGTGGTGTTTGTAAAGTAGACCGCTGCGGATATATCTGTTGCAAGACTGATAGTTGTAAAACCGTATGTTTTGTTCATCTCGTTACAGCGAAAGACTACCGTATTTTGCGTGTATGTAAGAAGCCATGTTTGGGACGAAGGAAAATACGGAATGTAATCTCCGTATAGGCTCTGCCCAGTTGGTACTTCTGTCCCGTCTGCATTCTTAGTCTTGAGAAGCTTGAAATACAAGTAAACGTTGCCCATTGTTGCTCCTTCTACTGATACGCCATTAGCACTCGTCCCACCACCTACGGCAATCGTGTACAGATTGTTTGAGAAGTAGTAGATTGCTCCACTTGTGTCTGTTGATGTTGCAGTGTATACCAAGCTCCAAGGGCTTCCTGCAGACTGCAATTTTGTTTTAACCCAATCTGCTATCTGCCTACTGTTTGTAAATGATTGAGTTTCAACAACTTTCGGCATGTCAGTATGCCTCCATGATTTTTATTTGCGAAGGTGTGTTTGCTACAAGAAAAAGATTGATATCTGCCTTGACAAACAAAACTAAAACCTCTGACGGCTGTATGCTGATTCCGCTTGTTGTGCTGACATTTTCATTCCCATAGTGTACAGGGTTTGTGGAGGTATTCTCTATCACAAGCACCCTTGTGAGACTGTTCAAATTCAAAGGTGTGGGCGTGGTTCCTACGGTGAGGGTTCTCTGCGAGAGAATTTTCTCGATGAGATTTGGTGTTTGTAGTCTATACATGCGCCACCTCCTTGATTGCGAGTTTTATCTGCGCAAAGAAGTATGCGTCATTATTGCCCCACTCGATGTTTGTGTTTGCGTTTGGAAAGAGCTGCTGAAGGTTTACAACAAGTGACATAGCAGACCTCTGGAAGCTCTCAAACTCAGAAATATCTGTAGGATTTGCTGCTCTTTTTGCATATACAATTATGTATGTTGTTTGTGTTTTGCGTGGATACTCAATGTTTGTTGTATCTACATATATAGATGCAAACTCAGCGTGCTCCAAGGGTACTTCATTAATGGATCTGATATTGAAATATACATTCGGAACACGCAAAGCCAACACATCACGCAAATTGATCAAGTTCAGCATTTTTTAACTCCTTAATGACCTGTTGATAGCTACGCCACTTGTTGCGAGATTTGCTTTGAGTGCATCTATAGTTTCTCTTGCAAGCTCTTTGTACTGATCGGCTTTTGAAAGCCATATGGTATCTTCTGTTTGTGCGAGCCTAATACAAGCTCTGTGAAGTGCGATCAGTTTGACCGCTTCTTTCAAAAGGTTCGGGTACGGGGGGTCAAAGCTCCTGCCTAAGACCCCATCTATGTATCTCTCGGCAAAATCCACATCGGACTCTTGTACAGGGACTTTGTCTGTGATATCCGACAGTGTTATGTACCTCACATTAGCTCCTCCAAAAAAGCGTTTCTGAACTCTTCTTCTACTGCTCGTATTCTGTTTTCAAAATCCGCAAAGAAGTACGGGTATGGCTTGCTTCCGGGATGTGAGACCCTTTTTCTGAATATGAACCCATCTCTGGTTGGTATTTTTAGCGCTCTTCTGTTTCTTGGTATGATAGTATGTGGGCGTGTGCCATACTCCACGTATGGTGCGTACTCTGTGTTTACAGATATGATTGCGGAGAACCTCTCAAAGCGTATGTTGATACTTCTCTGTAGTTGTCCTGTGCGTGGCGTAAAGGCTTTCCGAGCGTCTATGTAGTCATGTATCATCCTGTGATACCTTTCTCCTGCTCTTTTTATTGCTCCCCTCGTTGCCTTTTCCACTAACGCTTGGTCTTGCATTATCCTGGGAAGATTCTTCAGTGTTATTTTTATCATCCAACACCTCTATCTTGTCTCCGTATATAGCAAGAAGTCTTTGACATGTCTCATCGTCTACATACCCGATGCCGTCTTGAAACTCATATACGCCGCGTGGAGTGTGGAGTGGAGAATTCTCTTGCCAGGGTATACGTACCTTCTTCATCTATACCCCCATTAGTTTGTTATACCTTCTATCTTTGCTACATCCCACACATTTGAGACTTTCATGCTCACAGACCATGTAAGCCTAAATCTCGTAGCTGCCACATCTGGTAATCTTCCTATATTTTCTATCTGTACACCACCTGCCCTTCCCATACCCTCAAGATACACACCACACACATGATTTATACCGAGTCTGACTGCGTATACCTCCGTGAGATCTGTGCCTGTACCTTTCGTAAGGTTCGTTGGGATGTATTCATTCTTTAAGATTGGTATACCGTCGTAGGAAAGCACAGCCCTCCCGAAATTCGGAAGCATCAAATCTGGCGGAGTTGTGTATGCGGTTCTAAGAAGCGCCTTTATACTGAGGTAAGTCCTTGGGTGTACGATGATGGCATCAGGCGGTCCATCCGGGAACATATCGATGAGCCTATCGAGGAGATCAAAGCTGATGGGAGATCCGTTTGCAGCTGTAGGAACAACTCTTGATGCATCTATCCATTTCCTGAGTCCATCGAATTCCAGAGGGTTTGCTGTGCTGTCTCCGTTGATGAACAAGTGTTTGAACTTCCTAACAATTGCTTCTGATCCTGCAAGAGTTTTCTCTTGCGCTCTGTCTATGATGGTTTTTGTTGCGTTGATCTCAAAATCGTACACATCTACGTTCATAGCAAGCATGCTGACTTTGTTTTTCACTATACTGCCAGAAGTGTCTCCTGTTGGGATGGTGCCATACGGATCTACAACTTGCGCAGTCGGTAGTGCCCCGGTTCTGTACCAGCTCACTACATCTGTGTTCCATGGATCCCACGGCAGAATAGCAAAAAGTGCTTCTTTATCTGCCATGTACTCGAGCACCGCTCTTTCTGTTTGTTCTGCGGAATACTTCCCTGCTACGATCTTTAAAACACTCATCTTTTACCTCCTAACATTTTTTCTATACCTTGTCTGATGCGCTCCTCAGGTGTAAGCACTTTCTCTGATGCAGTGTTGTGTCCTGCACCAGAACCTTGTCCTTTTACCCTAAGCAAAAACGCGTTTTCCTGTAGAAACTTCTCAAGAAATTTTTCTACAGACTCACCGTTGATGAATACCTTTCCGTCTTTGACCTCTATCTGCCCTTCAGCTCTGAGAAGTTTGAACGCTTTTTCAACATCTACTACTTCTCTTTGTGAGAGTAGTTTTTTGATCTCAAGACTCGTGAGGAGCTCGAGCTTTTCTTTTCTCTCTCTTTCAAGCTCTTCAAGAAGTTTTTTTGTTTTTTCTTCTGCCTCTTTCTTGGTTTTCTCAAGAAGCTCGTAAAATCTGCCCTGCTCCTCAAGAAGTTTTGCCTGCATGTCTTCCCAATCCTTGTAGCCGAGATCTCTTGCTCTCTTATCAAGCTCCTGAGCAAGAATTTCACTTATGTCTTGTTGCTTTTGGGCTTCTTCCCACCTTTTTTCTTGCCCATCTTTTACCTCCTTTTCAGGATTTTGTTGAGTTTGTTCTTTTTCCTCCATCACTTCTTGCCTCCGCAGTACTTGTCATATAGTTCCTGAGCTCTCTTCCTGATGCTTTCCTCTCCGTGCATGCTAGCCAGCCTTATCGCCGAGCGCAGCATATAGCAATTGATGGAGCCGTCCCTGTTTTTGTACGGATACCTTCTGTTATCTGGGTCAAGAAAGTAGTCCGCAGGGACTTTTTCTCTTTCCTTTTTGCTGTCTATCCACTTTAGCTTGTCTGTTGGAATGTTTTTCACTTCTGCCATTTTGCAGTAAAAATACAAATCAAAGCAAATGGGTGTGTTGTATAGTGTTAAACAGGAGAAAAGTTAGGTTATTGAAGTTGATTGAGGATTTGATTTAGCCTCTCAAACCTTTCATCTTCTTGCTGGAGTTGTAGGGTTGTAGATGGACGAAGAGTCTGGGAAACTTCTTTGTATGTTTGGTTTAGATGTTGGAGGGCTTTGTAATATTGGTCTCTTGTGCGCCGACAAGTTATAGCTTCAAGTTTCAACATCTGCAACTCATAATACACTAAGCTAGAGGATTGATTGAGAGATAGCACTCTTTCATATATCTCTCCCCCGCATTTGGAGAGGTCTTTTAGTTTTTCGTGATATTCCTCTACCGCTTTATTGAACTTAGCAACCATATCTGCATATCTGCCCTGGGCTTGCTGGAGCGTTATTTTCTCTGGGACATCCGCAGGTTTAACAGTGAGAAGAGTGTTTGCTGTTTTTATTGACTCTTCAAGGGCGAGGGAAGCTTTCGCCCTATCCCTCATATCTATGTATCTATCTATACCAAAAAATAGCATTAACGCTAAGCCAATAAAGATAATAGCAGAGACAATGTTAGGAAGGGAAAAAGCCTCTTTTATAGCGTTTTTGAGTTCCTCTTTGCTACCTAACTGCGTATACACCGTGAACACAGAAATGGCAGGACCCCCAAGAATAAGAATCCATCCCCAGCCCAGACTTGGCTTCAAGGCTAATGCTAAACCGCCCGCTATCTGTGTAGTAATATCACTACTGCCTAACGCTTTCACTGCCTCTGATGTGAACCTTTCAAGACCAAAGACCATATAAACAAAAACCCCAAGCACTAAAACAAGCTGAAGCGTTGATAATGTGAAAGCTTGTTTATAGTTCCCGCTGTAGAAGTGTTTAGACGCAATGACACCAAGCACAGCAAGCACTATTACCCCAAACCATGCTTTAACCTCTCCCTGTAGCAATAAAGAAAGCACACTAAACCCTGTCCCCAGAAACAGCACCAAAGGCGTAAAAACAGAAACAACCAATATCCCTTGCCCCACATAGAAGAGTTCCTTCTTCATGATAGCCCCTCCTAAACTTCAATTTCTCTCACTATTTTAATTGCCACTCCCACAATCCGCAAGTCCTCTGCTTCCGCCTGTTGTGGAAAGATTGGAGGGTATTTAGGGTTATCGCCTACCAACAAAACAGTGCCGTTCATCTTCAATAGCCTTTTTACGAGCAACTCCCCGCTATGATTCCTGACTACAACTATTTTCCCATTTGGTATATCCGAGCCGTCTCCCTCGTATATTTGAAACACGACATAATCTCCTTCAGTAAGGGTTGGATACATGGAGTCTCCATGCACTTGCACCGCAAAGGTCTTGCCTTCCTTGAAATGCGGGCTTTTACTGACAAAGACTACGCCAATAACTTCCACATCCGAGGGACTATGCGGGAACCCAGCCCCAGCCTTTCCTACCACAGGAACTTTTATCTTACTTTCTAAAAGCTTTCTTTGTTCTTTTTCTATAATTTCCTCAAGAGTAGCCTCTCTCCTCTCCCACATCTCTCCCCTGCCTTCCTTAAGCCATTCGTAAGAGACGCCGAAGGTGGAGGAAATAAACTTTAAAGTGTGGTCAGGGATATTGCTCTTCCCTGCTTCCCAGTCCTGGATTGTTCTCCATGATTTCCCTATTCTCTCCCCAAATTGTTCCTGTGTAAGCCCTAAGATCTTTCTTAGCTCTCTTATCCTTTTCCCTATATCACTCATCACTTTTACACATTTTTGTGTTTTTACCTCTTGACAAGACACAGAACCGTGTATATAATTATCCTTACCATGCAAGCTAGTAGGAATAGTAAAAAACAATTTCTCAACATTGTCAAGGAAAAAACGGGAACAAAAACAGTTGCAGAGATAGCAAGAAGGATCCAAAGAGAATACACATATGTGTATTCTGTCCTGACCTTCTCGGGTAAGAGCTCCAGAAAGCTGATCTTTGAGATTGCACAAGCCTACCATGTTCCTGACCTCCTTTACCTTTATGAACAATTTCTCAGGGACATGGTAGAAAACAAGAGAAAAAACCAATAAGGAGGTATAGATATGAGCTACTCTTGGGTGTTTCGGAAGTTTCTCTCCCAGAAGAGCGCGTATGCGCTTGCCAACAGCCTTCGCATATCAGAAAAAGCTGTCTACGCTTGGTCTATGGAAGAAGATAGCCCGTTTCATAGACGAGATCCTATTTCAAGAGCGGTAGAAATACTTGATGTTATCGATCGCTTCTATCCTGACTTGCTTTTTGAAGTTCTTACAGACATAGCTAATCGCTACAAGTTCAAACTTGAAGCCCTTCCTGATGTCCCCGAGGAGCTTTTAAAAGCTTTGGAAGATGGCGAGCTAACCGATGAGGAGATTACAAGGATACTTAAAGAAATAGATGAAGCGGAGGCAATTTTGAACAAGAAAAAAGCCTGGCTCAAGTGGAGGCTTGAGCAGAGCAAGCTTCTCAAAGCCAGGTGGGGAGGTAGAAGTGGGTAAGAAAAGGGGTGCCCTCCCGTGCGCACAAAACCAACACAGGAGGTAAAACATGAACAAGTTTATTTTAAGGCAGTTTTTACTAAATGGCAAGATGGTGCTGGAGCTTGATTTGTTCCAGTATCGCCATGTGTGGTTTAGCCCTTACATACTCGCTGTTGAGCACTCAAAAAGCTGGGTGCTCTATGAAGTGCTCAAATACGAACCAGACACTCTCATAGTCAGAGAGGTCGGGAGCAAAAGCAGCTTAGAGGAGGTAGAAGCATGCTTAAGAGAGTACTCGTTGAGTTAAAAGATGGCTGGGAAGTGTTGTTAAGTATCTTGACCCTTATAGGTGCTCTTTTTGCGCTGATGGTATCTGACAAAGTCAGAGTGGAAGTATCAGAAGAAAACGAAAAACTCAAATATTCCCTTGCTACCGCGTGCATGTATATAGATAGCCTGCCAAAGAAATACAGGGCGACATTTGATTTCTGTATGGAGGTGAAAAGATGAAAGAAGAGCGCAACAAACAACAAGGGCTTTTCCGCTTCAATGAGGAAACTGGGGAGTGGAAAAAGCTCACGGTGGAGTTTAGACAAAACAACGCCCTGCTGACCATCGAGCAGGGAAGGAAAGGAGCAAAGGAAGAGACCATCAGAATCAGCCTTAAGCTTGAGATGCAGGAAGTAGCCTTCCTGCAGGCTCTGTTATTCAAAGGTTTACTAAAGTCGTTGGAGGTGTAAGAGATGATAGTAGAAATCAGAATTGACCAGATAGAAGCCCCTCAGGGGCTTCTGCCCCGTATCATCACAGGAACAAGGGAGGAGAAAATACAGGAGTACGCAGAGATGATCGAGGAGGGGGTCGTATTTGACCCCATCAAGGTGTGGAAAAGAGAAGATAGGTACTGGGTTATTGATGGAATGCACCGGCTCGAGGCGCACAAACGCCTGGGCTTGGAAACAATCAAAGCGGAAATTGTTAGTTGTGAAAATGAGCTCGACTATAGGATCAAAGCCGTCAAGGAAAACCTCAAACACGGCATACCACTACTAAAGGAGGAAAAAATCTTACTCACGCAGACTTTGTACAAGCTTGGTGTTCAGATTGCTGAACTGAAAAAGCTGTTTGGGGTTAGTGAAAGAACCCTGTATTACTGGCTGGAACCTGTAAAAGAACAAGAAAAAACAGAGCTTAAAAAGAAGGCGTTGGAAATGAGGAAACAGGGATACACGCAAGAGCAAGTGGCAAGAGAGTTGGGAATAGATCAAAAGACAATTTCCAATTGGGAAAGAGATGGTTTAGGAAATTTTGCAAAAATTGCAAATTTTCCTAATGCGAATAATTCTCAATTACTCACCCCCGACACAGTCAAAGATCATACCCAGCTCATCCTCTCCGCAGCAAAGAAGATTCTGTCGCAAAGGGACTACGAGTTTCACAGTTACAGAAGTCTGCGAGCAGATCTCAGATACAACAGATATCCAGAGCTTATCACGGATGAGGAGAGAAAAGTCATTCTTTCCATGACAGAGAGACAAATAGATGAGATCCTTCAAAACCACGCAGAGGAACTTATGCAAGTTTATAAGAGTAGAGGCTACGCACCCTCCATACCTCCCTCACCTCCCTCCTCCTTCTCTTTGGCGGGCACCCAGCCCGCCCTTTCTGATTATGAGGATCCCCTCAGCCCTGAACAGTTGCAAGAGTGGTACAAAGGCTGGGAAGAGGCTGTTGAAAAAGAGGAGAAAGAGAAAAAGCAAAAGACACAAGAAAAGACTAACGCCTATGATGCTATGATGGAAGCGTGGGAAGAATATAGAGAAGAAGTAGTGAACGCTACGGTAGATGCGATTCGAAAGTTCGGAAAGAAGAAAGTAGTCGCATTCCTCTACGAGCTCATAGAGTATATAGAGGAAAAAACAAAACCTGGAGGACCTTTCCAGAACTGGGACTTTTGAGGAGGAGAATAAGGGATGACTAAGAAAACTCAAGCACTTCATCTGTATCAACAAGGGCTATCCATGAGACGGATAGCCCGCCTCCTTGGTGTTTCAAGGGGGACTGTCAAGAGGTGGTTATATGGTGAACAACTTCAACTTGAGAAAAAAAGAAAAAGCCTACCGCCAGAACTGAGAGAGAAGCTCAAACTACTGATTGAGCACCACACAAGGGAAAAAGGGAAAACCAAGGTGTTGAGTTTTCGTCAAATATTCAATGCCCTGAGCGTAGAGCTAAGAGAGTTAGGAATAAATTCATATCACACATTCTTGCGAAGACTGAAGAGTTTCATCAAAGATGAGTACGGTAGTCTCTACCAACTTGAAGTCATACGAAGAGACAAAAAAGAGCTACATCAGTATAGACCTTCCCGTGGCAGAATAGAGCGCAGAAAAGGATTTTTTGAAGTTGACGCAACTGGATACACACACAACGGAGGACTTTATTCCGTGCTTTTGGCTCAAGATGAAGAGTCTGGATTTGTCCTTGGCTACATGGTAGTAGAGAATAGAGAGAAAGATACAAAACACTACAACAAAGCATTCAACGAGCTTGACTACATGTACTTCCTCTGGAACATCTTCTCGTCGTATGGTGTTCCCGTTGGCGTCAAAACCGACAACGAGAGGTTCCTGATGGCAAGGAATGTCAAAAGAGCGCTCACAGAGCTGGGTGTGCAGATACAAAGAACAAAACCTTACTCCCCAAACCAAAAGCTAATAGAACGAACGATAAGAGATATAAAAGAGAAGATAAGACTAATAAGCGCAGTCAAACAAAGCTCCAACGGTTTTGAAGAGATCCTGCACGAAGCAATAGAACTTTACAACAGAGAAGAACACAGCTTCATAGCAGGAAGATGGGCACCCGCAGAGAGGTTCCAGGGATATGCTCCTGTAGACTCAGATAGACTTAGGATAGTGCTGAGCGTTGAGGAAGAAAGAAGTGTCGTAAGCGGGTATATTCGCTTTGAGAACAAGACATATGAGTTCAGACTTCCAGAAGACACAGAGCTTCATCTGGGAAGAAACAGAAAAACCCCAAAGGTGAAAGTGCGCATAGACCTTGAGGACAACACAAAAGCTTATGTTTACGACTTGAACGGACAATTCTTAGGCGTTGCAAGGCTCGTTTCAGTAGTGGAAGAAACAAGTACTGTGTTGGAAAAACAAGAAAAACAAACAGCCAAAAGGGTGGAGAGGAGGAAGAAAAAACTCAAGGAGGAGCTTTATGAGTTGGAAAAGCCTGTGGTGGAAAAGAAAAGAGATTTTGATCTGCTTCTGCAAATTCAAGAAACCCCGCAGGCAGAAGTAGAAAACAAAAAAGAAGAGTTTGACATCTTAGACATCTTATCAGGAGGTGAAACATGATACACACAGAAGAAGTCCTTAGAAAAGCGCTGCAAGCTATTCGCCAGCAAAGAGAAGTTTTACAATCTCCCGTTCACGCCCTCATCCTTGGAGATTGGGGGGTAGGCAAAACAAAAAGCGCACAGAAAATCACAAAAGAGGAAAGAGACACATTTTACATGCGCCTCCCACACGAAGAGATGACACGCAGTAAGCTCATAAAACTCATCTCGTATGCTGTTAGGGCTGGCTACAGACAGACAGTCGAAAGCACGCTTGATCTTCTCAAGTACACCATAGACAGAAGAGGCATTAAACCCATACTATTTGTTGATGAAGCAGGATTTCTTTTTAGAAGACAGGCTATGCTAGACACTTTAAAAGAGCTTGCAGAAGATGAAGATATAGGAATTTGCTACATCTTTCTGGCTCCAAAGGATGTGGCAAAGACAATGATCAACCACCCCCATAGCCTCCACAAGCGCATCATTCTTACAAAAGAGCTTGAGCCCCTTACAGAAAAAACAGTCAAAGCTATCACTGAACCACTAAAGCTTCCACCTGAACCATTCTTGAAGGTAGGATTGGCACGCAAATGGACAACGATAGACATAGCCTTTGTCAGCTCCATCATCGCAAAAGGCAAGCTTGAGCCAACCGAAGAGAATATAGAAAAAATCGCAGCAAACATAGGGAGGTAGGCATGTACACTGACGGAAAAATCTGGGAAAAGATGCTTGAGCTAAAGGTGTTTAGGATCGAAGACATCATAAAAGCCTTGAACCCACCCAAACCCTTATACGGGTGGGTCAAGGAAAAGGTGAGATCCCTAATCGCTAGCCAACTGAGACTAAATATATTAAGACAAGTTGTAGAAAACCCGCCTCTCTTTGCTACAGAAGATGCCACACCTGAAGACATAGAAAAATACAAAAAGACATGCCCCATCTGTAACAGTCAGTTTTTCCCAAAACAGGAAACACAAGAGTTTTGCTCTGCAGAATGCAAGAAGAACCACTACAAGAACTATCACAGAAGAAGGAGAAAAGCCATGGGCATGCGATTAGACAGCAGACGCAGATGGACAACAGCAGAACTTAAAGCGCTTGAGCCACTGCTCCGCAGAAACGCAAAAAAAGGAGAGCTGGAAAACATTGCAAAACAACTTAGCAGAAGCAAATGGGCAGTGGAGAAGAAGCTCAAGACCCTAAGGAAGGAGGTAAAACATGCGACTACAAACGGTAATTAGGCGTTTAGAGGAGATTCTTAGAGAACCGTCACCACAAAGCGCACGAGAAAAATTAAAAGCGCTTCTAATACAGCTCAAAGCTCAAGCAGAGGAGGAAGAGAAGAAAAAAGATTACGGAAAGGCTCTACAACACTTGCTAGGTTGGTATTTAGAACTGTGGGAGGAGCGCCCACCAGAATCCCTCAGGTTTATGAAACATAAAGAAATCATAGCCAAACACTTTAAAGAGCTACTTGAAATATACACAAGAAACGGGGAGAGCGTGGAGGACCTCAAAAACGATTATCTCAGTTTCAAAGAGCAGACAAAAAAAGGAGATAAAGGTATTCTGCATTTCAGAAACGCTCTACGGTTTATAAAACAGAAAAAAGAGTGGTCAAGCGAAGACTATAGAAGGGGGAAGGAGGAATACACAAAGCTGTGGGGAGAAGACGATGAATTACCTATTTAGGGGGTGTGAACATGTTTGTAGCAAGAACAAAAGAAGAGGCGCTCAGATTTTTTGAAAAGGAAGCAGTTATTGAAGTCAGAGAGACCGAAAATTGCTATATCATATCCCTTGTTCGTGAAAGGTACGGAAGGAAAGAATATCCAATAGTCTATGTTCGGAAGCCCCTGCCGATGCAAGCGATCAAACAAGTGCTCAGTGCTTGCGGTTTCCCAAGAGTTGATGTGCTTGACAAATTACAAGAGACAGAAGCCGTCAAAAAGATCAAGAAGATCCAGCGCTGCGGTGCGGTACTAAGCGGTCCTGCGGGTGTAGGGAAAAGCACAGCAGTATGTTGGTGGATTGCCAAACAACTCTCTTACTACAGGATCAAACATGCAAGAAGGTTCTCTGCGTTCACTTTTGATTTTCAAGAAGTGAGAGAGTGCTACGAAGATATAGACACAATTGTGATAGATGATATGAACCCAAGCTCCCTACACCAACACAGGTTAGATTTTTTAATAGAACTCATATACAGAGCTTACGACGACAACAAGAAGCTCTTTATCACGACAAACGAACAAAAAGAGAAGTTTGTTATCCGCCTCCCCGAGGCAATAGTTTCAAGACTTGTGGAGATGTGTGAGTGGATAGAAGTCAAAGGTGCAGACCTTAGAGCAAGGAAAAGGAGGTAAACCATGAGAGAAGCCCTTAAGGTGTTAGTCAGCACCTATGAGGATATACAGCAAGAGCGCATCAGAGCAGAAAACCGCTTGAGAACAATTTCAAACACTGCTACACCTGAAGTGTTTGAGCATCTTACAAAACTTAAACTCGTAGAGGAAGGCATAGCAAGAGACATCAAGAAACTACTCAAAGAAGAACCTGTCTATGAGGAGTTTCTCAGGCATGTCAAAGGAGTAGGAGCAATCTTGTCAGCCAAACTTCTGTCACTACCACTTGACGCGACTAGAAATGTATCGGCGTGGTGGAGCTTCTTTGGATTAGTCCCACACTACTTTGCTATTATATGTGAAAAGGAACACAAATACTTGGCACCAAAGGTCAAGCCTTGCCCTGAATGTGGGGCACAGCCAAGAGATGCAACCTTTTACAAGGAAGCACCAAGAAAGAAAAAAGGATACAGAGCCTTCTGGAACCCCAAAGCAAGAACATTAGCCTTTCTTCTGATGAGATCCTTCAACATGCAGAAGGATGGATACTACAAAGAAGTGATCAATGAATACATGCTCCGTCAAGAAAATCAAAATCTCACTCAAGCCCACAAGAAAGCCAGAGCATTGAGGTATGCGGTCAAACTTTTCATCTCTCATTTCTATCAAGCCACATGTGAGATACACTCGCAACCCTACCAAATGCCATATGCAATAGAGATACTCTCCCATGACAGCTTCATTCACTGGAAGGAAGTAGTAGCAAGGGAGAGAGCCCATGTTTGAATATACCAAGAGAGCCATAGGAAAGTGGTTTCTTCAAGCGAGCCAGATTTGTAGTAGCATTATTGATATTAAAGCGAGCCCAAGGAGAAAGAGCCACATTAAGACAAAAGCGAGCCAAAAAATGAAAAGCACCAGCAATAATTTAGCGAGCCAAAAGATAGCCAGTGTCAAGCTTGAAGTAGCGAGCCAAAAGCTGCACAGCCCCAAGTTTGTGGAAGCGAGCCAAAGGGTCGAAAGTGTCGAGGTGGAAGAAGCGTTTAAAAAACTCAAGAGCCTGTCAAGAGAACAGCTCTTGAGTGAGATAAAAAGAGTGAGAGACAAAGCGTTTGATACGGGGAAAGAACCCACAGACCCGTATGAAGCCTTTTTATGGGAAGCTTTTTTGTCTAGCTCCACCGTAGAACATGCGGTAGAGGTTGTCGAAAAGAAACTCAGGCTTCATCGTTGAGAAGAGAGTTCTTAATCACGAACGCAAGAACGGAACCTATCGGGATCATCACTCTTTTCCCCCATCCTTTTTTTTCTCCTCTTCCTTTTTTTGCACTTTTTACATAGATAGCTTCTATTTTTCCGTACCATGCGAGCCTTCTAATTGTTTGTTGATGTACACCGAGTAGTTCTGATACTTCCTTTACAGAAAGCATATTCCTCTCGGGAAAGCCAAGCGGGGCAATTTTGAGATACAGATCTATAGCCACATCTGGTATGAAATACTCCTTATCAAGGTACGGCTGAGCAAGGTCTTCTATCACCTTCTCCAACCAAAGTCTATCATAGACATCCATTATATAACACTATACAACAAAACCCGCAACAAGAACAGTACTTTCATGTATATGGAAACAAAAGAGATCTTTATGATGCTTGGATTGATACTGACAATATCCCTAAATTCTGTAATAGTGGCATATAGCTACGGGAAGCTTTCCAAAGCTGTGGAGGAACTATCAAAAATGGTTGACGTTCATATCAAGAAGCTTGAAAGCGTGCAGGAAAGACAAAGAGAGCTTGAACTCAAACAGCTTGAAGATTTCGTGAAGAAAGAAGACATGCTCGTCTTTACGAACAAAGCAGAAGCAATTATGAAAGAAGTTATGGAGGAACTCAGACATGTTAGAAGAGCAAGTTAGGTACCTCGTATTGAAGTTCTTAGCTCAAGTATACCCGTCAGATTTGAGCTTGCAAATGATAGAAGCACTACTGTACGACTGGCGGGTATTTATCACGCAAGATAAGCTCAAGAAGAAAATTATTAAACCTCTCGTTGAAAAGGGATACGCTGAGATAGTTGAAATTGAGCTCCCTGCTCACACGGGAAGCATCAAAAAGTTAAAACTCACGGCGAAAGGAAGAGCACTACTCGACGGAGAGTACATAGACGAACTCATCAAAGAGGTTTGAAATGGGAAGAAGAAGCAACATAGACAAAAATCCTCAGCTGAAAAAAGAAGTAGTTAGTGGATATAGGAGAGGGAAGACTCTAAAACAAATAGAGGAAGGGATTAAGCTGAGATTTCCAAAGGCGCAAACGTCAAAGTCTGCGATACACAGATTTATTCAGAAAGTAAGACCACTGCTTCATTTGCGTGATATAGGGATCATCAGCGATGAAGATATGGATATGCTACAGCAAAGCCAAGAGGCTATTTTGCTTGCACATGGACTACTCACCGAAATGATCGCAGAATGGGTAGAAAAGGGAGAAGTTGAGCAAGAAAGGGTCAGGACACTGATGGATCTGCTTTCCACAACATCCATGTTTGCCAGAACTGCTGCTTATACAGAAAAGACAAAGGCTCAGCTGGTACAACACACCGAAAGCGTACTCAAGAAAATACTGACAGTGCTCTCAAAACATCTTGACACCGAGACCGTCAAAAGAATAGCTGAGGAGCTCAAGAATGAGCTATAAGAAACTTGCTCTTTCAAAAATTCTGCAAGACACAGCACTCTCGGAAAACGAAGAGAAAGAGCAAGCAAGAGAAGACTTTGTTTTCTTCTGTCAGACATTCTTATCACACATATTCAGAAAACCCTTCGCAGAGTTTCAACTTGAAATAGTGAACTATTTACAAGATGAGAATATGAAAAGAGTAGTCATAGCAGCACCGAGAGAGCACGGAAAAACTTCTCTGGTTTTTCTAGGTTATGTGCTCTGGGCAAGCCTGTATGGTAAACACAAATACATACTTGTGATTGCAAGCTCAGAAGAACAAGCAAAAGAACAACTATTCAACATCAAGCTTGAGATAGAAGCGAACCATCGTATACTTGAAGCCTTTGGAGACATGAAAACAAGCGTGTGGTCTTCAAATAGACTACAGCTTGCATCAGGTACATACATAGTCGCAAGGGGCGCAGGTTCTTCAATCAGGGGTTTGGTTAAGCGTGGACTCAGACCTGATCTCATCATCTTGGATGACATAGAAAAAGACCTTCACAAAGAAAGCGCCACCATGAGGAAAAAGCTCAAAGAATGGTTCTACAGAGCGGTGATGGGACTTTCAAAGGATGCAAAAGTGTTTGTGATAGGTACAATTCTACATTACGATAGCCTGCTCAACGAACTGATAGACAAAGGACAATCACTTGGTTGGTTTGCAAAGAAGTACAAGGCTATACTACCAGATGGCACTCTTCTGCACCCCTATTTGTGGAGTGCTGAAGACCTTGAGAAAAAAAGACAAGAGATAGGATCTGTAGCGTTTGCAAGCGAATACATGAACGAGCCCATGTCTTCCGAAGACAAACTCTTCAAAGAGGAGTGGATATCCTACTACGAAGAGGTAGAGATAGACAAACTTGACATCACAGTAGGAGTAGACCCAGCTACAGGAAAAGCACGCGGAGACTACAGTGCAGTTGTGGCAGTAGGGAAAGACAAAAGGACTGGCAACATATATACACTTTACACATTTAACAAACACTCATCACCCAATCAGCTCATAGAGACGCTCATAGAGTTATACAAGCGCTACAAACCACGCACTATCATTTTTGAAGAAGTAGCTTTTCAGGAAGTGTATAAGAAGTTTGTGCTTGAGATAGCCAGCCAGCAGGGAGTGCATTTACCCATAAAAGGCATCAAGCCAAAAGGTCCTAAAGAAGTTAGAGCTCAGAAACTCAGTCCTCTCGTAGAGAACGGTATACTGAAATTCAGAAAAGAGCATAAAGAACTCGTACAACAGCTTACAGAGTTTCCGTTCTCTGCACATGATGACCTTGTTGATGCGCTTGTGTATGCAGTAGAAGCGCTTGAGAAGTCAGAAGCACCCTTCAAATTCTTAAAAGTGAGGTGGCTATGAGATACAACTATCAACTTATGTGGGACAGTTATACGGGCTTGGGTGGGTTTCAGGATGGAAGCTATCTGGTTCGTTATCCAAGGGAGACTGACGAGAAATACAGGCGCAGACAGCAACTTGCAGTGTATCCAAACTACACAAAGAAAATAGTAGAAACCATCACTTCACACATCTTCCGAAGACCACCCTCAAGACAGGTAGAAAGTCCATCGTATATTGAATTTATGAAAAACACAGACAGGACAGGAACTTACATAGACGACTTTATGAGAAAGCTTTGCAAGCTCTCGCTTATATTTGGTACTGTCTTTGTAGTTGTAGACAAACCACGCACGGAACAAGAGGTTCAAACGGTAGCTCAAGAAAGAGCGTTGGGAATTCTACCTTATGCCACGGTGAGGCTCCCTTCTCAAGTAGAAGAACTACAGATAGATGAGTACGGAAATATACTGAGCATATCCTTTAGAGAACAATACTCATTGAGAGTGTATACAGACAACAACTGGTTTATCCAGACATCTGTAGAGACAATAAGCGGAGAGCACGGTCTTGGGAGAGTTCCAGTTGTTGCTGTCAGTTGGACAGATGCTCTTTTACCAACACAGGTGTTTGCACCACCTTTTATACATGAGATAGCTTACATCTCTAAAGAACTCTACAACGCCATATCCGAGCTTCGTGAAATACTACGCTCTGCTACATTCCCAATACTCACGCTTCCGAGCAAACAACCAGTAGGAGACATTACCGTAGGTACAGAAAACTTCATTGCGTATGACCCCGAAGGTGGCGGAAAACCAGACTTCATAGGACCCCCACCAGAACCTGCAAGGCTGTATATGGAATACATTCAAATGCTCATAGAACAGATATACAAGATGACAAACCTCGAGTTCGTGCTGGGCACTCAAACGCAAAAAAGTGGTGTAGCCCTTGAGTTTGAGTTTCAAGACCTTAATACAATGCTTTCGGGTATAGCGATGAATATGGAACAAGCCGAATACAAAATAGCGGAAATTGTGTGTGCATGGAGCGGAGAGCAAGGTTTTAAGGGAACAATAGCGTACGAGAAAGACTTCAGCTTCAGAGATGCAGAGAGAAACCTCAAGATTGCGATGGATGCTTTGAGCTTACAGATATCTACAACCTTTGACAACGAACTCAAAAAACAGCTTGTAAGAACCCTACTTCCTGATGCAGATGAAGAAACCGTACAAAGGATAGACAATGAAATAGACGGGCTGGAGGGCTTAGACCATCAATTAAAGAGGGAACTATGAACCCAAGAGCAAAAGGTAAGCGGGTAGAATACAAAATCAGAGACAGATTACGCAGAATAGGGGAGTGCTACAGAGTACCGTGCAGCGGAAGTAGTGAAGGATTTAAAACAGACCTTCACTTATATATATCTAACAAGGTATATAGGGTGGAGGTAAAAGCTAGAAAAGGGGGGTTCAAGCAGATACGAGACTGGCTTGAGAAAGCAGACATGCTCATTGTAAAGATAGACAGACAAGAGCCCATCATAATTCTCAGTCTCAACACTCTGGAGGAGCTACTTGGACTGGCAGAAAATCCGTGAGCTTTTTATAAGGTTCCTCCTGGACACTCTCAAAGAGATAGAAACGGAAGGTGAAAATTTTCTGCAAAACTTCCTTAAAGAGCTCGCAAAAGAAGGCTATGTACTTACACCTGAACTTGAACAAAAACTCAGAGAATTTCTGCACGAGATACAAAAAGAGCTCTACGGTCATATACACACTGTGTTGGAAGTAGCTTATTATAAAGCAAAGCCTGCATTACCGAAAGATGAGTTTATTAGTAGTCTTGCCAGCACAGTTATAGACGAGATCTACCCAGATGGACTCAATTTATCACAGCGCCTCTACCGTTGGGAAGCAGAAACTCTCAGGGGCATCAAAGAAGTCATCAGAAGAGGAGCGCTCCAAGGTATCAGCGCACAGAGACTCAGATATGAAATACAGTACTTTCTTGAGCATACCACATCAGAAGAGTTCAAAACAGTGCTCGCAGATGACATACCGCAATATTTGAAAAATGTAATACAACAGGCAAAAGCTCTTGGACCTGAGCACAGAGCCTTCTTTGAAAAAGAACTATCCAGAGCTTTAAAAAAGATAGAAAAACTAAAACGCACAGAGAGTATAGCCAACGCAAAACAGCTTCTCAAAGAGCTTGACAAAGCAGTTGAAAAGCAGTCCCAAGAACTTATCGAGAGAGCAGTCAAATGGTGGATTTACAACAGACAACTTACACGCTTCAAGACCATAGCACAAACAGAACTTGCCAACACCTTCCATCTTGCACAGATCAGAGCAACAGAAGAAGATGCAGATGTTGTAGGTTACCAATGGCGACTCTCTGCCAGTCACCCAAGGAGAGATATATGCGATGTTTATGCCACAATAGACTACGGGCTTGGGAAAGGAGTGTGGCCAAAGGACAAAGTGCCACGCAGAAAGCCTCACCCACACTGTCTTTGCTACCTTCTGCCAGTTATCAAAAGAAAAAGCCACAAAGAGAAAGAACCAGAAATAGACAGACAAGTACTCCTAAGTTTTGCTCCCAAATGGATCAAAAGACTTGTGGGAAGCGAAGGTAGAGACATTTTAGACTTTTGGAACATGGAAGAAGGAAGGTTCATAACAAGAGAAGAGTTTGGTTTTTAACATAATACAACACATAAGTAAAAAAAGTCTTCCTACATTCAGTAGAAACAAATATGGAGGTTAAAAAATGGCAGAAGTGCAGGTATACACAATAGGAAGAGGAAAGCTATTTTTGAAAGCGCCCGGCGCTAACGCATACGAAGATTTCGGAAATGTCACCGACTTTTCCATATCCGTGAAAGTAGACAAGCTGGAACACTTCTCTACCGCATCTGGCATCAAAGTCAAGGATGCTGAAGTAGTCAAACAGCTTTCCTTCAATGTGAAAATAGAAGTAGATGAACTCAGAAGGAATGTGCTCGAGAAGTTTATTCTCGCAGACACAACACAAAGAACTATTGCCGCTGGCTCTGTGACTGATGAACCCATCAGCGCAGTCAAACAAGGATTTTGGTACCAATTAAACAATAGCAACATAGTGCAAGGTAGCGTTGTGGTGACAAATGACGCTGCTGCCCCCACCACATACACGGAAGGAACAGATTACATTGTTGACTATCCAGCAGGTGCCATCTATATAGTAGAGGGGGGAGCTATTGCTAACAATACAAACCTCAAAGTGGATTACCAGTATTCAGCAACCACTCAATTTATTCTCAGTGGAGGAAGGAAATACAGCATACAAGGGAGCCTGTGGTTCAAAGGAGACCCGCCCAAGGGGAAAGTCGTTGATGTCATTGGAGATGTAGTTCTATCCCCGTCAGGAGAGCTCAAACTCATAGGTGATGACTGGTTGAAAGCCGAGTTTGAAGGTACTTTTACAAGCCCACCGCAGATCATAGACAGAGGAAACAGATAAAGGAGGTAAAACATGGGTAGTTTTGGTTTTTTTGCGGACGCCAATCTCACTCAACCACTTGATAGAACTTATCCCATTCAGCTTACTTTTAATGTAGCGGGTGGTGGAGAATACAAAGACATACAGGTTTACTTCGGATCGCCTGACACAACCATAAAGGCTGTCCCTGCACCTCCTGACACTTACATCACTGTCACTATAATAGATAGAGATCCAAGTGCGCACAATCTCGATGCTACGAACGGACCTTGGTTTGTAATAGCTGATACTCAAGCAAACCTGTCTTCCGCACCAAAAAACCAGCCCTACAGCCTTGGAACCCAAGTCTTGGGTGGGGTCGCAAACGCAAAAAGTTTTTGGGTTCGTATATACGAGCCCGAACAGAACCCAGCACTATACACTGACTTTGTTTTAACAACAAATAATATCTTGGTGCAGGACATATGAGAAAGGTAATATTGTCCGATGGTAGGGAAATCAAAGTACAGGAACTCAAATTTAAGCATTTCAAGAAACTGCTTCATATTATTGAAAAGATACTATCTGATGTTTCAAAGAACGAACTCAATACAGAGTTGTATCTTGAGCATGCAGTCCATATCGTGTCTGGGATGACCGAGCTTTCAGAAGAAGAGATAGAGAACATGAATGCTGCTGACAGTATCAAAGTTCTTCGTGCGTGTATAGAACAGATCATCTCAGATACCAATTTTTTACAAGAGGTGAAAGCACTGATAGCCCAAATCAGTCAAACGCTGACATCTACAGTATCGCAGAAGAGCTCATCTCAGAAGGACATCAAGTAGATGAGTATAGCATGTATGAGTTTTTTGAGTATGCAAAAAGAATGTATGAGAGAAAAGCGAGGGAAAGCAAACAGAGAATCCTGGAAACCGCATACGCGATCGCAATAGTCTTTTCAAAAGAAGCAAGAGACCAATTCTTAGAACAAGATAAAAAAGATGCTCAGGCGCTCATCGATCTCATGAAGGAGCACGCCTATGGCAAATGAAAAGCTGATCCTTGAGATTACAGCAGAGATAGAGGATGTTAAGGCAAAACTACAGCAACTTCAGTCAGAACTCTCACAGCTAAAAGAAACAGGCATACACATAGACACACAGAATCTCAGGAACGCTGTTGCCCTCACTGAATCCCTCAAAAGCGCAATGAGATCTGTTGCCCAAGAGGTATTAGCAGTTGGTACTGCCTTTATCTCTATAGAGAAAGCAATACAAGGTATCGTAGATGAAAGCCAGTCCTTACAACTGCTCACAGAAAGACTTTCCCTATTCTCAAAAACACCTAAAGAAGATCTGAAGGAAATTCAAAAAAGCGCAAGAGAGACGGGATATGATATGCAAGCCTTACTTGATGTTTTCCTCAAACTACAGCTGGCAGGTAGAGACTTGAAAGATCTTGATGTTCTCGCAAAAACGGGACGTGCATTCGGTCTATCAGCAGAAGAACTCAAACTCGTTGGATATGCAATAGAGCAAATCGCAGGAAAAGGAGTGTTGCAGCTCGAGGAACTCAGGCAACAGCTCGGAGAAAGAATCCCTGTTGCCTCACAACTCATGCGTAAGGAGCTTGGGTTTGCAAATATATCTCAGTTTTACAGTGCCATAGAAAAGGGGAGCATATCTGCAAAAGCAGCTCTTGATGCGCTCTTTAGTGGGCTCAGGCAATTAGACGCGGCTGTTCCCACAGACACTATCATTGTTGCTTTTGGAAATCTCAAAAACGCAATACAAGAGCTAATAATCGCTATGGGGGAGAGTGGTCTGTGGGACGAAATATCCAGCGGGATCAAGTCCCTTGCGGATGCTATCAAAAACCTTGACCCAAACGTAATCTCTGCATTCACAGACGCCTCTAAGGCGCTCTTTCAAGTGCTTGGAGCTCTTGCAAAGATCTTTCCGTATGTTGTCACTGTAATCGCAGGCTTTATCAAATCAATTCAGATCATTTATACAGTTATAGAAGCTGTCATATACACCATCCAGAAATTCATAGAAGCTATACTTTCAATACCAAAAGCCATATCCAGGCTGAGTCTTGACCCCATCAAGAATGTTTTCAAAGAGTTACTATCTGGGCTGAAGATCACGGGGGAGCGCTTAGAAGAACTCACTACCTCATTGACAGAAAGATCCAAAAACTTAGAGAAAACAAGACAACAGACAGGGAAAAAATTAGAAATACCTATCACTCAGTTTGACCAAGTGGACATAGACAAGATTAAAAGGCAGTTTCAGGCAGAAGACGAAGCGCTGAAAGCTCGCCTGCAAAATATTCACTCGTATGTTGAAGCACTCAAGAGTTTAGCCAAAGATGATACTAAACTAAAACTTCAGCTTGACCTTGAGGCAGAAGAAAGAGCGTTCAACGAAGCAAAGACAAAGTTAGAAAAAAGAAAGAAAGAACTTGAAGAACTACTTAAATCAACCCTCCCTGAAGAACAGTATAACCAACTGGAAAAGGAATACGAAAAAGTACAAGAAGAAATGACAAAAATAGAACAGACGCACGCATCAAGAAGACTGCAGATACTTTCTGAATATGTCAGAGAAGGAAGTAGACTACTTCAGAAGCTTATAGATGAACACAGAAAACAACTTGAGAAACTCACGGAAGACTACAAGAAGACCCTCAAGAGTATCGAAGAAGACGCAAGAAAATTAAACAACCTCAAGCTTGGAATAGACAAAGAAGCCATGGACCAGCTCAATAAGCTTCCGCCTGAGGTCAAACAAAAATTGCTTGACATCATTAGTATAGACGCAACTCCTCTCAAGGCTTTCGGATCTTCTCTTTCGGAGCTCACACAAAAATACCAACAATTCATGTCTGCTCTCAGAACAGGCGCAAATATAGAGACCCTCAAGGAGCTAAGACAAGGATTTCTTCAAGCCAGAGAAGAAGCCATCAACTTTGTTAAGTCCATCACTCCTGAGTTCGCAAAAGATGTATTCTCTGTTCTCGGGTTTAGAGAAGGCTTTCTGCCATCGAGAGGAGCTGTAGCCCAGAACCTGCAAGTATTATTCGGAATGACAGAAGAAGAGGCAAAAAGAGCATCGGAGAGATTTACCCAGATATGGGTTGACGCGCAGGCAAAAGTAGCTCAAGCCTTCAGAAACATACCAGGACTTTCACAATTCATGACACCAGAGCAGCTCCAGGGCATACTCCTACAAAGAGGGCTCAGAATGGCACTTCTTGAAGAAATACAAAGACAAACACAAGAAATCAACGAAGCATTCAAAAAGAGTATGCAAGAAGCAATACAGCAACTACAATCCCAAGTAGATGAACTACAAAAAAGACTTGCCGCGGGGGTCAATATTCCAGTCAGGCTTGACCTATCAAATGTAGAAGAGCAACTTAAAAGCATAGAAAGTAGAGTACTTACAATCCCAGCACAGCTTGCAGTACAAAATGAAGGAGCTTACAGATGATTACCATCAACGGAATGGATTTTGATGGTTGGATCAAGAATAAATTCGGTGGGAGGGTCCAAAAAGAAAAAGGGGGTATGAAAAAATGGATTGTAAACGGAAGGCCTGCCATACAACTGCCTATCTACCCATGCGAAAAAGTCATGCAGGATATAAAAGAGAAAGAAAAAAACAGAAGAGTGATCACTGCCATAGATGGTACAGAATACATAGTTTTCTGTGGTGGGTTAAGTTCGGGCGCAACAAATCCGCTTCCTCCGAGGGTATCCGTGTCTGCAAGCGCCACATCTTTAAAAGTAGGGGAGTATCTTCTTATCACCGTTGTCATTGAAGGAAATGCAGTTTGGAAAGGGATAGATAACTATGGACAGGAATACGAAACAAGCAAAACCAAGATATACACGGTGCGCATGACAGATGAATGGGATACATATGTACTTGTATGGAACGCGTGTGATGGGAGCAGATCTATAGGCACTGGAACAATAGAGGTATCAGTACAACCAAACACTGCACTCTCCTTCCCTACGACAGGCAAAACCAGAGAAATATTCATCAACAAATGTACCACATCCCAAGCAGTTGCCCTTTCATCTTTACTGGGACAGACCATCAGCGTATCAGATGGAGAAGTATCCTTCACTGGCATACTCGTATCTATTGACCTCAGATATGTCGCTGATGACATGTCAGATGTAGACACTAAAAGATTGCAGGGTGTTGATATCTACACCGGCACCTTGGAGGTTGAGCTCACATGAAGTACATAGACCCATGTCTAGTTTCTGTGAATAACATCAGCAACTCAAACATAGTATCCGTTGAAGTATCCGCGGAAAGGAACAAGATCCAGCAAAACGCTAGAATAGAATTTATCGGAGTAGATCCACCGTATCAAGTTTCCATCGCTTACGCAGGTGTAGAAATTTTCAAAGGAATACTCAAACAAACACAATACAGCTTTTGTGAAACCATCAAAGCTACATACGAATCTGCTATGCCAACAGAGCAAGCAGACAACAGAGGAAAGATTGGTACAAGTTTTATGATAGTGACAAACAAGATGCTCAGACAAAGAGTCAGAGAAGCCCTCAACGGGATCCTGAGCTCTCTCAGGGTTCCTATTGCACTGGATGAGTTTTTTTATGTTTCCCTCCCTACGGGGTTTGCAACTGTATCAAACATAGACTTGAGGTGGAAAGTGATAGGTATAGAGTTTGGAAGCGGATACGAGATCCCAAATGCGTACATCTTTACACATCCAGCCTACGATACATACATTGCAACCCTGCCCCCTCCAATGCTCTATGATTCTGTGGGCATCATAGTTTGGGTAGAGGGGAGGGAGCGTGGAACAAGTATATACAACAGAAGCGCTGTAGAAGTAGCAGCTATATCTGCCCTATCTCCTGGGTACTTAGTGGCGAACTGTATATCCATGAACGGGAAAGTCATATCTGCATCAATAGAGACATCGAATAACATCTTAGCCCTGTGCGGTGCCGATGTCTTCGACCCAGACAATAATATTGTAGATGGTGTACATACTATAGACCAGAACATGACTATAGCCGATGTTGTCAAAAGATACACATCTTACAGTGTCCTTGGTTATGACCCAGAGCAGAGAAGATTTCAAGTCACCAAGCAAAACAGGATCTCACGAGTGTTTAACATACCGCCCTCTGCAATACTATCTTTTGACATAACATCTTACAGAAAAAGCAAGTTTAATGTGGTCAGGGAGCAGTTTGTAGCACTTGCAAAGCTCGGCGCTGTTTATGCCGTTTCGTATTCACAGCAACAACCCTCTGCCTTCAGACAGCCTATTGACATTCCCGCAGGGTATGTATCTGTTGGGCTCACTTCCACAGATGCAGGTGGATATTCATCTGAAATCCTTGATGTAGGGGACTCCACAACAAGTGGATTTCTTTTTAACACAGTATACAAAAATCCAGTAAGCGTTGCGAAACAACTCATGACTGATAGAAGTGATACTGCTCACTTGCAAACAATTCTTCTGCCTGACATACAGCCGTATACCAAAGTCTCCTTCGCAGGTGGAGAGTGGTGGGTAGTATCCTACACACACAGAATATCTCACGATGAAGCAACTACATCAATGAATCTTGTGGAGGCGTTCGAATGATACCCATCACAGGAGTTGCTTATTCAGGGGGCTATGTGGGATTGCCTATCGTTGGGAGCCCAAAACCAGAATCACCAGAAGAAACGAAGCCCTCCGCGGAATGGACATTTACACTACGAACTAGCATTATGAGTGTAGTACGGGGTGTTCCGTATATTGTTGGCAATGCAAAACTCAGGATAGATTTAGGCTACTCGTACTTTCCATATGGATACCAAGATACTTGGGATCCTGCAAGGTTAAGGAAGTACACAGATAAAATCAATATAAACAACCCTGCAGACCCAAGCATACAAGCACTCCACATGATGATCTATAAATTAAAATCACGCCTTTACTACCAGTACCTATACCAGCACAAGTTTTTATTCCTTTACGCAGAAAGACATCAAGATGAATACATGTTATATATACAGAACTACGCAGATGAACTACACATCAATAAGCTCAAAGAACGACGTAGGATTACGGATCCTATGTTTTCAATTCTTGCGTTTTTCAATATACAAACAGGCAACATCCATGTGTATATGAGAGGCTACAAACAAGTTGAACTCATACAGAGATGGAGTGAAGGGTATTACAACATAGAAAGCACTTGGCTTGTAAAGGAGATTCTCGATCTTCTTCCTTTCGAGATAGAAGACAAAGGCTACGCTTTTGTTTATGCTCCGTATTCAGAATTTAGGACCGATGGGGATTATGAAAGCAATTACCCACCGAATTTTGTACTGCACAAAATACAAAATGATCAATACTATGGAGCAGGAGAGTTTTTCCAATATCTTGCAGAGAAAAAATACCCACTCGTTGTTGATATATTTCCTGTTGAATATTCCTACCACTTCTGGGAGGGGAATGGCTACGAAAGCTTCTACGAAGATTACTGGGGAAGTTATATCTCTCCATTTGCGCATTTCAGGAATGACCAAGATATCAATGGAAACTACACTTTTTATGAAGCAGACGTTACTGAGTCAGAGGGTTGGGTAAAGTTGAAGTTTTTAGCTCCAGATCTCGGAAGATATTACCTCGTTAATTCCACTCTTGAGTTTTCACAAGCACAAGCAACAATAAAAGAAAACGTTAGTAGTAGTAGTGTTATTGTAAAGATAGAGCAGACTGTAGAAAGAAAGCCTTATGTTTATATCAAAACTACGATATCTAACACGGTGCGGACTGGTATTACACAGAAGATAGAAAGAAAGCAACAGGTACCCATCATACACACAATCAATGCTATAGCAAAAACAAATATTAGAGAAACAATCGTCCCCACAGTTCAAATTACAGAGAGAATAGATAGAAAGCCGAGCGTGAAATTTGTTGAATACATACTGCCCCCGTTTACTCGTATATATACATATTTTCATATGGATATAAGAAGCATAGCCAGAACAGGAATAGAGCAGACTGTAGAAAGAAAGCCTTATGTTTATATCAAAACTACGATATCTAACACGGTGCGGACTGGTATTACACAGAAGATAGAAAGAAAACCTTATACAACACTTATACAGAGTTTCCAAAAACCATCACGAGCAACTGTTCTGGAGCGTATCTTTTCTATACCTCGCACCCGCATAATAGAAAAAGTTCAACACCCCGTGTCCACAACCATCAGGCAAAGACTTTGGAAGTATGAAAGACCAATCCGAAACCTTGACTACTACCGCTACTACGGAATTACCATTAGAGGTTGAGCCAATTTATGATCTATATCATTTTTGTGGCCACTTGCAACATGTTATCTACTTTTGCAAAATTACAAGCTTTGTCCTTCAAGATTTTTCCTTACTTTCCTTTTAAAAATGTTGCAAAAAATGTGGCCACTTTTGTTGCAAAAAAATGTGGCCACCCCACCACTCAAAACCTTGACAGACAACACTTTCAGAAAGCCTTAAATATGATACATATCATATTTCAAAAGACCCGATTTTAAGCAAGTCATTGTCTTTCAATGTTTTACTTTGTTCCGTTATTTCCCAAAATATCCCAGAAAATCCCAAAAAAACTCGTTAAAATTAACAAAAAGGGGTGGCCACAAATTTTGCAAAATTACAGTAATAAAAATAGACCACCCTACCCCCTCTTTGGGTAGAATCTGCAAATTTTGCGGGTTATTCTGGTTTCAATGCATCTTTTTTTGATGCATTCAACTGTTGCATCATATGTTGCAACATGCAACGCTATCTAAAAGGATACCCTTTCAAAAGGCTTGAAAATAAAGCCTTTTAAAACTGTACCCTTTTGGCACCATTTTTGCATGCATATTAAGTGAAAAACCTTTAAGGAGGTGTGAACCATGGCAACACTAAGCAAGCTCAAAGAGCTTATGTCCATACCCGGCGCTGTTGCAGCTGGGGAATTTGCAGATGATGGTAGGCTGATTGGCTACTATGGCAACATTGACGG
>Ga0081473_129143_pt1 | contig 43323 bp, 41 predicted proteins | sample CisSprmetagenome_FD_70977 | JGI IMG/M metagenome (GOLD analysis project Ga0081473, IMG submission 70977) | Hypoxic/sulfidic aquatic microbial communities from Cistern Spring, Yellowstone National Park, USA v2 (version 2) | ecosystem: Environmental > Aquatic > Thermal springs > Hot (42-90C) >...
TAAAATCCTCAAAAACGACAGATAAATCTTTGATCTCCAACATTACCACACCACCTCCTCCAGTCTTAGTGCTTTAATCTTCTTCAAAATCAAATTCCCTAGTAACAGTAAGACTATCGCCAGTGATGCTACTTCAATGGAGTGAGTGCTTATGGTGTCGTGGATGAGGGAGTACGAAATTATGTTTTCAGCTTCGTAAAAGGGGTTAAGTGATGATGAGGCTGAAGGCGAGAGTTCTGAAATTGCTAACAATAAAAAGAAGATGTAGTAAGCGTAGTTCGACGCTTTAGCCCCGACCTTAACCAGTAGTGTTGCGGTAATCGCGAAGGTCAAGGATAGGATGAAGAGACTTGAGATTAGAGTTGAGGCTATAAAAGGTAGAATATTATCGACCCTGATAATTTCGTAAAAATGGTTAAGTGTTAGTTTAGTTATTAACGGTGTAATGAGTGCTGCGAAAATTACCGAGTACGTGACTGCTGAGACGAGTGAACCTATGAACAAACTCAGGATGTAGTTAGACATTCTAAGTTTACTAAATCTCATGAAGTATGCTAATGCAGAGGACTGGTAGACTAATGTAATGCTAAAACCTGAAGACAGACTAGCTACCAACAGTAATATCGCAACACTGTACCATATTATTCCTGCATCTATGTTTTTAATACCATTTAGTGCAAAATAAAGTCCTAATGAGTCCAGTAACATCATTCCGAGTAAATAAGATATTGCGGTTGGAGAGAACGAAAACCTCTTTATCATAGATTTCTCTAATTCCATAATTTAAATTCCGTGAATGGTAATAAAAACGATGGATTAAGTTAAAAACTATTAACTAAACAAATTCTTTTTAATTGTGGTTTACTAATGTAGTAAAAGGTGATCAAAGTTGATGGTAATAATTACTATAGAAAATCAAACCGAAATTAATCCGATAACACTAGGCTGCTGGTGAGGAGATTATGACCTAGTTTGAAAACTCCTTATCAAAACTATTAGCAGGAATCATAAAAATGGTGGAGGTACCAAGAAAATAATGATCACAGTGAGAAAGGATCACAGTAAGAAAGCTGGAATATTTTCACTTGTCGTCTCAAATATCTAATTATAAGAAAATTAAATAAGCATAAGAATACCGATATTTAGGTTGTTTCAAGTGTTCTCATCTCACCATCTCTCCGCTACGGGAAAAAATTTATATGGTGACCTTTATAGCCATTCTACATGGATGACGAGAAGGAGGTATTTAGTAGAGATTTGCGTGAAATATACGGCGGACGACCTGCTTATGGTTACGTAATTATGATAATGATTACAACGTTAGTGTTGTTATACGTAATTGTACTCGTTGTAGAATTTCTCTTTCTTTTCCGCACAGAATTGTATTATTCGTGTTAGCAATTTCGAACATAGAATCGTTGAAGCTATCATACCTACATAAAGGGGTTGTGTTATACATCTGACTTAATAATACTCTTTTGTCTTGTTCAATTTTCCTACCTTAATTGTTCACACCCCGTCTGATGCTATGCGTTCTCTAACGTAAAAGATATATCTAGCTTAGTTAATAAAAATATACTATGGGTAATACCAGTAATGTAGAGAGTAAAATTATCTATTTATTGAAACTCTATAGGTCAATGAGGTTCAATGAACTATTACGTTATTTTGACCAGAAAAGTAGGGTAATCAAAGCCCTCAATTTACTTCAAGAATTAGAGGTAGTGTACAAGTTAGGTGAATATTACACACTGGGTAAAACTGACGCATTAATGACAGAAGTATTAGCCACTTTTTCAAAGGATTCAGCGGAAATAAGCGGTAGTTTTATTAAGATAAACAACGTGAAGGAACTTAGTTTTGAGGTTTATCACGATTACAGTATTTGGGAATTAAAAGAGCTTGAAATTAAAGGCGATAAATTCAAGGCTATTTTAGGGAGGGATAAAAGGAGGATTTCCATAAAGATAACTTCTGTTATGCTCCCTTATCCGGCTTTAAAATTAAAAATCGTCCCGAACTTTACTCCGGGTTGTAAGGGAGAGGCGACAGCTTTAGTATTTCCGCTAGGGTATAAATTAATTTTTACAGATGTTTGTGAGTGGGAAGGGGTAAAGGCAGGAATCTATTATTACTGCCTGGATAAATCAAACCCGCTCATAGCACTCCCTAAAGAGTAAAGTGAAACACTGATAATAAAAAGTTTAGAGAGCTGGTCTCGTCGGTAAACCTTATATGTTTTCATAATAAGGTAATCCAGTGGATCTGGCAGATAAGGTGCTTCCTTACTTAAGGAACAAGAGTGATTTACCAAAAGTGATGGATCATATCAATAGTAGAACTAATGTCGTAAATATGAGGCTAAGAAACGTAACCAAAACTGCTCATTATCCTGACGGATATGCTGAAATTACTTCTAAATGGGTCGCATTAACTCTTAGAGACACTGATTCCGCACAGCCCTCCCTGACTATTACTGTTCCAGCGAGAGAGGTTAACATATTAGATTATTCCTTAGAGGTCAAGATTGATAAAAAGAAGATTAATGTAACACCTACTATAAACGTTTTTTCAAACAAGAAAGGCTATGTAACGATCTTCATTAAGTCGTCCCCTTTCTCCAAAAAGAGAGGAGATATAAATGAAGTCTCAGTAAAATTATCCTTATTTAATCCCATATTTACACCAAATAACCTTAAGGAGTTCCTGCGAGAGGTTGACGGGAAGGATTTCATCATCGATGCTGTAACCGTAACAGATGTATTTTGGGTGATCAGTGAAAGTTATATAACGTGTTATAAGGGATTCAACTTCAGAGGGGGTTTTACTTTGAGGTACCATTAGAAACTGACTTGAATAAACTATCTATAAACCAGTTGGAGACGTATAAGAAGGGAGAAGTTAATAACGCTGAATGTTACAGCCTAGAGCTCTACTTACCGGAAATGAAAATTTACGGTTATGTTTTACTACTTTGAATAAACGCTCTTTTCAATATGTATAAATTGCTGGGAATACATGTCTTACAGATTCGTAAATCTTATAATTTACGCCGGTAATCAATAATTATGCCAACAATAAGTATAAGGATTGACGAAAAGTTAAAGAAGAAGATGGACGAGCTAAGCTACATAAACTGGAGCGAAGTAATAAGGAGGAAAATAGAGGAAGTAGTCGAGGAAGAAGAAAGAAAAAGGATGGAGAAGAAAAAGAAGGATCTAAAAAGGATTGTTGATGCCTCATTGAGGTCTTATGAGTTCTTCCTTAATTACGGGGGTAAAAGGTCTGAAGAGACAATTAGGGAATGGCGTGACAAGAATTGGCAGTAGTTGACGCTTCAGTCGTTATAAAATGGTTTGCTAACGAGCAAAACAGTGAAGAAGCTTTATTGCTCAAAGAGGCTTACGCAAAAGGTTTAGAAGATTTATTCGCTCCATGTATTTTACCGTATCGAGGTATTGAATGGGCTAAAGTACACATACAACCTGGGCGAGAGGGAACTTAAAGAAGTAAGTAAAATACTCTCTGACTTCCAGATAACACTTTACGATATCGAAAGTATGCGAGATGAAGTTGTGACGATTTCTCAAACTTACGGTATTTCAATCTACGATTCAGCTTACGTAGCTTTAGGTAAGGTATTAGGAGACAAAGTTTACACAGCTGATGAGAAACTACTGAGGAAAGTCAGGGAATTGCCTTTTGTACTTCACATAAGGTATTTCAAGATACCAGAGAAATCGTAGTTCGGGTTGTTAAGCATTTGCTGAAATATATCCAATTCTCTAAATTCACTGCTATAGCGAATGAATTCTTTAGTATGCTAGCTTGATTTTGACATAGTTTTTGAGCTTTTGTCATCAAAACAATTTTGTTTTTAAACCCTTACAGAGGATTTTCCGAAGGATATTTTGATTAGTTCTCAAAACAAACTGATGACAATATGCAATAGGAGAGGTGAGGAGACGATATAACTGAAGAGTATACAGTTATATTCACTTTGGTTCTTGACGAAGAGAATAAACACTTTAATATTAACGTTTAGAGTGTATTAAACAATTTCATTCACCTTGATGTAGGAGATAAGGTGAACAACGCCTTAACCCATCTCAGTAGTGAAGTATTACTGGCGTTGTGTGGGAAGTGTTTGGGTGGCAAAAATTCTAAGCTTGGGCATAGGATTCATCGATTGAGTGTTATTGAATTCGTGGAAATGTTGGAACACAACCGATTGAAGTTCTCGAGGTTTCAGATGCTTGTACTTCCTCCATTAATCCCTTTAAAAGGTGAGAGGTTAATCTTCATCAGTAAACATTAGGTTAAATCTAGTTTATTAGATTCATAGAAGAATAAGCTCTCTTCCCGTTAGCTGATTTTGACATAAAGATAGCTATACTCTTCTACGAATCTAGTGTGAAATTACAAGGATCTATTCTTACCTTGAAGTCCTTATCTGCTGATATTATCTTAGCATTGCATTTCTTTGAAACTATATAATGCAATGAATCATAAGGTGATAGTGAGAGATCTTTTGTAACTTCTACTATATCCTCTTGCTTAAAATCTACAATCCTAATTGGTAGCGACAGTATGGCTAAAATCTCATCTTCAATGTCCTTAACACCTAATTTCCTTAACGCGTTGGCTACCTCTAATAGAATTATATTGTCTATGATTGCCTCGATTTTCTTTTCGTAAATTTTCTTTATTATATCTTGACAACACTTACCATATTTTTTATCATTTATTTTAGCGTAAACGAAGACGTTACTATCTACAAAATAATTCATTCTTCACCTAACTCATCAACTTTCTCTGGTGGAATTTCTTCCTTTATTTCTTCCTTACCAATAAGAACTTCTAACGGATTCTTAACTTTTTTTACCTTCCTTCTTAATAGAATCTCATTATCATTTAGCGCTATAACCTCAAACTCTTCATTAGGCTTCAAATCAATCTTCTCCCTAACCTCTTTCGGTATAGTCACTTGGAATTTATCAGTTACCTTTACCATAATTGAGTATACGTATACGTAATATTTAAATTTTTATAAATTGTAATTTCTTAATTTGAAAATATATTTAATGCTCACTCGTTAGATAATCCCACGAAGGGAAGATAACGATTGTCCCCCTATACTCCGTTAATACAGATGAAAAGAGATATCACCAAAATATTTTTAGAAAAACTGATGTTTTAATATTAGAAGTTATACATCTCTTCCATGAGGTGTGCATCCCAACCCACATTTTTGTAATAAAACGATAAGGAAGGGCTTCCACTTAACCAATCTTAAAAGGTCTGTATTTACTAGAACTATTTGAACTAAATTGACCTTTATTTTTGAAAATATTTTAGGAATTAGACTATAATATGAAAAACAAACAACAATAGGAAGATCATTAAACCACTCCTTGCCCGAATTTAAACTCTCAGAGAGTAAGATGTTTGTGTATGTTTGAATCGAATTCATTATCATGTCTCAGACTTCCATAAGAAGATAGAGAAAAATAAAAATCATCATTAATGTTACGAATTAATTTATTAGTTTAGAACGAGTAGTATAGACAATGAGTTACAACCCTGAACTATCAGGACTGGAAAAGTTGAAAAAAGGGTCACTTTATTACATCTTCTCCGCGTTTCTAGCAGTAATTTTCATAGTGTTATTCATTGTGGCTATATTCATAGGGGAGACTTTCGGGACTACTACTGTTACATTGTCTAATGTTACATTGTCTAACTCTACCTCAGTTCCGACGAATTCTTCCAATTTAGCTGCACTTTCATTATTCAGTATAGCCGGAATTCTCTTCATAGTAGCACTGATAATCGAAATTTTGGGTATAATTAATTTGAGGTCAGGTTTTTCCTTACTTTCTGGTATGATTCAAGATATAAGTGTGGGTAAGACTGGGACTACTTTGTGGATAATTACAGCACTATTATCTTTCTTAGTACCAGTGTTATTAGTAGCCCTTGGTATAGCAATCTCTTTCAGCACCGGTTCTACTTTATCTGGTATAGCAGTCGCGACAATTCTCGTCTACGTAATAGACGGCGTGATCTTCGTACTAGGAATTATAGCTAACATCTTGGTCGGTATAGCTTTTTATAAGCTCGGAAGCGTATATAGTTCATCTACAGTCAAGGTCGGAGGGGTCCTTATAGCAACAACAATCTTAGCGTTCATAGGGTTTATACTGACTTACATCGGACTAGGAGAGGTAATAAGAAGAGTTAAAGGCGGGATGAGCGTTACGCAAAGCTGGAGTAATCCACTTACCAATATCCCAATAGCAATTTACCAGACACAGCCTTACGGTACCATAAGCCCCAACGGTATTCTCACATTTCAAGTGTATTCCACTGCCCCAGCTACACTAATTTCAGCCACTATTGAAGGCTTGAACTTCAGTACAAGTACATTTAACCCTCAGTTTGTCCCAGCAAACCAAAACACTAACGTAATGGCTTACTTTAACCCGTTACCTATAACTCAAGGTGCTATGTACAGAATAGTTATTACAGCATCTGTAAACGGGACGATAATGAGATTTGTAGTTAACGCTTTGGGAACTTGATATGCAATAAGCCCTTATTTATCACTTCTTTTTTCTCACTTCTTTCATTCCATACCCTGAACTATCGCTATAGCCCTCACGGGAGAACCGTCTACCCCTACAATATTTAAAGGTAAAGCTTGGAAGTATACAAAAGCCCCTACCAACTTTTCTAACGCCTGAGATAGGTTTTCAACAATGAGTACTTCATTGCGTAATAGGAGATTGTGCACATCAGTGTCTCCAACGCTGGGTGAGTCAATTCCCACCATTTTATATCCATTTTTCACGATCTTCTCCGCGTCCATTAAGGATAGTGTGGCATAACCATCTTCCATTTTCCAACCTTTCCTCCACTTTTTGCTAGTCCCGGTGTAGACTAGTAGCATTTCCGCAGGTTCCGCGTGATCAACACTGTCAGTGACGTAAGCCTTACCCATGAAACGTTCCAGCGGAATTTGGTCTAACCTCTTACCTTCGGGGATAAAGTGATAAGGAACATCTACATGTGTCCCGGTGTGAGTTCCTATAAGGAGTTCATGAACCATGTAGTCCTTAATTTTGATTTCTCTTAACCTAGGCTGTGGATCCCCAGGGTAAAAGGGCATCTCATTTTCTATGGGTACTGATAGGTCTATTATCATAAATATAATTCTTATTAATTCACTTATAAAAAGCTGAAAGCCAAGGAAAAATTAGGGTTGAGGTCTCCCTTCTATATCTATAACGTAGTTTCCCTTCCTTCCCCTTATGAAGAACATCTGACCGCTGGTGGTATTAACCTCTATCTGATATCCGCTTTGCATTAAAGCACTTAGAAGCTGTTGATACTCTGGCAAAGTACCTTGCATAAAATTTGGCTGAAATGTCGGCTGAGGGCGTTGTACTTGTTGAGGATAACCAGGTTGTTGAGGAGTTGGTTGTAGCATACATAAAGATTTTTTGAGTAGTATTGTGCATCTTCTCCAAATGAAGTATGACCAAATCCATTATTATTGCCACAAATTATTAGAGTGAGGGTTAGAGAGTTGCATCTCCTAAACATCTTTTTCAACTTCTTGTTACTGCTTTAACTTCAGTCTTAACTATTTCGTCTACATATTTAACATACCTTCTCAAGAACGCAAGTAATACCAAAACCACGGGAATTAAAAGACCAAACATATCCTTTATTCCCACGAGGTCTGCTATATAACCCGCAACGGAAGGAACTATTATACCTATGACCATCATTACCGCAAAGAAGGAACTGTTTGCGGCATTTCTCTCCTCAGGCTTAAATGTCCTGCTGATCGAAATCACAGAGAGTGGATAAGTCAACCCGTGCGGAAATCCTAGAATCAAGAGGGCTAAAGCGAATTCTAAGAGATTTATTGAGGTAAGTATCATAATGAGTCCTATGACCGTCATGGAGATTGCAGCGTAAACGTGATGAGAAACACTTTGTGGAGGTCTTACAGAAAGGTAAATCCTAGCCAATAATGACGTAGTGAAGAATAAAGAGAAGAGAGATGTTACAACTGAATAAGTGACGTGAAGGTCTGTAACAGCGTATATACCACCAAACGCCAGTATTGCAGAGAAAGGTATGTTATAAGTAAGTATATTTATCACTGCCGTTTTGAAACCTGGGTTACTTAATACGTTCACCTTTACGTTTTTACTTTCTTCTTGAGGAAACTTTACGAAAAGTGATAGGATAGCTGCTGCTATCGCCATAGGTTCGAAAAACACAAAAACGTCCCTCAGCGTGAACTTCGTGAGTATCACAGATTCTAACGCAGGGCCAGCTACAAGACTTATGCTAAGGGCCAAAGTGTAGATCGAGAGTAGTCTTTCTCTAGCTTTTCTGTCCTCCAATAGCCCAGCATAAGTAATAACGTTTGGCATTATTGCACCTAAAGATAACCCGGCTAAGGCGCTGATTACCCAAATCGTGATAGGCGTTGAGAAGTAAAATAGAGGTAGAACTAGTGCATATAGCACTGAGGATGTAATAAAGAACTTCCTTCTCTCTGAGGTCTTAAGCCTGGAATTCACGAGCCCACTGGTTATGAAAGTACCTAAGGACAAGATAGCACTGATTATACCTACTTCACTTTGTGTGAAGTGAAAGTCATACTTAACCAGAAGTGGTATAGTAGTAGAGATCATATTGTTGGAAGCCCTAATTGCAAATGTCATTGAGACGATTATTAGAAGCATCTGAAGGTAAACTTTCTTGTCCATGATATCATAATTCGTTTCCGAACCTTTTTAATCTATCCTTGAGGAAACTTTAAATAGTTTGTTCACTAACAAACTATTATGAGAGTACTAGCTGCACCGGGACCCGTATCATATCCCGTAATAGTAAACAATAAGGGAATAGAATTGTCTTTTGCTAAAGAAGGTACAGCTGACATAGTGTTAGATTCGACTGTGTCCCTAGCTAAAAGAGGACTTAAGATACACTACGTTACAGTAAAAGGACTAATGACAGTATATCCGACAGTGGGGAAGAAGATCGGTGTACCTAAGATGCTCACGGCTGCTAATGTTCTGACTAAAGCGTTGGTTGATATTAAGAAATTAAACGCCGAGGTCATAGGTATAGACGACATACAGAAGATAATGGAGTCTCTCAAGAAAGGTGAAATAGATAGTGCTGTAGTCCCTTCGGGAGTAGCTAAAGGGATCACATTTGAAGAGCTTCTGGGAATTCCGGGAAGTTGCGGAGCTCATGTAAAGCCCGAGTTTAGAGACCAGTTTATCTCCCTATATAATGAAGGAATAGACATGTTTAAGCAAGACCCCGAGGGATTTGCCACAAAAGTAGTTACTACACTGGGAGGAAGGGTAAGCAAAGAGTTCGTTATTAACGTAATGAAGAACTCGACCTTCAATATCGAGGAATTACCTAATGACGAAGAGTTCGTTAAGTTAGTTAGAAAATATATAAGCTAAGCAAGTGTTTGTATGTTCTTTTCGTAGAGACATTCGAAACCTTAATTCATTCTTTTTTCGTCTCTTGATTCAACTTATATTTGTCCTCTTTACCTCATGAGCTGAAGTTTATATCCACCAATAGAGAATCGCTACAACTTTTATGATTTTTAAACTAAAAAGTTTAAGAATCTTTGAGGAAAAAAAGGATAATTATAGTGAGTTTTCCACGTTAAACCACATATCCTCATAGGAGCTTTCTTCGAGGCTTTTCTGTTTAGTTTCAGGCACTACTAACAGCGTCACTATCGCAGCTATTATTCCTAAGGCTCCTCCTGCTCCTACAGCAACGGGAAGACCGAAGTTGAAGAAGAGGAATGGGAATATTGCGGAGTTAACTAGGGCGCCCATTCTATCGATTGCAACAACTATACCTGATGCTATTCCTCTTATTCTGGTAGGCGTAAGTTCTACATTAAAGACACCCGCTGCACTTACGTTAGCTGGACCTACGTTGTGCCAGAAATGATACCCTCCAAGGAGTAGCATTCCCACTATCGGAGTGATAGGGTTTGAGAGCGTTAATTGCGGTTTAACTGCCGCGAAAAGAACTAACGATATAGCCATTCCAGCGAATCCAACAGCTTCCAAGGGTTTCCTACCCCACTTATCTATCAGTAGGAGAGATACAGCACCTCCGGGTATTGACGCAGCTAGTGTTAGGACAAGGCTGAAGATAGCTGTGTTTTTAACACCTATTGACTCTCCCACAAGAGCTGGTTCAAAGACACCTCCAGGGTTCACCATATGGTCTAGGAACCATAGTATCCCTGCTATTGCTATGTATTTAGCGTATTTTCTTAGGTAAAAAAGCACCGGTGTCTTGTCCACTGCGTTAGCAGCCACAGTCAAATCGTTATTAGTCACTTGTTTAACAACCTCTTGGTACCTCTTCATGTCCCCCTTAATTCTTACTAGGTATCTAGGGGACTCAGGTACCTTTCGTCTAAGGTATATAACCGATCCCGGAATAATAGCCCCTAAACCTAACACCAATCTCCATAGTAGATCACCGTGAATCCCTATTAGAGGAAGCCCCAGAAGAGTAGCTGCACTCGCAATGCTCCCCAGAGGACCCGTTACACCCACTGCAAATGCCAGCAATTTACCCCTATCCTTTTTGTTGGCAAACTTCTCCCAATACTATAGGAGACATAACGAAGTCTCCTCCTATTCCCAATCCGAACAACATCTGTGTGAGTATAAGCTCATATACGTTCTGCGTAAAGGCACCGAGGAGTGAACCTAAAGAGAGCAGCAAAGCTTCATAACCGTAAACTGCTCTTCTTCCCTTGAAATTAGAGGTAACGCCGAAGAGAATCGCACCTACGATAGCGGTCCAAAACGACGCAGTGCCTAAAAGAACGTATAGTGGCGATCCTGCTACAAGTCCAAACTCTTTTTTAAGTTCCAGAAGTGCTTCTGCTATAAAGGTAGTATTATAACTTATTGTAAACATCCCCAGAGTTGTTATTAAAAGGCTTTTTGCATGGTAAACATTGAAATTAGAATCATCTAGGGGCTTGAAAATATCTCTTAGCTTCATAGGAATCAAGATATGATAAAATGTCTACAATGAAAATTTTCTATATGTATTAAACATATTGATGTATACAACTATGTGTTGATATATATAATTTTCATCCACTAAAAATGGGCTCTAGGGCATACCGTTTTACAAGGATAAATATCCAAGATCCATTCCACGCAGCCTTAACTAGTATCTAGCGAGTTAAATCAGATGTCGGTGCATTCGGTATATTAGCTGTTAAGGACAAGTTTACCCATTGGATCTCGCTCCATAAAGGTGCAGCAGCTCCAGGGTTATTTATATCACCACTTCCAGTTACCTTATAACCATGATCTGTGGCGTGGTCTGAGCCATAGCCGTTGTTATATTAAACTCTGAGAGTATTAATGAAAAAGCCACTATTAATAGGGATTAGTAGAAGAATTCCTCTCTTTCCTACCTAGGGACATAAACCATCATTAAAAAAAGACTTGTAGGTAAAAAGCGTTGGACTGATGATATTATTTTCTACGAACTAGAGCTAGAGCTATTGCGACTATTGCAATTATTATACCTATGATCGATATTATTTGTAATGTAGAGACTTTACTAGATAAGTTAGAGTTAACTGAGGATAATGAGCTTGAGATCGTCGATAAACTATCATTCAGCGTTGACAATTTATTATTTAGTGATTCTAGCTGATTCTCAACCTGGATATGGGTTGTGTAAGTAGAGCTTAATCCGTCAGATTGCATCGCAACCACTTTCAAAGTATAAGTACCGTCTGGATAGCTAGCAGTATTTAAAGTATACACGAAAGTACCATTACCGCTAAACGTTGTTAGCAACGTGTTATCAATGTATAACATCACTTGTGAAACATCTTCCCCGCTTACAGTTATACTAACGTTCACCTCACCAGTAGCACTCATCGGTGCTTTAACGTTTACTTTAGGTAAGGAGGGGGTAACGTTTATTATTTGTGAATTTATAACTTCAACACTTGAAGAACCTTCTAAGTTTAGCTCATTTACACTTGTTGAGACCAAGTAGACTTTAGTGTTCAAGGCTGTTAATGAGTTAACATAAGAGTTAACGAGTGTTAAATTAGACCCTTCTGCGTTTACATAAGTGATGTTAGAGTTGATTATACTTACATTACCCTCTATAGTATCATTAACGAGTATGTCATTCACTAAAGTGACCTTACCCGTTATAATGTCATTCTCTAGAACAGCATTATAGGTCTCTCCTTCATCTATATGTTGTCCCTTTACCAGAGTATAGGGATAAACGTAGAAAGTATAGCTCGTATTATAGTTATTTATGGTGGGAACCCCGTTAAATGATATTCCGTTGACCATTATGTCAAAAGGTAATCCGAAGTATGTTGTCGAAGACAAGTAGGTGAGATTGCCTAAATTACTTGCTGATGGTAAAGTTACGTTACCTACCCACTCGTTAAGCGTTGAATTGAACCACAACGGTATCTCTATTTCTGTACTTATCTGCGGATATTCTTGGCTTAAAATCTGTGGGTAAATAAACGCAGAATACATGCCGTACTTTACTTCACTTCCATTGGGATATTCTATATTAGCATAAATGAGCAATGTTTGTCCCTCGTAAGCATACTTTGCGGTTTTAATTATGGGAGTGTTGTAATCAGGTGTTACGTAAATCTGTCCATAAAAGAAGCCCGTTAAGTTCATCCCTAAGGTATATGAATCATATTTTGCGAATAATAATACCGTATACAACCCGGCTGTGACGTTTTTAGGAACGTATAAGAATCCTAGTATCTCGCCGGAGGGGGAGAGGGAAGCGACAGTCTCGCTAATTACTTTACCGTTAGGACTCACTAATTCAGCAGTTACGTTAGTTCCAAGAAGAATATCTAACATGGTTGTAGAATACTGTAGTGGAAGGGTAGGTGGTTCTATTAACCCGGATACAATTATATATTGCCCTCCCGCGACACTACCGGGTTCCGCCACTATTTGTGGTAATATAAAGAGTGATTGTAGATAGATCCCATTAGAGAACGCTACGAAACCATAAGCATTAGTGGCAATTAATAAATCATCTCCTATTTTAGCGTTTAAAGTCCCGACCCAAGGACCATATGTCGAATTATGGGTTAATACTGTTGAGTTGGTCATAATGTATTCGTTGTCAGTTATGTTATAGGAGTAAACGTTTAGGCTTAATGTGAAGTTCGCCGGAACTCCGTAAACGTTTGTTACATTAGCTTCTGTAACGTTGCTTACTTGCGTGTCAAATGGTGTAAAAGTAGCTGGAGTAAAGAATTGTACATAATACCCGGAAAACGTTTCGACAAAGCCATAACTCCCATTACCGTAAACTGTAACGAAAAGTAATCCGTTAGCGTTTTGAGGTAATGTAACTGTTGCTACCCATTCCTCTAATGAGAGGTTATATGCTAATTGAATTTCAGTAAGATTTCCTTCAATCCCCTCAACTATAGCATAGAAGCTACCGTTGGTCACTGGTGTTCCGTTCATTGTTATGTTAGCGACTATCTCCATAACTTGACCGGGGAAGAACTCTAAAGGTGTTTTCCCCGAAGTATTATAAACGTTAACGACTATTGAAATATTGCTGACATTTGTTTCTGTAGTGTTTAAGTAAAAAGCTAAGTTACCGGAGTTTAAAGTACCCCAACCCGTAATTAAATTATAACCGTAATTGGCAGTCCACGGTATGTTATAACCAAAAGTTATGGGGTTGAAAACTTTTTCATAGCTGCTATTTGCCAGTTCATATATTGTCGGGTTAATTAAGCCTAGGCTGTGATTTAGGTAACTCATGATAGTTGTCAGAATCCCTGCAGTTAAAGGTGATGCTTCACTAGTCCCACCGGTTATTGTAGTCACGTTATAGGGGCATATTATATAAATCCTGGGATATACATTAGCGTTTGCCGAAATATCTGGTGTAGTTCTACCGTCAGGGTATGTAGCGGGCGTCCGTAAACTCCATTGCCACCACGGTTTAGGTTCTATAATACTAACCCCTCCAGTTGAACCACCAGAATTCACGTCGTTAGGAACGAAGCCGTAATTAGACCAAGCAGTTTGCTCAACTCCACCGTGGAACTGTATATAGGTTGTTGTCCCTCCGACAGCGGTGACGAATGGTGAAACTGAGGGATAGATAACAGCCCCTATAGGCCCGTTACTGTAGCCGCTACCTCCACCATCTCCGCTACTGGCTAAGAAAGTAATACCTTCAGCACTTCCCATAGCATAATACTCATCGGTTAATACGACACAAGAATAGAATTCAGGACCGTTAAATAAGTTCGAAAATAAAGACTCTGGTATTCCGAAGCTCTGAGAGAGTACATTAACCTTGTCTTGTGAAACTATATAGGCGATTACTGATGATAAAGGTAGGTTGGGGTTAGCAATATATAAGGTAATGTTTGCTTTCGGTGCCATGGTGTGTGCTACTTCAACATCTAAGCTTATCTCCCCAGCCCATCCATAAAATATTCCTAGGGCCGGGTTATATGGCCCTATAGGTACTACAGTGAAGTTAGGCGGATTGGGTAATCCTGTAACTTTATCATAATAGATTAGCTGTTGGTAAATGTAAGGATCACCGTAAAAATCTAGAATACCTATATTAAACCCTTGCCCCTCATAGCCTTGATTGAACAAGGGAGTTATGTTGTAAGCATTATAAAGTGCTGTAGGCCAGTAAGCTTCTATGGGGAACGTCGTATTTGGTAACCCGGCTTCTTGCTTTAGCTTCATTACATCCTTAATAGTAACAAGCGTTGAGGGGTGTTGGAAGAAAATTGCTGAGACATTTGAGGAAATTACAAAAGCCGGGATCTTAGGTACTCCGTAAGAGGTGTAATAAATTAATGTCCCGTTACTTAGGACTTCGAAGTTTAGACCTAAATATTTCTCCACTTGTCCAACAGTCCCAGTAGCTACTATAACCGAGTCTGCGGCTGTTAAAATAATGTTAAACCCAGATTGCTTCAGATAAGATAAGACTTGCTCGTACTGCTGAGTGGGGTAAAACAGTTTTTCAACTTGTTCCTTTGTTAAGAAATGGTGATATAGAGGGGATGAGGGGTTAGATACTGCTAAAGCGTAATAGTAGAGTAGCCCTACGTTCTTTAGGGGAATAAAGAGTGTGAATGTCACTTTATCGTTTGGTGATAATGTTCCTACTACATGAAATCCCTTTAGTTCTAACGGCGGAATATAAGTTTGTGTTGGGGACGAGAAAGATAGTGTTGAAATTGAAAGTAATAATGCCGTGGTTACTAGAATTGAAAATAACTTACTATTCATAAATTATCACATTACCGTTGATTTATAAATTTTGCGGTGAGGTTTAACTCTATTCAAAGAATGATATTTTCTTTTCCTTGACCAATTTAGGACTTGGGAGTAAATCCGGTTAATTTCTATAAAATTCTAGTTCTTATGTTAATATTTTAAGATGAGTGGTTATTAAATTAATTTAAATAAGTAAATTGATAAGAACAACTTTATTAAATTATTGAGTCTATTGGAATAACATCAATTATTCCGTTAACCCCCACCAAAAATAGGGAGTTTAGAGTAACCAGTAAGTTTACTGGGCCCGACATAACAGGAGTCTTAATCAGCTTAACTAATCCACTTAATGTGAAGACGAACAAACACCCAGTTTCATTCTGTATAACTACATACTTTCCCTTAATGATGTCTACGTTGCTAGTGGTAAATCCAGTTTTGTATTCCCATATGACCTTATCAGAACTTAAGTTTACAGCGTAAAGGATTCCCACTGGAGAGTCATGGAATACGATTCCGTTAAAGATCACTGGGGATGGGGATTCTAGATAAGGAGGTATGGGGCCTACGCCCTTTTTTAATGCCCAAATTATTTTACCGTTATCAGCGTTAAAAGCAACCAAACATTCTACCATACTCTCATTGTTTATATGAATTGCATGAGAAGTAACCACTATACCGTCGGAATAAGCTGATGAAGAGTCATCTAACCCACATAAGTTTTGCTCGTATGAGGAGAAGTTATAGTACCATAACACTTTATCACTTTTCGCGTCTATAGCCCAAAATATATACGGGTTTGCTGAGCCGAAGTATATTACATTGTTAACTAAGACTGGAGAAGACATACTATCATAAGAGCCTATATTAGTCCTCCCACACAAGTTTACCGGTGGTAGCATTTAACGCAAACACTTCTCAATTTCCATTTGCTTCTATTATCATCCCATCGTAGTAAACTGGGGTAGGCGTATCTTCCCCTAAAGTCGTGAAATTCCATAACTCTTTCCCGCTATATAATAAAAGGGCTATTACTGCGTTTTCTCCAGTCCCTCTTACTGTTGAGTTTATGAACATAGCGTTTCCTAAACCTATTATAGCTTCACCGTTAACAATTATTGGTTCAGTAGTAATCTGGTTGGGATTTTGTCTGCCCAGACTACATGTCCATTACTAATGTTTAAGGAGTACAGCGCTGTTTCACGTAACCCTTTCGGTACCCCTATAATTATCATATTAAGGTCTTTCAGTAGAAAACATTGGGTTGATAGTGTTTGGGGTAATACTCTTTTATTCACTTCTCTATATAGGACTAGGGCTCTTTAGCGATAGGTAAGGGTACAAGAAGAGCTTAATAGTAGGTGACTTGCTCCCATTAATAGGTGTTTCGTTACTCTTGTTAACTTCCTCACTACAAGTAATAATTCCTACTCTGATCATAACTGGAGTAGGCGGTAGAGCATCTCGCGGATTAAGAGGGATTTGGTCGCCCGGTATATGAGATTTAGTAGAGTCAAACTGGAGGGAAGAGAGGGAAAGGGTTAAAAAGGGACTACTAAGCTCTAGGGCTAGCTCAGCGAGTATTATAGGAAGCCTTCTACTCTCTTTGCAACCTCTTCTTCATTTACCTACAACTGAATCATATAGGATGCTTTATGTAGTATCTGCTGTTTTTCTGTTTATTTCACATGTCTCAATAGTTATGGTTGAAGAAGTTAAGAGACCTTAAAAAACAAGTAAGGTTATGAAAAAGAGTAGTCTACTTTACATTTTGAGAGTAATAACGTCTAACAGTATAACTGGTGCCGGGACAGGTTTAGCAATACCCTTACTCCCGCTCTGGTTTAAACTTTATTATCACGTTAATGAATAGGAAATAGGTTTAGCTTTCACTTTTTCTTACATAATGACCTCACTCAGCTCATTCTTAACGGGTAGGAATAAGGGAGATGCGTTATTCTTAGCATCTTTAACTAGAGCCTTTAACGGCTTGTTTTTAATAGTTATGGCCTTTTCCCCATGGTTTATCTTATCCGCAGTTCTTTACGCGTTAAGAGGTTTTAACGCGGGCATAGGTGCGCCTAATAGGACTGCAGTGAACGTTAGAGGTATTTCAGAAGAAGATTATGGTGCAGCAACGAGTTTACAAGGGGTTTCAACAAGGCTTTCCCAATTAACGATTGGTGCTAGTGGCTATTTTATGGATGTATGGTTGCCTTTACCGGAGATATTAGGTGGTGGGTTGTAATTAATAGGCGGGTCAGTTTACTGTAAATTGTTAGGGAAAGGTACTAAAGAAGTGAATAGATAATTTAACGTTGTAATTCCGTGGGATCGCGGATAAAGAATATCATTTTACCTTACGGTTTATAAGATGTGGTAATTCTACGTAATCCGCGATACACCTTAACTTGGTTTTCACGCTAATAAATAATTATGCTCTCAGTTACTTCTTTAGACATAACAAATTCGATAGTTAAATGTTTTAGAAAGAGAATAAGTGAGCAACAATTAGCTGATTCAATGGCATTCATAATTGCTCACAAAGAGAAGAGCGACTTATACAATTTCACTCCCGGTAAAATGGGTATGAGGTACGAATGGTTTAAGGACTCTCCAGTCTACTGGGAATGTTCGAAGTACGTAGAGAAGTTCGAGGAGTTCCCTTCCCCAGTTATTTTATCCACATCTAAAAAGCTGTGGTTTAAAGCTTTAGGAGCTGAGGCGGAGTTTAACGCCGACGAACTGAGCCTACTTAGGGAAATTGGGATCGTTCTATTATAACTTTTTAAGAACACTGCTTTTTCCCTCTCTGTGTATAATCTTCTTTTAAAAACTTGGTTTCCTTTTAAATAACAAACGTTATTAATTAAAAATCTTTTATCAGCTCTATCTTTGCCCATTTTTTATGATAGACATAACACTTGAAGGATTTGCTGAGTTAAGTGATTTGTGGGGGAGCGTACAAGGACTAAAAATATTTATGCTGGCAACCAGTAAGTTATAATTCCAGATTTTCCAATATACCTTGGTGGTGTTATTACCAATGCTGAAGCTGATGATTATCCGGTTACCATACAATTTAATACTGTACCCAATATAGCTGTACCCTTTTATGATAATGGTTATATAATATATCCTGATGTCGCGTTTGAAGTTCATACACCCTCTCAGACAAGCTTAGTAGATGCTAATCCTTATTTTGTATCATTATTCAAAACTATATATAAACAATGAACTTTATAACTCAGCATGGAGTGGACAGAACTTAATATCTGCTGATTCTGCGTCTCTTAGTGATGACAATGGTACAATAATTGGTGTATCTGCACCACCAAGTAATATCGCATGGGGTGCAGATGAATACATATATACCTTTTCCTACCATAATGGTCTAGTTTACATATTCCTACCATAATGGTCTAGTTTACATATTCCTACCATAATGGTCTAGTTTACATATTCCTACCATAATGGTCTAGTTTACATAGTGTTTACATATTGGTTTGACGTCTCTTATTGGTTGTTAGGAACTCAAAATGGGATTAAGGCTTTTGCTGGTCTTAACGGTCTTCCATTAAATGACCCTCAAAACGGTAATTTTGTTAATTTAATAACAAGCCCTCAGCGATACATTGCTCTGCCTTCCTATACGTACTCTAGCTCGATATAACGAAAAATTTTATAAAGTTATAATGATTTTTTCTTCTTATGAAAAAGTTAAAAGTGTTCAGTATAGTTCTAACTTTTGTTTTAGCAGTATTTTTAGGGTATTCTTTATATCTTCATTATTCTTCATATGTTCACCGAAGTTACACTAAAGTGAATTATACAGTAATAGCTTTCAGCAACATGTATACTAAGTTGTATCCTAATTATACGAAGTATTTTTCTTCCCCACCCCCGTCCTCACCTTGGTACGTTCAGTACGCCCCAGAAATTGTGATAGCGATATTGCTAACCATTCTAGGACTTTTATACAACAGACGTTCAAAGAAATAGCCCCTTATAAACTCACTCTCTTTTTTACGCTTAGTGAAGTGGAGTCCAACTTTACTACTAATACTACCTATAATTACAAAAAGTGTAATATTTGCGTTGGACAGTGGGGGTAATAATCCCACACAGGCTCTTTATAAAGCCACTATCTCTCTTCAAACGAGGCGTATAATTACACAGCTGTTGCAGATACAGCAGATGAATTAATAAATAAGGTAGACAATTGCCTTCAGAGCTTAAGCAAGGTAAGTCTTAAGCTAGAGAAATAGTACATCTGCAATTGAAAGATATTTACTAGACAATGAAGTAAGATAATTAGTCTAAGAGGCTTCCAATAACCAGTTACCAAGATTTGGTATCGACGTATTCGTATTAAATACCTTAGCAGACTTGTTTTTAAACTATTTACATACTGTCCAGTTCTGCGGATCTGCTTACTCTGATTTTCTCGCATTTCTGCAATTTCGTGATCGCTTAAACACTTGCTCGTTTTAACTGGGTGATGAGACGATTGAGCAAAGATAAATAAACTCATTATATCTTACTGTATCGTAAATGCTATAACAAACAGTGAAGTCGTTTCCGTGTTCACATTCCCTAACGGGATTACGGTCCCGTTCACTACCTTGTAATTACTGAAATAACCTCCAATAGGGGACTGCAGATGTTTAGCAATGTTATATATCTTAAGAATTAAAGGCATATACTCCATCGCAAACGTCTGGTCATATTTATCTATGTACTTCCACGCTATGATAGCCAAGGCTAGCTTATAAGAAGCATAGACGTTACTTGTAACACTTTCATCCTGAAATCCGTAACCATTCCAGAAGTCGTTAATTGTAGTTTCAAACACTTTCTCTGCAAGGGTTATGTTCCCGTTTTCAAGCTCGAAAATAGAGAATAAAAGAGAAGTGTCAGCGTATTCGTACCAAGCAAGGTAGCTTGGAGAATCGTTAAAACTTGTAGTACAGATGGGTCCCCAAACTTTCTCATTTACGGGGTCTTTAAACATCCACGTGAAGTTGTGTATTCCCGCTAATACCAAGTAAGGTGACAAAGTTATGTTACTCTTGATGTTATCCCAAACCGTTTCCCACATGGAGGCATTTAAGTCCTTTAACGCGATCACTGCCAATAAGTTTTCGCTTTCCACGAAGTACTTATTAACATAAGGACATTCTGAGAAGAGCTTTACCGAAGAGTTATATGTGATGTTATAGTAATTCATTACTAGTCTCAAGGATATTGGAGAGGTTAAGTTGGGGAGTTGTGTAGAGGAAGGGGTTGGAGGTCTGGTGAGGCTTAGAGGACTTGTATTAGGTGAAGAGAAGATTGAGGGGTTTATATTAACTTTATAGTGGTAATATATTACCAGATATAACTCTGTCACGATCAGTAAAACGAGGACTAACGATAAGACAGTTAATGTTCTTTTGTTCATAGGTAGTAATTGAGTTTCAGTCTGAAAACTTTTTCTTCACATCATTTCTCTCTACTACAACAGTGCATATATTATGAAAGTAGCCGTAAAGATAAAGATCATCACTACCTACGTCGTATCCAATATCTTACCTTTATGCCTCCAGAATTACAGAAGCTGGGGGTTAAAAAGGCGGAAACCTCGCCAAGGTGATGGATAGCCCTATGTTTAAATGCCTCATTTCTCTAATTTTCTGTTAATGACGCTAATGATGTTCCTCTCCAGTTCGATTAAGGGCTTAACAGGACTGCGGGAGGAGTACTTAGTATCTCCTTCCTTTAAGGGACTAGACGTTAAAGATGAAAGCTCTCTTTTCATATGAGGAAGTTTTGGTTGACCTCGACTGCCTACCAAATGTAATCCTGAATCGATGGTGGGAACGGCGAGAAGGGAACCCTTGCCGTTCCAGAGCGTAGATGAGTCGGTTATTGTGACCGTGTATTATCAACAAGTGGAGTTCATAAGCGCCTCTACGAGTAAGGTCGTGGCTATATATAATCTTTGTCGTCAGATACGGGAATATTTTGTTAGTCCCAAATAATTTACGAACTAGACTACTATATTCATCCAATAGTTCACCATAAACTACTCACTTCTAGAAAAACACTTAGATCAATAAGTAGAGAACCTCAACATTCTTTACTTATAATCGAGAAAAATTATTGGAAAAACACTTGGATTTTAAAAAAAAGAGAAAGGGCTTAAAGGTGGTACTCGTTCAAGTACTCTCTCCAATACGTACCTTCCATCATGGGGTTTAGAACTCTTATATAAGGACCGAATACTAAGGTGTCTAACACTTTGTCGTGTATCTGCCTCACCTCAGGGTGTATTAACACCCTACCTAAACCGAACATCAAGGCGTTGGTATCACTCCACTCCGTGTGGACAATATACCTTTGAGGTTTGTTCTTAAATTCAGGAGCTTCGTATATAGTGACTGGGTCGGGTACATCCATCCCGTTAGCTGTTTCCAGTATCTGGTGGAAGCCTTTAGCGTTTAACTGTAAACTTCCTAAAGGTGAGACACCTATCTCTTTAAGTATCATTCCTCCTAAGAAGCCCGGTGCTGATCTGAAAGCCTCTAGTGTCTTTATTGCGCTTTCCTCAAATTGGCTCTCTAACCCTTCTTTCACGATATGTTCACCGAAAGCGACGACTCTCTTACCGTAGGGCTGTGAAATTGGAGGAACTGAAACTGTCTCTCCTGCGGCGAATTTCTTACCCATCATTACTGTGAAGTCTGTCATCTCCGTGTTCAAGGGCATATTTGCGTAGACTATCTCGTATAAGGGCTCGTAGGGTCCCCAGATCATTTGATCTGAGCATTGTAGGCATAGCCTGAACAAGTTAGCCCAGTTCTGCCTATGCATTTCCTCGTGATCTTTCCAGTTTTTCCAGAAGGTGTATTGGAACAGGAAGATGCTGTGCATCTCTTGGCTCATTTCCATCTTCGCTCCTCCCCATCTTGTCCCTAAAGGTACTACACCTATCTGTACATGATTTTGGAATCCTACAAAACCTGGGTGCCTAGCTGTCACCATACATACTTTAGGTCCTACTTTGCCGAAGAGTTCTAGGGTTTTAGGATCGTTTTTTACCTCTGCCATGTTTATAGCTACATAAGGTTTTGCCATGGTTTGTCACTAACAAGATCTGAGCTAGAGTTAATTACCATTTTATTCTTTGATATTTAGTGTCGTTAAAGTAAGAATTTCTTTCCTCAACAGAATTTTATAAATATTATTTTTTGTATACATAGTAAATTTCAGAATTAGTAGATAAACATAAAAGTGTAAAAGTGTACATATAGTATATGAACAAGGAGTTCTACGAAAGATTATTAAAAGCTGAGAACAAATACGATAGACTAGACGGGTGGAAGAAGGCTGAGATATTATATAAGAGCATTGACATGAGATCGCTTAAGAACTATTTTTTGGAGATGTTAGACGACGAAGATATTGACGTAGCTTTACACGCATGGCAGATCTTGCCACAACTCGTGAAATTGGGTATAGTGGACAAGGGAGACTACGACGAGAGAAAACTGGAAAGAGCTTTAAGAGAGGGTGATATAAATGCTTGGTGGATAGCCTATGACTTACGGAAGGAAGGGATAATAAGCCTTGACGTCTTAAAGTCTAATGTAGAGTATTTCGAGAGGGCTTTGAGGGGAGACCCCTATACTAGGATAAGCGCTTGGAGCTTATTACCCTACTTTCTAGAGATAGGTCTGGTGAAGAAACCTTCAGACGATTACTTGAACGAGCTTTTGTATCAACCTTTGAACATCCACGTTAAACTTAACGTAGTATATTTATTGTTGGAACTGAAGGAGAAAGGGGTCGTAAATAAGATAGACCTTGAGGCAATAAGAAAAGTGGCGGAACATCCTGAATTCATAAAGCTCTCTCAAGCCTACGAGAAAAACTGGAGAAAGGTAATGGAATTAGTGGGACTGTCTGACCGTAAGACTGTTAGTTAAGAATTAAAAGATTGATCGTGTTTTTATACATGTGAAGTATAATAAATGATATTCATAGGTACGTCTGGATGGCTATACCCGTGGAACCCTAAGAAAAACCTGGATTGGTACGTTAAATATTCCGGTTTTAACGCTGTTGAGCTTAACGCCTCCTTTTACAGAATCCCTACACCCCAGCAAGTTGAAAAGTGGAGGAAGTACGAAATCACTTGGGCTATCAAGGTTAACAGGAAAATTACCCACGTAAAGAGGTTAAAAGATTTAAATGACGAGGTTAGAAAATTCGTTGAGATATTCGAACCACTAAGACCCCGCTTCTACCTGTTTCAGCTACCCCCTAACTTTCGTAAAAGTGATGAAAACATAAAGAGAGTTAAGGATATATGTCTGGAGTTAGGAGATAGAGGAGCAATAGAGTTCAGGAGTTTGGACTGGTTTAAAGATGTTCCACAAACTGAATGCGTAACTGTGTCTATAGACTCTCCGATTGGCAATTACTACTTTAAATCTCATGACGTAGTTTATTTGCGAATGCACGGTAGAGATAACTGGTACTTCTATGAATATTCTGGGAAAGAGCTAGAAGAGGTAGCGGATAAGCTGATACAACTCCACGCTAAGGATGTATTTGTGTTCTTTAATAACGACCTATGGATGTTAGATAACGGGAGGAAAATGAGAGAGATCTTAGAGAAAAAATTGACAAATGATAAATGATTAAGACTGAGAGTTTTTCTGATCTGACCTGAAAGGGAAAATTAAAAAAGATCGAGAGTTAGTGAGATAAAAACTCTCTAATCTATCTTTACACTTTGACACCATGCCTAAACCTAGTAGTTATGTCCTCAATCATTAGGTTATTATAAGTGCAAGCTTCAACACAGTCTCCACAACCTACGCAGGATATTCTATTACTATAGCCCTTCTGGAGGACGTCAACAGAGATCGGTATCTTTACTGGGCAAGCACCTTCGCAACTCTTCGTCTGACAAGTCCTACAAGTCTCTACGTCTTTAGCTCTTATCTTAAACAGAACCTTGTTGAATATACCTGCAAATGTCCCGAAACCGCACCAACCTTGTCTTGCACAACTATACGCTCCGAAGACCGGTGTGAGGAAGTAGAAGAACCACCACACATAGTTGAGTACGAACATTCCGTAGAAGTTTAGTGGATCTATTTTTGCCATGCCTAATTTAGGTGGAGACCACATTTTGAGCTCCATTAGCACGAACAGCGAAAAAGCTATAACCATTGGCACAAGGAATACCCACCTCGTATATTCCCAAATCTTACTCGTCTTCTTAGGCTTGAACTGGTCGTAAAATACATTAGTCCACATATGGGCTGCCATACATACGGTATTACAATAAGCCCTCCTACCGAATAATGACGTCGCTAATGCTATCGCGATGAGCGAGACCACGAAAGGTAAGAGAGTCACTGGGAAGATCATTCCGCTCATGCCGAACACGTAGAAGTTAGTGTAGTAGGGGATTGCAATCACGAAGAGGGGAATCCCCACTAGGATGACTAGAGCCCATTTTTTAACTTGCGAGTTCTTACTCACCTTAAACCTCTCATACACTAAAAAAGCCATTTCAGCCCCCATCATCATTACGTAGAAGGGAGTCATGGTAGTCGCCATAACGAACATATAGGAAGCCATAAAGGCGTTTAATAGTAAGTTACTGCTTGCATGCAAGAACATCGTACCCATAGCATAAGGATTGAACGGGAATAACCACCAGAAAGGATTCGTGAAGGGACTCCTCATCATCATCCCTGAAGACATACTACCAGACATAGAGTGCATACCCATCCCTGAAGACATACTACCAGACATAGAGTGCATACCCTGACCTGCCATTGTGTTCATGGAACTGCCCATAGAAGACATCATATGCATCGCTTTAGCGACGAATAGGGAGTTAGTTATGTCAAAGCCTAAAACACTTTCACCAAAACCCATGGTTATTTCGGCTAGGTTTATGAGGACAAGAAGTAAGAATGGGTACCTTAATTTATAATCTATTTTCTTTGCCGGGATGTCTCTGATCACCAAAACGAAGTACCAAACCATAGAGATCAAGATAGAAAGCGAAATAGTCCACATGTCGTTTAAAGCGGCAAAAGTACTCAACCCTATCATCATAAACATGTCGAAGGCGGCTAACGAAATGCTAACTATGACTCCTTTGAGGTTTATTCTCCTTATCGCGATTAAGTAGAGAGTGATCACGTTTATTATCATGATCGTCGTGGAAATCAGAGAGGCTACCAACTCTATTTCCTTCGAGAACTGGATAAATATCGACGGTAAAAACGCCATGGAAATTGCGAAAGTCGCAAAAGATAACTCGAAGATGTCCTTCACTCTGCTTAAGACTAGGAAGAATATACCATCGGCAAACATCATTATCCCGAAAGCTATGTTGCTGACTGCATCGATGACCGGGTTATACATTCGTGGGCCGAAAGCTGAGGAATATAAGTATCCCATACTAAACTCGTCGAAGATAACCGAGATTGCTAGTAGTAAAGATGATGAATTATCTGATTTAACCCTTATAATTTCACTCTTTACTGTCGCTGAAAGTAATAAAGGAACAGAGGCGATCATCAACAACAAGGGCTCTATGAACAGCGTACCGCCGTAAAACACTACGTAGCCGAAGGCTATGCTCTCAACTCCCATGTAGAGTATTATCGAGACGATGAAAAACATTGCCTTTTTATTAACATATTCCTTCCTGAGAACGTAGGCCAAGATCCCAAAATTTATTATCATCATACCGAGAATGTAAACTAAAGCCGCTATTTGCTGAATTGTAATTGTAGAACCCATATGCATAAATAGTTTCTTTAGATTCTTGTATAAAAACTCACCTTATATAAATCATTATAAAATGTTAAATCTTTAGGAGAAATGAAATATGTGTGTTAGAACAATAAGAAACTGGCAAAATAAAGGAGTCCTTACTGAGGAGGGAGAAGTTAGTTAAGTCGAATAGATCAAATCGTGTTAATGATAATTATTCCTTCTTTATTTGTAGATGAAAGTAGTATCTTTACACATAATGAATTTCCTACTAACATGCAAATACCAAAATTGTATCACTAACCTTAGGAGCTTTTTCTTAAACTTACTACACTTTTCTTTCAAAATCATAATATCTGTCACTTCATCAGATTTTACCCATTAAGTCCCCCCGTATTTTAGAGAAAGTTTAGATAAAATAATATATCCTTCTCTAAGTCTTCCCATCTACTTATCTCTGTTAAGTATATCTGTGATAGACATAGAGGGCATATTACCCAACCGCTTAGATGACCAACTCTTAGGGGTGGAGTTTGGAGAAGCTAGATGTCAGTTATAACGTAATTTAATTAGGAAAATCGAGGAAGGAGTAAAGGGTTATAATATGTATATAATGAAGACATTTCATTCCTCATTCTCCTCCTCCTCACTTTCTTCCTTTTTCTGATAAGTTTTTGCTTCTTCAACAGCTTTTTTCATCTCCTCAACTTCCTTCTGCGGTAAAGGAACTATCTCTGCCTTAAAGTTCGTAATCCTCAAGTATTTGTCCCATTGTATTACAATACCTTCATCAGTGATTTCCATTGGGTGCCTTACCATTGAGATCTTCGTGTCCCTCATCTTCCACACTATTATCGACCTATACATCTTGCCCTCAAACTCGTCTAGGTCTAACCTTATTATACCGTCAACAGCGTGTTCTACACCTGGTCCGCCGAAACCCCTCTCACCAACTGAAACTTGGCTAACGAAGAACGCTGTACAGCCTAGACCAGAAATTACCCTCTTTAGTGTCATTACTATTCCTCTTGCCATTGCAGGTTTAGTAAGGTATAGTGTACTCACTGAATCAATAGCGACTCTGTTAGCCTCAGTCTCTTTAATTGCAGTTCTCAAAACTTCGGAGAATTCCTTTACATCATCCACATTTTTAACAACATATTTCTCCTTTTGGGCGGTTGCACCGTAACCGCCCGTAAAAGCGTCAACTACAGAAAACTTTCCCTCTCTTTCATACTTGGTAATATCCCAACCAAAGTAATGAAAACTCCTTATGACTGAAACGGGATGTTCTTCCAAAGTAACGTATATACCATTTTCACCCTTTGTTAGACCGTTATATATGAACTGCTTCGCCATTATGGACTTTCCAGTCCCAGGGCCCGTTTGTCCCTACGCTCTCATTTCAATCATTTTATGTTCACTCATGATCGAGTGTAGGGACTTAGCCCTTAACCGCCTACTTACTGTAGGTGGGTCATGGGACTCCTTCGAGCCCAACGGCACGGGCCTCACATCTCTGCAATCACTCCCACCCTTTTGGGCATAGCCCACATCGGTGTGAGAGATTATCATATAGCAACGAAAATTTTTAAAAACAGATATAAAAAGATATCTGTTACCGTGAGAAAGGATTCAGCCCAGAGAACAATACAATGTTCCTTTCTGGTATTCCACCATAAAGGATTTCGTCTAGACCGGGTATATATGTCCTGACTCTCTTTGCTTACATAATTTCCTTATTTCACGTAAGGATTTATTATTAATTGTAGCTTTTGTAGAAATATTAATAGAAATATTAATAGAAATAATATATTGATAAAGAACACCTATCATAAAGATATAATTAGTCTATTTTGATTATAATCAATCAATATACGTAGTTAATTTTTGTAAGATTTCATGTTCCTTATTTTTTCTTTTGTATTTTTCCCTGTAATTCTATGTATTTTTCTATAATGAGTTTACCTTTCGGTGTTATCTGAATAATAGTTCTAGGTCTCGTAATTGTAATTACGTCTCTTATTATTATAAGCTCGTTTTCTTTCAATATTTTAAGGTGATAATATAGTGAAGATTTAGGTATGTCCAGAGATTTAAGAAGATCGGCAAATGTTATCTTATCTACTCCTATTTTGATTTTAGGCATGCTTTTCAACGGTACTTTTATTGCCCTAGATGTTTATGCATCTGGACTTTTTCACTTAACTCTCCATTTTTCAGCTATCTTCTATACTATCTTTCTTCTTCTATTTTCTATTGTTTCTATTGGTGCGACTTTAGGTGGAACAATAGGAAGTATGATAGCTAAAAACTGATGAACCCAATATTTATAACCGCTATTTCAATGGAATTTGGAATATCTTTCTTAGTTATTGCAATAACCAAATCTCCACTGATAGATTCATTAGATTCTTTTTTCTAGGTATATATATGTCATTTATCAATATACCTCTGGATAGTATATTTACCAGAATAATTCCCAAATCAAGTAATGGGGAGAGTAAACTCAATAATTCAGATTTTTCTGAATAGTTTATCTCCTGTTATGGCTTTTATTTATGGACTTCAAACTAATTATTTTTTCCTTTACCAAACATAATAATGGGAATAGGTATCTTTGGAATACTTTTATCGTTATTGAGCTTCTTCGTTTAAAAAACATAATAAAAATGACAAAAGAATTCTAGAAGAATAATCTAAAAAGTTGTCTGAACCAGTTAGGCCGAATCAAAATAGTATAAATCTTTTCTCTACATCGATATAGTGATCATAAGGATTAGCAATCTCCAATTGTTAACGGGAATTAAAACCTTCTAACATTAAATACATCCATAGAAATCAAAAAGTATGTTAAAAATTCTTCATAGCACAGTAAACACAAATTTTAGGTTTAATGTCACATAGTTCATCTGTGAAATTCATAATTAAATGCACAAGATGCGGCAAGGAAAGGGAAAACATATACGAGATAACGTGCTCAAGATGTGGAGGACCTTTTAAGGTAGAGATACTAGGAGATTATGATATAGAGATAAGAAAAAACTTCCCTTATATTAAAGAATGGATTTCGCTAGGTGAAGGAAATACACCTCTTCTTAAGATAGGAAAACTTCATTTTAAACTAGATTTCCTCAACCCTACGGGATCTTACAAAGATCGAGGATCTGTAACTCTTATATCGTTCTTAAGACAGAATGGTATAAAAGATATATCAGAAGACTCTTCAGGTAATGCCGGTGCATCAATTTCAGCCTACTCAGCCGCAGCGGGAATTAACGCCACTATATTCGTCCCGGAGAACGCTAAAGGTGTCAAACTGAAACAAATAGAGAGTTACGGAGCTAAGGTTGTAAAGGTAAAGGGTAACAGAAATGATGTCATGAAGGCAGCGATGAACTCGGGTAAATACTACGCTTCCCATATCCTGCAACCCTTTTTCAGAGATGGGATAAGGACTTTAGCTTACGAAATAGTGAAACAACATAAGTCTGTGAAAGAGATCGTAATCCCGGTCTCTGCTGGTACACTTCTTTTGGGTCTGCATGAAGGGTTGAACCACTTACTGAAGAGCGGTGTAATTGAGGAGAAACCCAAGATAATAGCTGTCCAGACAAGACAAGTGATGCCCCTCTGTTCAGTTATCAATAAGGAGCCGTATATTCCGCCAGAGAGAGTGACAAGTATTGCCGATGCTTTAGTTTCCACTCAGCCAGTATTATTGGAAGAGATGGCAAAGGCTATAAATCAGTGCATTACAGTAGATGAAGAGGAGATCATATCTGCATGGAAGAAGTTAGCCGGTATGGGACTATTGGTAGAATATAGCTCGGCTACCGTATTGGCTGCTGCTGAAAAAATCTCTCTCGAAGACCCTGTCTTAGTCCTTACTGGTAGCGGACTCAAGACTCTCTGATTTAATTATCTCACAAGACATTATGGACTTACCGTATTGAATTGCATGGTTAATAGCCATTGTTATTATTTTCTTTACCTCTTCATCTGCAATGTAATAATAAGAGTACTTACCTTTCTTCTCTACTCTAACAACTCCACAGTTCTTGAGGCATGCCAAATGGTGAGAGATCAGAGACTGAGATTTTCCGAGTCCTTCGCTTAAGTCCTGAACGGAAGCACTCCCTTTCTCCATTAAGTATAAAACTATCATAAGTCTTGTTCTGTCCGAAAGAGCTGAGAAAAATGACGCCATTACATCTGCTAAGTTTTCATTCATACGTTTATATAATCTCAGAAGGACTAATTAACTCTATTGTGAGCAATGACGAGTTAAAACAAATGAACATATGTTCATATATAGCTGAGTTTAAATTCCATTAAAAGGATCATATATTATGAAATTCAGAATAAAGAAAGAAGAGTTGGTATGTGAACACTGTGGTGCACCCCTATCTGAAGACAACATATATGTGAGAGAGATAAAGGGAGAAAAACATTACTTCTGTTGTTCCCATTGTGCAGACGCGTATGAGGAAAAACTAAAATGAAAGAGTTCGTGATATTAGGTTATGGAGCTGCGGGGTTCGCTGCTTTAATTCAAGCCAATGAGTTAGGAGTTAAACCAGTCTTAATAGGCTACGGTCCTTTAGGGGGAACTTGTGTAAACGTGGGCTGTATTCCATCGAAAAGGTTACTGAGAATTGCAGAAATGTACTCAACTGCTGTTAGATTACACCAATTCGAAAAATTTAACATAAGACCAGATTATGAGTCTGCATTTCTTGACTCAAGAAAAATAGTAGAGATGCTTAGGAAGGAGAAATACGAAAACCTACTCTCTAAATATGACGTAGAAGTAGTTGAGGGTAAAGCCCATTTTATTTCTACCCACAGCGTGAAAGTAAACGGCAAAATAATAGAAGGTAAGAAGTTCGTAATTGCAACTGGGTCTTCTCCTTATGTTCCTCCAATAGACGGATTAAGAGAAGCAGGGTTCTGGACTAATGTAGAAGCCCTAAATCCTGACAGAAAGATCAACTCGTTAGCTGTAATAGGTGGAAGAGCACAAGCTCTGGAGTTCTCTCAGATTTACAAGAGGTTAGGAGTAGACGTAGTGATATTACAGAGAAGTAAAGTGCTTTTACCTGATTGGGAGCCAGAGATCTCTCTTGAAGCACAAAAAGTCCTTGAAGACGACGGGGTGTATGTAGTCACTAACGTTAAGATAAAGAAAGTTGAAAGAGAGGAAGGAGTAAAGAGGATAATTACTGACAAAGGTAATGTTGAGGTTGATGAGATCTTAATAGCTACTGGCAGAAAACCAAACATAGACCTTAACCTAGAAGTAGCTGGAGTCCAACTCAACGAGTGGGGAGGAGTAAAAGTAAATGATGAACTTCAAACGACTAATCCTGACATATATGCAGCCGGAGACGTAATAGGTGGGGTTATGCTAGAGTCTTTAGCAGGTTTCGAAGGTACTGTAGCCACTAAAAACGCGTTATCGGACTCACATAAAAAGGTGGATAGAAGTACGGTACCTCAAGTCGTATTCACTCAGCCGAATATTGCCAGAGTTGGGAAGAAAAGTGAAAATGCTGAAAGCAGAGTGATAAAACTCAAGGAGTTATCTAAAGCTGCTATCCTTGGTGAGGAGAGAGGGTTGATTAAAATGACAGTTGAAAAGGAGAGTAAGAGAATTCTTGAGGTGCAAATGTTAGGAGAAAACGCGGGAGATATAATTAATGAAGCTACTCTAGCAGTGAAGTTCGGTTTAACAGTTGATAATATAATTGACACTGTTCACGCTTTTCCTACTATGTCTGAGGCCTTAAGGCTTGTTGCTCTGTCCTTTTACAAAGATGTGAGTAAGCTCAGTTGTTGCGTTTAAAAGGTGGGATAGAATACGTTAGATTACTACTGGTAATATCATGTAGTCGTTAATCTGTTCTACATCATTTTTATTTAATAGTGTCTCGATATCAGCTTACATTGCTCTACTTGCTTTTTTCTCCACTTTCATACTATATACTATATTAATGATATGATAGATAAATACCATATGTTACGTAACCTTTTTATTCATATTACTGGATAAGTAGTTAAAGACTTGCTTTAATCCGGTTTAAAAAACAAATGTGACTAGAGATAACCAGAACAATACATTACCGAAAATTACGTAAAGTGAGTAATTAGGAGAAAATGGAGCGGAGTAAATTATAAAGAAACCTACGAGCATAAAAGGCAGGCAATATAGTGGTTTTACTAAGCTCTCCATATACTTTTATTGTTTAAAAAATAAATAAAGTTATTTTTCATTAATTAACACGCTAAAAGATATAAGAACTTAATTTGTATTAAGTTAAATAGAGAAAAGAATAAGATTTATAGATGGATAAGTAGTTAGTGCATACTCACTTCTCTAACTAGATAAAATTAGCATAAAAGTCCCTGTTAGGCTTGTATAGTTCTAATTCAAACTAATCATTTATATTCATATAAAAGGTCTTTAATTGCTAGTTTATAAGTATCCAGTATTTACCTTCCTATTCATGATTTTCGAATGTGATTAAATTAAATCATAACATTTCTAAAAAACCCTTAATTATCTCGTTAATATTCGTTTTAGCTTTTGTCAACCCTTATGTAGAACTCCTCCAGTTCACTAATCCTATCGCTTACATGCTAGACCACTACGCTCTGTATGCTGCAGGGCTGATTGCAGGTTATAAGTATTTTAGGGGCTCCTTCTGGGCTCTACTTATAGGTGTTATACCCACTTGGTTCTGGCACATCCCGTTGTTCTTCGCTTTAGCCGCATCCTTTTGGCAATACCGGGTTTTGTGTGAAGTTACATTGTTTGTAGGAGGTCTTTTAACCGGGTCTTACATACCTAATATGTCGCTGTCACAAAAGCTCGCGGGTTTAGCTGTATACATGCTAGCTGACTCAATCTTAAGTATCTTTTTTGTCCTAGGTTATCCCCAATATTCCAATGTAGACTACCCGTTTTTGTAATGGAGTAATAATGAACTCCCACCGGTCGGAATAGCAATGTTTCTGGTAATGAACATAGTGTTAGTTTACAGTATATATAAACTCATGAGGAACATTCAACTGTTCTAAATGCTTTTTATATATCCTCGTCTCCTTTACTTAAATAAATAAATACTCATCGTATATTATAGTGAGTATATAAGTTATAATTTATTTCTTACCATGCTATTTTAAAAATTTTTCAATAATTATGGTGACGACGTTAAACTCACAAAAACTGACACATATTTATAAGCTCAATCTACAACATCAATAATATGATTTGTACAGTAACAGACTCTGACTTTCGTGTGAGAATATTCTCAAGGGGAGATTTACTAGTACTTTATGATGAGACTAAAGGCGAGATAGTGTTAAAGAAGAAAAACCCGGCCCTCGATTCACCAATGAAAAGACCTATAGTAGCTAAAGAGTGCATCAGGCTAGGTGCTGACAAAGTCCTAGCAGCTCATGGTTCCCTCTGTTTTCCATCTTATAGAATGCTTAAAAAAGCCCGGATAAAGATGTTGATAACTGACGACGGTAGTGAACTTAAAACTACTAATTATTGGAACGTTAACTGGAAAGAAGTAATGTATTCAAGCTTTCTGGCAATGACAGAGAGGATAAAAGGACATGACTAAGCATAGCCCAGAAAACTATATACTCTAGAGCGATCTTGCCTTATGGCTTTGTGAAGGCTAGAAGGGAATAAGTTCTTTTAAAAACGAGGTAAAAAATACGGGAAAAAGTATCGAGTATATTGTAAGAGTTTTGTACTACGATTTCACATTGATAAAACAGCTCGACACATTGTCTAATTAACCTTTACTTTCGAAGGTATTAACGGGATCAGCACGGTTGATAAAACAGCTAAGACGAGAGCTATGTAAAACGTCGATATTATCGAGAAATTAAAACCTAACAACGCCGTGATTAACGCGTTACCCGCAGCACCTCCCACAGTAACGCCTATCCCCCAGATGTATGAGTTCGCGACCGTGTAAAATGACTTGGGAAAAGTCTGAGATACGTACCCCAATAGCACTGGGAAAGCACTAAAAGTGGCAAATGTAAAGACGCTGTACATCAACACGGAAGCTAACAAGTTATCAGACAGCAACAAAAAGCCGAGGAAGGACAACACTGACAGTATACTTGTTATCAGAAATGCAAACCTCCCTCCCTTCTTCTCAGTGACCCAACCGAAAACCGGTTGACCCAGAACAGAGCCTAGAAATCCCACCGTCAAGAAGATCCCCGCTAAGGTCTTTGAATGGTATATATAGTAAATAAATCCCCCTGTGAACGTGGTAGTCCCAGTTATGAACATGCTCCTAATAAATACCAACACACCGAGTATGATAAGGAATTTATAAAGTACTCTGTCTAGTTTTTCCGCCCTTTTTCTTATTTCTTCAAGGGATCTCTTTTTGTACTGTCTTAGACCGAGGTAGATTACCATTGTAGCTAAGACGAACATTAATGTCAGGGATAATAGACCTCCGATTTCTCCTATAGTTATAATTAGAAACGTAATAATCGATGGCATTAATGCCCTACCTATACTTCCGAAGGCTCCGTTAATACCTAATGCTCTTCCGCTACTCCTACCGAAAACCCTAGAAAGTATTGCACCACCGATCGGATGATAAAAAGCTTGTCCTATACCTAAGAGTACTGTTCCTATAACTATCAGCAAGGGTGTGAAAAAGCCTAATGCGAAAAGAAGTATTGACACACCCTCCATGAAGATCCCTAAGCTCATCAGCGGAGTGTCCAGGTCATGTTTATCGGCAAAGTCACCTATCAGAGGAGATAGTAAACCGGAAAGTAGAGTGTAAACAATCGATAAAGCCCCTAGGAATACCAGACTAACGTGATCTTGGGTAGAATAGGAGACTGTAACACTTTCACGTTACTTTTAAATACTTTTAGTTACTTTTAATTACTGTGGAGAGGTATCTAACACCTAGTGAAGTTGCTGAAATATTCGGCATGAGTAGGAGTGGTGTTATTAAGTGGATTAGGGAAGGGAAGATAAAGGCTGTTGAGGTTAACGGTAGGTGGAGAATACCTTACAGCGAAATTGAAAGATTACTATCTGGCGGTGGAAGGGTTAAACAAGTAGCGATTTACGCTCGAGTTTCACCAACGCAAAAGGACGACTTGGAGAGGCAATTGGTCGCATTGAGAGAATGGGTTAGGAAAACTCTCGGAGAAGTGAGTGTAATAGAAGTTAAGGATATAGGTTCCGGGTTGAAAGAGGACAGAGAAGGTCTAAAGAAGTTAATAGAATTAGCCAAGAGGAGGCAAATTGACACAGTTGTAGTAGCTTACAAGGACAGGCTAACACGTTTCGGCTTCGAATACCTCGTAGAGTTATTCAAAGCATATGGCGTAAACGTTATTGTGGCTTTCCAAGATGAAAAGGATTATATGCAAGAGTTAGTGGAGGACTTTGTAGAAATCGTCAAGTCATTCGCCTCTAGAATTTACGGTCACAGATCTCACAAATACGAGAAGGTGATAAAATGTGTTGAAGACCTTGAAAAGGACGGTTAAACTAGAGAGCGACTTCTTGAACGAGTGGAAGTACCGCGTTCTCAGAGAGGTCGAGGAATATCAGAAGAAGATCGTTAATGAAATGATTGAGGTAATCCTATCAGAGGCCTTACAGACCACTAGGAAGAAGTTACACGAGAGGTTTTACAGTGACTATAAGGAGAAGTACCCCTTCCTACCCTCAAGGGTTATTGAAGGTGCTTATATCGTAGCTGGTAGGATTGTTAAGAGTTTTAGGGAGAGGAGGAAGAAAGGGTTAACGAGGAAGGATAAACCAGAGTACAAAAGGGTTATGATCACTATTCCTAACATGGTTAATTGGAAGTTTAACAAGGTTTCTGTCAGCGTTTTAACCCACAAGGGTTGGGTCGAGATACCCCTCAAGTTCACTAAACAATTTGTCCACTACATATATGAAGGTTGGAGGGTTTCGCAAGAGCTTAAGCTGAGGTTAGTTGGTAGGAAAGTCTTAGTTTGGCTTACTTTCGAGAAGGAGGTTGAAGTTGAGTCTAAGGAGGGTAATTATATTTCTATTGACGTTAATGAGAACAACGTCACTTTAGCGACTTTTGAGGGTTTTAAACTCAAGGAGTTGAGGAGATATGAGACTGGGTTAGGGAGGATTGTGGTTAATTACTCCTTGAGGAGGGAAGAGATTACTAGGGGGCATTCAACTAAGGACCAACTAGTTAAGAAGAAGTTGAGGAAATTAAGGGAAAGGGAGAGGAAGCTCGACATTCTGAGGAAGACTGTAAAAAGGATAACAGAGCTTGCTAGGAGCTTAAGTGCTAAAGTCGTAGTAGGTAAGTTCTCCTCAAGGTCTAAGGATAAGATGGAGGGTGATAAAAATGATAAGCTTAGGCATAGGATTCACCAGTAGAGTGTTATTAAAATTGTGGAGATGTTAAAAGCTCAGCCGATAGACGTCGTGGAGATTTCTGAGTCATATACTTCCTCTATCAACCCGTTTAACGGTGAGAAGTTGAAGAAGAGGAAACAGATAGTTGAGAGAGCTATAAAGGTTTTTAACCCCTACCTGATGACGGGCTCTGCTCACGAGGGTGGGGGGATTAAGGTTTTCAAGGTGAACGCTAGGTACTTGGAAAGCGGTGGAGTTCTTTTGGAGAGGGATTCTATTGCTCCTCTTAACTTGGTAAGAAAGGTGGATGGGAGGGTATTGGTGTTTCCCTCGACTAGCCCCAATGACTTAAGGGTGACTGTGTATGAGTCCTTGAGAGAGGTGCCGTGACGGAATTATATTAAGAGTAAGGATAAGTTACGCCACGGGTAAACACCTAACTCAGCAATAACATTTTTAAACAAAACTACGAAATAAATGAACCTTGTGATAGTAGGTTACTTTGACGGATTATGCGAGCCAAAAAACCCAGGTGGTATAGCGACCTTTGGTTATCTCATAATCTTGAATAACGGACAAAAAATCAAGGGTTATGGACTTGCTGCAAAGCCTTTCTCAAAGGACTCTACTAATAACGTAGCTGAATATACGGGAATAATATGCCTGATGGAGGAGTTGAAAAGACTCAACGTATTTCAGCCTATAATTAGAGGCGACTCCCAACTTGTGGTAAAGCAGTTAAACGGAGAGTATAGAGTTAAGGCACAGAGAATTATACCTTTATATAAGAGGGCTTTAGAGTTGAAAGAGGAATTAGATGCTAAAGTAGAATGGGTGCCTAGAGAGTTAAACACCGAAGCAGATTACCTAAGTAGAGTTGCTTATGATCTAGTTGTAAAAGGAAAACTTGCTGATGTAGGATGCAAAATTTTTGATCATTATATGTAGATGCTGGTGGGTTTGGTGGTATTGCATTTGCACTATATCCATTAAAGCCATATTGTTGTAAGGCAAGTGTGTAATTGAAAATGTTTCCATTCATCAATAAGAAGAATACATTCATATTATTATTATTTTCCGCCTTGAACCAATTATACAACCAAAATACTCATATTGATAATAACTTAGATTCTTTTGTTGATCTGCTGGCATAAAAGCAAAATAATTTAATCCTTCATGTGGTGCTTAAAACCGCAAAAATTCAACAACAAATCCTCGGTGCGAACTTGATGTACCATTTTCTAAGCTTCTCGTGCCTAGGGCTCCAGTAGCGAGCAATTAATATGCAGAACTCGCTTGGTGGTACTGTGTAGTGTGTTCGCAACGCCCTCCTGAATATCCGCGTGTGAATGGCTCGTGGAGCTCGAGACCAGTGGGGTTAGTACTGCCTTCGGTGTTTTCGACGAGAACATTGATCAAGATAAGAGGAGACTATTAAGCTTGTCCTTGAGAGCAAACGTGGGGAGTGATGAAGAGGCGGGTTAGATAATGAGGAGGAGGAAGAAAACAATGGCGAAGATATTCCAGATTCCTTAAACAATCAAATCACCATTGATTACTACCTCTCACACCTCCCTCGCCCTCTTCGCTCCTTCCGCGTTTGATCACTCGGCTATTTCCTCGTAAAGTACGTTTGCTTCTGCTGCAACTTCGTGTTTGTCGAGTACGTGCTTTAGAATCATCTCTGCACAGTTAATGTCCATGTCGGTGGTTATCGATGAGTCATTGAGCAAGTCACGCACAAGACAAATAAACGCAAACCAAAAACACCATCCTTACCGTCGCCAACAACCCATCAAGGTACTCAACACACTCAGTAAACACCGATACATAATCACCACCCTCACCCCTAACTAAACCCATCCTAACGAATAGCTCCGCAAAACGCCTAACCACACCTAAGTCGGCGTTAAGAAGTAGAATGCTAGGTAAAATTTATAAGAAATATGGCGTTACTTAGTATAGTATGAGTGCTCAAATTGATTATGATGAGTTGGTTAATGGTGTTGTTACTAAATTGGAGAGGCGTTTAGCTAAGCGTTCCGGCATTTTCATCCTGGCATCACCTGGTTGTTCTAGGGGTCGTTTGGTCACTGCGTTGCTTAGGCGTGGTTTGGTTGATGTGGTCTACGCCTACCGTGAGTTTGGAAGTAAGGTTGGTGATGACGTTAGGGGTAGGGTTAATGAGTTCGGCAGCACTGATGAACTCGCTGGTAAATTAGGCAGTGTCAACGGGCGTGTCGCCGTTGTGGCTAGAAGCACCACGGATGCCATTAGGTTGAGGGATAAGCTGAGCAACGCCGAGGTAATCTACCTACCCGAGTACTACGAGGATGCTGCCAAGGAGGTGCTTGCTGGAGGTGTCCCTAGGGTTGCTTGGGTTAGGCATGAGGGGCTTGGTGAGGGAATTTCACCAAGCATGTTGAGGGAGGACTTACCCAGCAAGGATGTTGAGTCAATCCGCAAACTAAGCCTTGATAAGGTCAGTATTGGGGATTTAATCAAGGACTTCCTGAAAAAGGCACCTATGGATGTTGGTACCCAAGCAGTAATCACTGGTTTGTCATTCCTACTTGGGGTTGGTGTTGCTGTTAGCCTAGCTGGTTCGTTAGCGAGCAGGTTCCTTGAGTCCGTGGTGGGTAGGTGGAGGAAGAATAGGGATGAGGTGATTGGGGGTTTTGTTAGGCTTGTGGGTGTGGCTAGGGAGGTTAGGAATTACCTAGGTGATGAGCGGTTCGAGGCTGTTGTTGATGAGGTTGCCTACGAGTGGGGGTTGGGCATTGAGGAGTTCAAAGACACCATAACAAACATAGCCAACATCGCCGAAAGAAAACAATTAACCGAAGAAGACATAAAGAAAATAATCAACGACAAACTAAAGGGCATCGAGGAAGTGTTAGATAAGGTTAAGAAAGAGGTAAAGGGACTGTTAGCTGATGTAGAGGTCTTCTTCATCGACGATCTCGAGAGCGGTTTGCTCTACGAAAACTTCATTGTTGAGGGCGGGGTACCGAAGATTAAAACTTGGGTAGGCACGGCCAAAGATGATCTAAAGACCGACCTTGTCGATGCTGGTAAGTTCCGTGAGGTTGCCGAGGATGTCTTCAGTAAGTTGGTTAAGGACGGTAGGGTTGTGCTTATTGGTCCTAGGGGGATTGGTAAGTCAACGCTGGCCACGTACGTGGCTTGGAGATCACTCAACGGTGGTTTGGGTAGCGTGGTTCTTGATAAGCCGATGGACGCCGTGATACGTGTTGACTCGTTAAACCCTGGAGACGCATTAAAGCTAAACAACCTAATTAAGACCGCTGGTAGGAGGTTCGTAGTGATTTACGACCCAACACCCGTTATGGCCTATTATAAGCCCGAGACCATGGAAGTGGTGGAGCAGGGCATCGAGAGCGTCAAGAACACCATGTTGAGGGAACTAATCGAGAGTGTTAAGAATACGCTGAAGGAACTAACGGAGGTTAGGAATGCGTGGGTTGTCATAATCCTCCCGAGTGAGCTTTACGAGCAGGTTCAGAGGAGCAGGGAGGAGGATGTTGACCTTAAGCAAGTCCTCGATAACCTGGAGAGGAATGTGGTTAAGGTAAACCTTAGGGATGAGGTGTTCCTCAGGGAGATCATTAAGAGGTACTCCGGTTGTGATAACGTGAGTGACGACTTGGTTAGGAGGGTCAAGAACTTCGACTCCTACACCCTTGTAGCGAAGTACGTTGGCATCTGGCTTCGTGAGAGGGGGTGCAAGGTTGAGGATGTCGATAAGGCGTTGAGGGAGAGTGCTGGTGAGCCCAAGTTATTCTTCGCAAACTACATGTGGAGCACAATACTCGGGAAGAACATGGACTTGGCTAAGAAGGTTTCTGTACCATTGATCCTCCACGCAGCCTTCGGACAAATACCCAAGGGAATAACGTACATAACGAAGGCCGTGAATGAGGGTGGGGCTTGGAAACTCATTGATAAAGATAGGCTAGCTAAGTCGAAGTTAGAGGACTTGAGGGAGGATGATCTAGAGCCAATCGCCAAGTGGCTCTCGACAGAGCACGAGGACTTGATTGAGGAGACACTTGAGGAGTTGGTTGGGTTGTATGGTGAGGAGGCGAGGAAGCACTACATCGACCATGGATTTAAGGATTTCATTGAGGCTTTGGATTGGGGCTATAAGGAGGCGTTAGGGGAGGGCAGGGAAATCCTAGGACTACTGTTTGGCGAGATCGTACATGGAGAATCATCAGAGGAAACTAAGGCTGAGTCTAACTCATTACTTAACCTAGGAATGAACTTATCAGTACTTGTCTTTACGAGATTAATGATTGCCTTAAAACCACTCACGAACTGCTGGAAAAGGGCCGCATTAATAATCGGGTATGCCCTAACTGGGCATCCTATAGTGCCTAGGCCCGAGGACTTGTCTGTGATGTACCTATCGATGGATGCCGAGGCAAAGATCCCACCTGAGGATTTGAGGAAGAGTGTCGTTGAGTCCCTTGGTGATGCTTTAAGGGATTGCGATGTTGATTATTACCTACTCGTTGGTAATGAAATACCGCCATTAATAATAGGTCTAGTAATAATAGGTCTAGCTTATGCACCTGCCTCGGTCTGGACATTCATCGATAGGTACAATGAGGCTATTGGTGAGGTGAATAGGATCCTTAATATCGTCAGGGGTAGGGACATTAGTGAGGCTGAGAGTTTGTATGGTCTTGGGCTAGCCTCAATAATCGTAAAAGCCGTTGAGTCAGGTAAGCCCATCGAGCCCGGCGATGCTGATGCAGTACTGGATTTTGCATTATCCACCATACAACGCGTTGAATCGCCAGTTCTCATTATACCAATACTTTATGCCTTAAGGCCATTGCGTGGTAAGGTGCCACAGAGGTACATCGAACTACTAGCCGCCGCATCGGATATGGTGAATCTCGACAGCAACACGGTTAGGCACATACTTAGTGAGTTGAGTTACGTATTAAGCAATTACGGTGATGTGGTTAGGGGGTATGCCTGGTCCCTCGTACGTGCAATAGTTGCCTACGCCAACCTGCTTAGGAAATACTTTGATCATTTCAATAGTGAGGAAGTTGGGGATATGGTTGGTAGGGTTGTTGATTTGCTCAATGAGTTGGGTAGGTTCAAGTCCAGCCTGAGCGTCATTGCCTGGGCGAAGGCGTTAGTCCCAACGTTAGAGGATGAGTATGTGAGGGGGCTTATGGAGGAGAAACTAGGCATTGATGTGGTTGGTAAGGCTAGTGAGATCCTTGAGGAACTAAACGATATGAGAAATAGGGTTAAGGAGTTAATGGGCGATAAGGAATTCATGGGCTACGTCGAATCCAAGTTCGTAAAGGCTGATGAGGAGGTAGTTAAGAAAGAAATCCTTGAGGCAGCATCGCTTCTCAAGTACGCATTGGCACATTATAAGCTTAATAATAATGAGCTTGATGAGGCGAAGGAACTATTTAACGAGGTAGCCAAGGAGTATAGGGAAATCCGTGAGTATGTAAACTACCTAAATGCAAGTGGTTGGGTATTGCGTGTTGAGGCGATAAAGGGCTCGTTGGTTGGTAAAGAGCTGGTTAATGAGTTTAGGCAATTGTACGAGGAGACCTTTAAAGAGCCTTTCAAGCTCGCGGCTTCGTACCTCAGTACTGCATCGCATATACTCGGTAATTACCTCGTGTCCCTAGCCCTAATTAATGATGTTGAGGGGATTCGCAAGCTACCTGAGAAACATTGGCTGGTGCTGAACGCCGATAGGAGAGTCTCGGTCTTGACCAGACTTGTGCTCAACGCCCTACTCGGTCCTAGGGGTAGGTTAAGCGGTGAGCTTAAGGGTAAGCTTAGTGTCAACCCTGAGGAGTTGATTGATGCCTTTGGATATGATATGCTTCATAACTCCCTGCCTGCGTTAAGGGTTGCTTTCAAGATGATAAGTCCCGAGGATGGAATTAAGTTGTGTGAAGAGTTAAACGATATAGTTTGCATAGATTTCGTCTTGGCAGTTAAGGGAAACAGTGTTATTGTTAAACAGTTGAGAGAATGGGTAATTGATGCTTTTAACAATTCGCTTAAGGGATTTGGTTTTGACGTTAAGCCATTGATTAATAAGTTTAGGGGGTTGGTGAGCGGGCTTGATGGCAGATCCCTAGTCCAACTAATAGCCCCCTCAAACTCAATGGCTCGGTTAGCCCTAATACTCCACGCATTGATTAATGGCAATAAGGAACTAGCCAAGGCACTTACACTCGATGAAGCTGCGAGCGTCAGCGAGAAACTACCCACGAGGTTGCTCCTTGAGGCTTACAAGGCGTGTTGCGACTTAGGTAAGGATGAGTTTAGGCTTGCCATAGTCAGGCTCTTCTTCCTCCATGTTTAGCCCTGGGGGTCAGTCTCGGAGTTCTGGTCTGTTCTCATTGTCTAGTTGGCATTGCTTGTGTAATCGAGGTTGTAGTCAGGGTGGTGAATTGACGCGTAGATGATGAGCGTTAATGCATAAATCCTAATGCAGTTATTGCCTTACCAGCGCGGTTGTGGTTAGGGCTGGGTCTTGGTTATATTGTGAGGTCGAGCACCCACCAGTGACCGTGATTAGGGTACCGGGAGGTACTTGGCGTGGTCAAACCCTGCAGGTAATCCCTCTCAACAGTTACTTGATTTGGGCCGTAATGCTTAAAGGGTTTGTTTGTTATGGTGGTATTATGGGTGCGTTGAAGTACGTAGTCATCG
>Ga0081473_129423_pt1 | contig 43097 bp, 38 predicted proteins | sample CisSprmetagenome_FD_70977 | JGI IMG/M metagenome (GOLD analysis project Ga0081473, IMG submission 70977) | Hypoxic/sulfidic aquatic microbial communities from Cistern Spring, Yellowstone National Park, USA v2 (version 2) | ecosystem: Environmental > Aquatic > Thermal springs > Hot (42-90C) >...
GAAAGGATGGGAAGGTCCCAGGACAAAGAAAACATGATGGAAAGATTAAGAAGACTCGGATACATGTAAAAATCATACACCTAATTCAAAAGCTGCTAAAATCATCTTTTTACTTATGCGAGCTGTATTACTAGTGTTTTATCTGCAAATCATTCACCCTTCCTATGTCTCCATTAATAATTGGTACATTATAACTTTCTTTTTAGGAAGCCTTTTCATTTTTTGTGTTTAATACTTTAGCTCTGAGAATGTTGTCGATATAGCTTGCGCTAATTCTATAATTTCTTTACAGCTCAACTTTTCATTCTTATTTCTCACAAGAACAGGCCTTTATGTCTCAAACTTTTTTCTGAGCATGAATAACCCCTGTACTTTTGTATTCGCTGTAAGAACTAAGGCAAAAGAGATAACTGAAAACGTAAGTTTTTTCTTTAACAGCAAAAGGGATGAAGCTATGAAAGCTTTAGCGAAAACGAAATTGTTATTGTATCCTAGTAAACATGATTCGTTTTCGCTCTCATTACTTGAATCGTTATCGTGTGGAACCCCTGCTGTGGCTTACAACATACCTGCCATAGGGTTTAATTTTAACACCGATGCCGTTGAAAAGGTTCCGCCATTAAACATTAACGAGTTAGCTAAGAGGGCTTTAGATATATTAAATACAGGCGTATGGGCTGAAATGGGAAAAAAGGGTGCGAGTTTTCTAAAAACTTTACATGGGAAAAAGTTGTAGAATCTGAAACAAGATTATTAAGCATTTGATACTAAAATTTATGAAAAAAAGTTTGTTTATTGCACCTATGTGAGCTGCTTATTAATTCATTAATTTATCGGCAATGCTTTTTCTATGCTATAGTGTTTCAATGATAATTATTATGCTGTTTAGAAAGATGTCATTTAGCATTTTTAGTAATGGCTTATAGAGAGCTAGTACATCTCTGCCATTTCATGAGGGATATATCACTTACCCATTCGGAGCAATCCCCAGTATCAAAGCATCAGACCTTGTTAAGGGGTCAGCCCGCAGTTAGATCATCGAGGCCTTACCTCAACCCCAACTCTTGCAGTCATTACACATTAACTTTGATATGCCCTGTGCTCTTTAAGCACCCAGAAGACTACCTCAGCAGCTTTGCCGATGCAACAACCATTGCTTTAGAACTTCCCTTTTTCTTCTTTAGCTTGGAATAGAAGTTGCCGACTGTTCCGTTAGGCTCTTTCCTTATGTTTGCCCACTTAATCTGAGTATCCACCTTCTTAGTAATAAGTCCATGGTACACTTCATTTAGCACAGTGCCGTATTCATTCATCGAAGCTGCAATTATAGTTGCCTTATACAGATCCAATCATACGTGCATGTGTTTTATGTAAAGTGATTTCCTAATATCACTAATCTTGCTTATGATTAGTTCAAAGACGCTCTAATATCTTATGTTTCATAGCAGGTAGCACCCGTAAAGAGATGCCCTTAAGACCTCAGTGAATCCTTGTCAATAAGGAATAAATGGAGGTTAAAAATTTCTATCAGATGCTACAAATAATTAAGATTAACTTAGAAGCTCCTACAACAAGGTTGGGTAGTTCTTCTAATGATGTTCAAACGTAAACTATTTTTTCTAAAATTTTAAATTTGTGTATTTCCTTACTATGTTAATGAAGCATTTTGACGTTATTGCTTTTGGAAGCGGTTCTGCAAGCAATATATACGCCGAGCTCCTCGCACATAACAGGGACATAAATATAGCCGTTATAGAGAACGGTCCCGTAGGCGGGATATGCCTTACAAGGGGTTGCATACCTTCTAAGATGATCCTTTATCCTGCTGAAATAATGCACAACATTAAGAGGGCCCCTGATTTCTGGATAAGCTCAAGAATAACCTCTATAGATTTTGAAAAGATAATGAGCTGGGCTTATGATGAAGTAATGGGAGAATCTTTTCAGATAGAAAACGCTCTTATGTCTGACCCCAGAATCACTCTTTACAAGACAACAGGCGAATTTGTTGGAGAATATCAAGTTAAGGTAGGAGATGAAATCATAACAGGGGATAAGATACTCCTTTGCACGGGCTCAAGGCCTTTAATCCCTAAAATCCCTGGCTTGAACGAAGTTAATTATTATACTAACGAGAACTTTTTCACGTTGAGGAAGCTGCCAAAGAGGACAGCGGTCATAGGGGGCAGCTTTGTTGGATTAGAGTTTGGCTTCTTTCTATCTATGATGGGCAGCGACGTTTATGTTTTTGAAATGCTTGACAGAATCGCTTATCAGGAAGAGCCGGAGATCTCATACCAGCTTGAAGTGGACCTTGATCAGCACATGAAAGTTCTGCCCCTTACAAAGGTAGTTGAAGTCAGGAAATCGGGAGAAAACAAAATAATAGTAGCAGAAGATTTGGAAAACAACATTACGTTTGAAGTTCCAGTTGATGAAATAATAGTAGCTGCAGGCAGAAAGAGCAATTCTGACATAACAAAGCCCGAAAAGACTGGAGTTAAAACGGATGAAAATGGATGGATAATAGTGAACGAATATATGGAAACAACAAAACAAAATATATGGTCATGCGGCGACGCCATAGGGAAGCATATGTTCAAGCATGCCGCTAATTATGAAAGCGTGATAGTTTACTACAACGCTTTTAAGGGTAAAAGGTTAAAGGCTGACTTTCATGCTGTACCGCACGCTATATTTACGCAGCCTGAGGTTGGCTCTGTAGGGGCAAAAGAATCGGACGTTAATGACGAAATTTTGTTAGGCTACTACCTGTACAAGGATACTGCAAAAGGGTTAGCCATGAAAGATGAGGGACACTTTGTTAAGGTCATAGTTAAAAGAGATAACGGCAATGTTCTCGGGGGACACATAATAGGTCCTTACGCTTCTTCGATGATTCACGAAATAATACTGCTCATGAACGCTGGCGATCGTAGCTTTTATCCAGTATATGAAATGATGCACGTTCATCCTGCAGTAAACGAAGTTGTCGAAAGGGCTTTTGGGAGCCTTGCGGAGCCCGATTATTGGGCTGACTTTAAAGAAAGCGTTAAATCATCAGCTATAGAAAAAAGGGAAAAAGTAAAAGATAAAATTATAAAATAAAGCTTTTAGACAAGGTAGTTTTCAAATATTTTTTCAAAAAGCTCTTGGTTTATTACTGTCTTTCCGCCTTTTTCTATGATTTGTGCTGCTGGGGGTGATTGCATGTAGCTTGGTATTCTCTCTTTTAGCCTCTCCTCAAAGGTTGGCACGTTTGGGTTCCTGTAAAAGATCCCTATCGGTATTTTGTTGCCCTTTTCATAAGATTTAGCTATGGCTTCGCTTATCTTGGGTTCTGGCTCTCCTTTAACCTCTGGATCATAACCGCTTTCTTGCAGATCATAAACGCGTTCGTTATAGTAGTCATAAGTATGTATGTTGTCGTAAGTGACACAGGGCTGCAGTATGTCCAAAAAAGCTGACCCCTTGTGCTGAATTGCGGCTTTTATTAGTTCTTTTAAGTGTTTTACCTTGCCCGAATACCCTCTTGCGACAAACGTGTATCCTGATGCTATGGCCAAAGCTATCGGGTTTACGGCATCCTGTATGTTTGGTTTTGGAAGAGACTTCGGTTTCGCGCCTCTTTCAAGAGTTGGGGCTGCTTGTCCTTTTGTCAGAGCATAAACAGTGTTGTCATGCATCATGACAACCATGTCTATGTTTCTTCTTCCAAGGGCGACAAAGTGTCCAGCCCCTATGCCCAAAAGGTCACCGTCCCCAGCGTTAACAAGTACTTCAAGCTCAGGGTTCGCTATCTTTATACCTTCCGCGTATGGAAGGGCCCTTCCGTGAAGTGTATGAACACCTTGGACGTTAAGAAAGTGAGGGGTCTTTCCTGAGCATCCAATGCCCGAAACTACAACTATCTTTCTTGGATCCAGCTTAAGCTCAGCAAAAGCCTGGTACATTGCAGAAAGTATCCCAAAGTTACCGCATCCTGGGCACCAGTCAACCCATACTGAGCTTTTGTAATCAGTTGGCTTGAGCTCAAGCACCATATTCAAGCACCTCCTTCTCTGAACCCTTAAGGATACGCATTACCGCATTTTTTAGCTCGTTAGAGTAGATTGGTCTGCCAGTATACTTCAGAATGTGTTTCTTTATTTCAACGTTTGCGAATGCAGAAGCAAGAACAGCCGCCTGGCCTAGATAGTTATGTTCAACATCTATCATGACGTCCTTGTACTTAGAGTAAATGTTCTTAACAGTATTCTTGGGGAAAGGTATGAAAGTCCTTACATGAACGTACATAGCTTTCACCCCTTCTTCTTTGAGCATCTTTATCGCTCCAAGCGCAGCACCCTTTACGAAACCCCATCCGTATAGCACTACGTCAGGGCTTTCATCACCGTAGATAGAAACCCTTCTTTCTTCTGGAACCTCTTGCTCAATAAGCTCAAGCTTTTCCATTCTCTTGTTCATTATCTTGATCCTGTTTTCAGGTTCTTCAGATATATGCCCTTCTTCGTTATGTTCGTCACCTGTGTACCATACAAGCGTTTTTCCAAGAAAAGCTCTTGGTGAAACTGGAGATTCAAAACTGAACCTCTTATAATCCTTTCCAGGTTCCTGCACTATCTTACCCCTGTTTATATATGCCTTGCTAAGATCTGGAAAGGCAACGCTCCTTATTGTGTTAGCCAAGAACTTATCGACAAGGTGTATCACAGGTATCTGGTATACTTCGGCATAGTTCAGAGCGTCTATAGCATCCCAAAAAGCTTCTTCGTGATCTCCAGACGCAAGCACCATTCTAGGATACTCTCCGTGAGATGCAAAAACAGAAGAAAGAAGATCGCTCTGTCCCCCTCTAGTTGGCTGTCCTGTGCTCGGTCCTCCCCTCTGATAATAAGTTATAACGACAGGAGCTTCGTTCATACCGGCCCATCCTAGGCCTTCTACCATTAGGTCGAACCCTGGCCCACTGGTTGCAGCAGCAACTCTAGTCCCTGTAAGTGAAGCCCCTATAGCCGCGTTTACAGCAGCAAGCTCATCTTCGAGCTGAAATACCGTAAGAGATCCAATTCCTGCTTCTCCGAGCCTTTCATGCTCCTCTAGAGTAAAACTTTCGTCTGCGGCAGGCGTAATAGGATAGTAAGTCTGCATCCTTAGCCCTCCAACAACTTTGCCCATTGCCACTATGTCATTACCGCTAACTATCATCAACCTTCCAAAGTTTCCTCGCGGAGGGTCTAACTTAAGTGGGCTACCAAAGTTAGAAGAAACTATCTCAGAAACAATTTCAGAGAAAGTCAGATTGTGCTCAAGTACAGGGCCACTCTTAAACCTCCTTGTCAGCCCGTACTTTACGGCTTCAGGATCAATTCCCACTAGGGCAGTCGAAGCGCCTATTATTATCGTTGAAATATACCTAGATGCTTGAGCAGCAACTATGTTTGTCTTTTTTTGAAGCTCTGAAAGAAGGTCCCTGTAACTAAGTCCAACTACATTAACGCCGTTATCTTTAAGGTAATTAACAAGGCTCCCTAAGTCCTGTTCAATGTTAAGTTTCTTTAAAATTTTTAGTATTTTTTCTCCAACTTCTGGCTCAACGCTCGGAATCTGAGAAAGCCTCGTAGAATTAAGGTCAGAATTGTATATCACGTATGCGCCTGAATCCAGGTCTGTAAAATGTGTAAAAACGCTTTCAGCATCCATAGCCCCAAGAAGCTTAACAGGGTACTGGAGGTCTTTCGGAAGCTCCTCGCTGTCAGCTTTAGCGTGTATGTAGCTATGCCTACCTACTATGTTTGAATAGTACTCTCTGTCTGATATAACTCCGTAACCTGATTTCGCAAAAGCCCATGAAAGAACCTGTGAAGAGGTTTCTAGTCCCCCACCTTGGGGACCTCCTAGTAGATAGTTAAGGCTCTTCATCAATCTCCACCAGGAGATTCGTAAATAGCTACTTCATCTTCCAAAAATTTTTGAGTTAAGCTGTGCCCTAGGCTAATGTGTTTGTCAAGCTCGTTCCTATCAAAAAGCACGCTGCCGCACTCGATGCAGTATGCCCATCCATAGTTTTCAAAGAGCTTTTCAGTTTCCTCTTTAACAATACTAATAGCGTTTTTACAGCTTTCTTCAGGGAAGACAACAGAACCTTTTTTCTCGCAGTATCCAATAAAGTCGTAGATTGGGTGTTGTCTATAATAAGCGCAGTTTATACATTTCATTAATACTTTTTCATGCACAATAAGAATATAAACTTTAGTATTAATTTTTTAATTTTTTGCATACAAAGTTCATAAAATTATATCTTTCACAAGGTTTAAATAACGTAAAGCGCATCAAAAAATATATGAATGACAGGCGTGTCATAGATCTTCTGAAAAAGGCAAAAACGATGAACATATCCGTCTGTGATGATCATGGTCCATGGGGAATAAAAGTTTATTATGCTATGCATAATGGATTTATATTTCTTCTTGAAAATGGAAGTAGGACACTAAAAGCTATTCAGAAAAACCCAATTGTTTCTTTTTCAATAGATCTGAACAGGCCAGACCTTTTTGTCCAGGGAGAAGGAAAAGTTGAGATTCTTGGCGATCCAACAAAGCTCGAAAGAGAAAGGGGAGTTTTGCTTTCTAAGGTTCCTGAAGACATTCTTTTTATAAACATGGGAAACGTGGTTCTTGTTAGGCTTGTTCCAGAAAGGATAAGGGTTACGGACATGAGCGATGAGCCAAAAAAGTACTACGCTGATTTTAACCTTAAAGAGCTGAATGAAAAAGAGCCGGTTAAGCTGTTGAGGGCTTTAAGGCCATGGAGCTTTCAGATGAGCGTTTCTGCGATGATACTTGGCGTTCTTCTAGCAAGAAAGATAGTTGTTCCATTATTTTTGCTTGCCATCCTGGGTATAATAATGGTTCACGGTGCCTTTAACGCGTTAAGCGATTATTTTGATTACATAAACAAAGTAGACCTGCCTAACGGAATGGGTTCAGCAGGTTCAAGGGTTCTTATCGATGGGCTTGTGAAGCCAAGGTTCCAGCTAGCTTACTCTTTATTTCTGCTAACTGCATCGCTCATGATAGGAGTTTATCTGGCTTCAGCAAGGGCATCAATAATTCCCTTCATAATATTGGGGCTTGTTGCAGGACTTATGTACGGTATTCCCAAGGTTGGGCTTAAGTGGCTAGCGCTTGGAGACCTTGGGGTAATGTTAGCATTTGGGCCGGGCATTGTTCTTGGCACAGAATCCCTTATGGGAGCTAAGATAAGCACGGCAAGCGTCCTTGTATCGGTAGCAATAGGTATGGTCATAGTTGCTGTCCTTCACGCAAACAACTGGAGAGACATGGAAGATGACAAGAGGGCTGGTATAAAGACTGTTGCCATTTTGCTTGGAGAAAAAGGGTCAAAGGCATATTATATTGCGCTTATATGGCTTAGCTACGCGCTTTTTGCGTTAGCTGTTTTTCTGGACAGAACCTACTGGCCAATACTTGGGTCTTTCCTTACCATTCCCTGGGCTTACAGGCTTACAAAGATAGCGATGAACCCAAAAAGCTGGAAAAGAAAGATACTGGACCAGCAGACTGGCTTCTTTACGGCACTTCACATGTACTTTTCTATAGCTTTCATGCTATTTGCTTTAATAGTCTTATATGTCGTTTGAATTTTGATATATGGCCTAACGGTAATCTTATTGATAAAGTGAACAAGAAACCTAGCCCATTCTAGGGAAGGTCAGCATAATAAAGAAATCGCTGAAAAATATAAAAGGTAAAGCAAATCAGCCCACGTTTTTAGTCTGTGTCTTGATGCATAAACTGAAACCAGTAGGGCAACAGGAATAAGAAGCGCTGCTTTAAGAAGATTCAAAGCTGTTAAGGATGAAAGTAGCAGCAGAAGAGCATGAACATAAGGGTAAAACCTTTTTCTTCTTGAGCCTTCTACTTCTTCCACTATATGATGAGAATACCTTATGGAAGACGCTATAAGGCCAAAACCTAGAGAAGGCATAATTACGCTGTTCAAAGAAACTCCTCCGAGAGCTGTATAAGACCCCAAAACCAGAATAGGTCCAAAGTCAAAAAAAGTCGAAACTTCGCCCACTCCCCTTTTGTAAAGTTCAAGAGGCTTCTTTAAGTAAGCGTACATCAAAACTATTCCTGCTAACCCATAAAGCAGCAGTACAAGCATACGGGTAAATACAAGCACAACAACCGCTATGATGAACATAACTGCAAGCGAGGCTTTTCTTATTATATTAAGATGATTTTGTTTGAAAAGTATCACATGGCAAGGTCCTACACTTAATAATGGTTCGCTTTCAAAACATTTCATACCCCTTTTATTATCTTCTAAATCCATCTCGATGTTCATTGAAAGCTGAGAAGCTAAGGCGAAAATGACTATTAAGGAAAAAAGAAAAGGGTTTTTGAACCCTGTTTTAATCCACGCATAAATTACAGGGATTATCGAAACAAGGTAAAGCGGCACCTTGATCATAGAAGCACTGTTCATGCTTGACAGTATCGTATTAAGTACCTTATAATCATGCTGAAAACTTTCAGCTTTTGTACTAACAAACCATAAACAAAGCGAAAAAGTATTAAATCACAAAATTTGATGTTATTATAAAGCCGGGGTAGCTCAGCTGGTTAGAGCGCCAGACTCATAATCTGGAGGTCGAGGGTTCAAAGCCCTCCCCCGGCAAATAAACTTTTCGTTTATGTGCCTACATACTAACAACTTTAAGTAAACACTGAATGGGCGGTTGCCAAAATGATGCTGTCTGACCGTTTAGGCCAAAAATGAACTGGGCTTCTTTATCAACGAATTTTTTTATAAGCCAAGGACAAGCTATTCTGTCCACCATCGCTTTTTCCTTGTAACCCATTTCATTTTTTTATTTATGTAATTCCTATTATAAATATATTTATAAAACAAGAAGCTAAAATAAAATCATGAAAACTGACGTAGTAGTTATAGGCGCAGGTGCTACAGGTCTTTTTACGGCGCTTGACCTAAGCCTCAGAGGCATAAAAGTAACGGTAATAGACAGGTCAGGTTTGATCAGCGGTACTTCAGGCAGGATGCATGGGCTTCTTCACAGTGGCGCAAGGTATGTGACAAACGATATGATATCTGCAAAACAATGCATTAAAGAAAACATAATATTGAGCAGAATAGCTCCGCATGCTATATTTGATACTAAAGGCCTTTTTGTTGCAATAAAAGGTGATGATGAGTCTTTTATAGACGAGTTTGTTAAAGGGCTAGATGAGGCAGAAATACCCTATAGCGAAGTCAGTAATCCGTTGCAACTTGAACCAAACCTTAGCACAGAAGTTGAGTACGCTGTACAGGTTCCTGACAAAGTTGTTGATCCGTTCAAACTTTTTGCGGGCGTTGCTTATGCAGCAAAACAGAAGGGCGCAAAATTTTTGCTTTATGAAAAGGTTAAAGAAATTATTGGTTCAAAAGTAATAACCGAAAAAAGGGAAATTGAGTCAAGACTTATAATAAACGCCGCAGGGCCATGGGCTCCACAAATATCGGCTATGCACAGTAAAGAAAGCAAGGTTGTTGAGCTAATGCCAACCATAGGTGTTATGCTAGTGTTTGAAAAAAGGCTTAACAGCATGGTTTTGAACCGGTTAAGGCCTTCTTCAGACGGCGACATTATTGTCCCTTATTACGAAACTAGCATTCTAGGCACAACAGCTCAGGTTGTTGAAGATCCCGATAATGTCCAGGTAGAAAATGAGGATATTCAGTATTTAATAGAAGAAGGGAGCGCTATGGTTCCTAAGCTTTCTGAGCTAAAACCAAAAAGATATTATTACTCTGTTAGGCCTTTATTGAAGGGGTCCGATGCAAGGTCAGCTACCAGGGATTTTGAAATTTATGATGAAGGCGACATGCTTACGATAGTGGGCGGAAAGCTTACTACTTCAAGACTTATGGCAGAAAAGCTATCTGATGTGGCTAGCGAAAAGCTTGGGGTTAAATCAAAGAGCACGACGTCAACAACGCCTATACCCGATGCTCTTTCGATGTATGCTTTAAGAAATACAATAGGAGATGAATTATACAGCAACGGTTATGCTTTTTCTAGATTAGAGGAGGCGCTCCAAAATGATTGAACTTAGCGGACAAAACGAAGTAAAAAGACCAAACCTTCTTTTGTTCCTTAAAGACCCTTCTTCTTTCAGCAAATGCATACCAAACCTTGAAAGTCTTGAAATAAAATCGCCTACTGAGTTTACTGCAAAGTTTAAGGTTGAAGTTCCTGAGGAGTTTGGCATAAGCTATCTAAAAAACATAGGGATTAAAATGAACTTTGTAATTTCTTCACAAAACAATACAGTAAGCATGCATGGCGAAGGGAGATCCATGGGCTTAAAAGTTAAGATAGACATAACGATAGAAGTTGTTGAATATGAAGGTTATTTTGTTATGAAATGGAAGGCTAATGTGGACATAGGGATGCTTGAGCGCATGCTTGGGAAAGAAAACATAGACAAGCTCTCTAATGATATAATATCCAAGATTGTAGCATGCGTAAGTTCTTCTTAAACTACCCTTCCTTCTCGCCCTAGAAAGTAGGTTTGTTGTCTTTATTATTAAAGAATTAAATCATTAATTATTTGTTTTAACCTTTTCTACATTCTTTTGAAAGCCTGTTTATTTTTTGGTTTTCAGCTCTAATTTAAGGTCCCCCAAAGCCCTGTCTCCTGCATCCCCAAGGCCAGGAACTATGTAACCGTCTTCATTTACCCTAGGATCAACAGCCACTGCGTATATATCTGCATTATTATCTTCTCTGTAAACCCTATCTATACCATAGTTAGTTGCAATAACTGATGTTATGATCTTTCTTTTTGGGTTTCCTTTTGCGGCTGTCTTTTGGGTTCATAAGCAAGGAATTTACAGCCGCGCTATAAATAATTATTCAACACAACATCTTTTTTCAGTACTCTCGTATGGTACGCCAATAGACATATGTAACCTCTTTGACGTAAGCCTTACGACGTTGTACCCAAAAAGCCAACAATTATTCCGCCCAACCATTTTTTGTCTAAACAGTCAGCATCATTTTGGCAACCGCCTATTCAGTGTTTACCTAAAATTGTTAGTATGTAGGCACATAACCGTAAAGCTTATTTGCCCTTCCCCGGCAGGTTTATTTAGGGTTCAATGTATACCGGAAAATTAGCTCGCGAGGAAAATGTATCACAATAAACGTTTTAATAGCGTTTGATTGTTCAGGTTTTCTGCAAAATAAAACTTATTACAGCAAAAGCTATAATTTTATTTATGGGGAAATTATCTTCTCCTGAAGAAGCGCTGTCTAAGGTTAAAGACGGCGCTGTTTTAGCGGTTTCAGGTTTTAATAACGCGTTAACTCCTGAATACCTGTCATAAAGCTGTTTGAATTGTGGAAAAAACAGGACATCCAAAAAACCTTTTCTTGGAGGCTGAAACTTTACGGGATCGCCTGGCAGAGGACTTGATGTTATAGGCAGAGAGCTTATAGAACGGGCATCATCTCAGGATTTCTTAAGAGGCGTTCTTATACCGTATTTTGGCTTTACGCCAAGCTTTATGGAGTTTCTGAAAAAGAGCCAAGTTGAGGTTTATTTGTGGAGCATATGCATGACGTCTTACTGGTTCAGGGAAGTTGCCAGCGGTCGACCAGGTTTAATTTCAAGAGCAGGTTTGAGCACGTTCTTTGATCCCAGGATGGAAGGGGGGTTTGTAAACGAGATAGCTAAACAAAAAAAAAGAACTTGTAAGGTTGACTAGATAAAGCTTAACGGAGAAGAGTTTTTGATTTATTCAGCTCCCAAGCCTGACGTTTCTCTTATCAGAGGAACAACGGCTGATGATATTGGAAATATAACCATGGAAAAAGAAGGTATATACGGATCTGTGCTCGCTATAGCTCAGGCCGCGAAGGCTCAACCAAAGCCAGGAATAACCATAGCTCAGGTTGAGAGAATAGCCAAGTTTGGTTCTCTGAACCCTCAGAGGGTGATTGTTCCTGGGCCTCTTGTTGATTATGTGGTAAAGGCACCTCCAGAATACCACTGGCAGGGCGGAACGATACAGTTTGATCCTAGGATATCTGGAACGATAGTGCCATCCAGCTCTGAAGAGATACCCCAGTTGAGTTAAGCTTCGAAAAGGTCATAGCCAGAAGAACCCTTTTAGAATTTATTGAAGTGATTAAAAGGCTAAAAAAGCCGCTCATAGCTAACGTCGGCGTTGGTATACCAGCGCTTATATCTAACATAATAAAAGAGGAAAAGCTTGAAGAATACATATACACAACGGTTGAGTCGGGGCCCTGGGGAGGCGTGGCGCTTGGTGGCGCTGATTTTGGGCTATCCGTGGGCCCTTTTGCGATCATACCTATGCCGGATCAGTTTTTAGTGTACAAGGGAGGTATAGTTGATGTTGCTTCTTTAGGATTTATGCAGATTGATTCTGAAGGAAACGTTAATCCATCGATTCTTCCTGAAAGGTTTATAGGACCAGGAGGTTTTCCGGTCATAGCGGCGGGTTCTCCGAGGGTTTACTTTGCAGGAGGCTTCACCGCGGGCAAAAAAGAAATAAAGGTTGAAGATGGTAGGTTGAGGATTGTAGAGGAAGGGAGCATAAAGAAGTTTGTAAAAAAGGTTTACAAAGTTTTGTTTAGCGGGAAAGAAGCATTAAAAAGTGGGAAAGAGGTCCTTTACATAACTGAAAGGGCGGTCTTCAGGCTCACAGAAAATGGAATAGAACTGAAAGAATACGCTCCTGGGATAGACGTTGAAAAGGATATCATAAGTAAAATGGAATTTGAGCCAAAAACCAGTAGCGATCTAAAGGAGATGGATAAAAGGCTTTTTGAGCAAAAAAGCATGGAAATCTACAAAGAAATAAAACAACTTCTTGGATGAGCTTAACACGAAAATTTTTCCATAACTCATTAACCAAAAGATAAGGATAAAAATAATGTTTTTAAAAAAGCTTAAGCATGAAATGCGAAGACCTTTATAAAGTCGCTGAAGCGTGTATATGCCTAACTTTTTATTATGACGCTGCAATTCTTTATAAAAAATATATAGAAGAATGCAACGCAAAAGACCCTGCCGCGTGGCATGGTCTAGCAAACGCGCTCGAAGAAATTAAAGATGAAGCATACAAAGAAGCATATAAAAAAGCTTATGAACTTTATGATGAAAGCAGCTGGAGTTCTTGTCTCTGGAAAGGTTGGTGTGCTATGAAGCTTGGTAAGTACGAAGAAGCAGTAAGGCTCTTTGAAAAGTCCGTCAAATATAACGATAAATACCCGTACACTTTACAGAGCTTAGGTTTAGCGTTGATAAAGCTTGGAAGAAAAGATGATGCAGATGTAGTTTTAAGGCGCTTTAAAGAAATAAGCAAAGAAATAAAATATGAGGATAGGATCTGTGAGGGTTATGCTATGCTGCTGAGCGTTAAAAACTTTGAAGAGATCAATCACATATACAGGAAAGCTCAAGCTGTAGCAGAAAGGTGTAACAAAAATACTTTGGACTATGCCCGTTAGGGCAATCTCCACCTCAAAGCGAAGATTCCCTACTTATCACTTAACCCATAGCTGAAGTTCAGTTTGATGAAATGGTTCTGTGAGGTCCGCTATAGATGGGTATAAATGGTCTGCTCTTTACATACAATTTTAATTCATATATCTACAAGCCCTAAAAATAATTTTTGAAAAAGGCATTCAAAAGGCTGCTATTGACAGGACCGCTTGTATTATTTTTGTCAGAAAATGGTGAAATATCACTGCATCTTTGCGAATTTCTTGTAACCAGAAAGCATATCTTCCATCGTAATTATGCCTATGAACTTTCCACCTCTGACAACAGGAATCCACGTGGACTTTGATGTAGCCATAGCTTCCCATGCTTCCTCTAGAGTTGATTCAGGCCTCACGTATGGCGTTCCTCTTATTATTTTTTCCTTGAGGTTTGAGCTTTGATCGAGGTCTTCAAGCCTAACAACTCCTATAAAGTTCCCCTTTTCGTCTATGACAGGCAAAGAAGCTAGTCCTTCCCTTTTCATTTTATCTATTGCCTCCTTTGAGCTTGAGCTGTCCATAACGAATATGTTCTTTATCATAACATCCTCTACCTTTATTCGTTTTAATAAAGGGACAGAATACTCCTGCGCATGAGCTGGCGAATCCTTTCTGGTCTGAACTTGAGCATGATAAAGCGAGTACCTGTATGCAATTATAAAAGCTAAGCCAGCGCTAAGCATCGTAGGAGGCAAAAGCTGAAGGTTTCCGCCCATCTCCACAGCCATAACTATAACAGCTAAAGGAGCGTTTGCTGCAGCCCCAAAAAGGGAAGCCATGCCGACTATAGCATAAGGCGCAAGAGGATAAGGCGTTTTAGTTAAAACGCTAATAAGAACCGCAAAAACTGAGCCAACGAGCCCGCCTATCATTATTCCAGGAGCGAATTCACCTCCAGAACCACCGCTGCCAATTGTAAGGGATGTAGCAAGTATCTTTAAAAAAGGAAGCATGATCAAAATTATAATAGGGCTCAGCCCTAGCCCAACCAGTACGTTTAGCTTTTCATCTAAAATTAGGTTCATCCAGCCGTATCCAACGGCTATGATCTCAGGGAAAGCCATGCCAATAACTCCGACAGAAGCGCCTCCTATAGCAGCCCTTACTGCAAATGGTAACTTTACCTTTCTGAAAATATTTTCAAAATAAAACATGGATTTAACGTAAAGTATAGCAAAGAGCCCGCTTACTATACCAAGGGCTAAAAAAGATGGAATCTGTGAAACAGAAAAAGAATACATTATTGTCCCGAACATCGGGCCATATCCAACGGCAATCCCAAATATCATGTAGCCAACGGCTGAAGCTATTAGAGAAGGGTAGATGACTTCATATTCAAAATCCCTTTTGTAGAGGAGCTCGGCTGAAAGCAGGGTTCCTGCTATAGGAGATTTAAATATTGTCCCTATCCCAGAACCCAAAGCCACAGCAACAGCCTTTCTCCTGTCTTCAGGAGATAACTTAAAAAGATCAAATACATGTGATGCAACAGAAGCAGAAACGAAAGCTTCAGGTCCTTCTCTTCCAGCGCTTCCTCCGCTGCCTATTGTAAATGCTGAAGCTATGGCTTTTATTAACCAGCCAAACTTGTCAAATTTTCCCTGCTTATAATGGAAAGACTGAATTACCTTATCAGTTCCGTTACCAGCAGCATCGGGAGAAAACGTTGTAAGGATTCCAGAAATAAAGGCTCCTAAAGCTGCAGTTAATGGAAGAAGATAAGGTCTGAGCGATGAGTAAGTGTAGTTGACGCTTCCTCCAAATCCTAAAGGAACAGGCAGTTTTGTTCCAACTAAGTTATAAAGAAAAATATATTCCACAAATCTCAATAAATAAAATATTAGTAGTGATGTAGCACCAGCAACAAAACCTAGCAAGATTGCGAGTATAGCCCATTTTTCATAATAATCTAGCTTTACTTTTGTAAACATTTCAATAATTATTCCTCAATACCTAGCACGTTTTTCAGCAAAGCTATTCTGATGAACATCCCGTTCTTAGCTTGTTCAAAGTACTTTGCTTGAGGCATGCTATCTACATCAGTAGCTAGCTCGTCGACACGCGGTAGAGGATGTAATATGTAAGGTATTTTCTTTAATTTTAATAACATATCTCTCGTTATTTTATAGCTTCCTTTTACCTTTTCATATTCTGACGGGTCAGAAAACCTTTCTTTCTGGACCCTGGTAACATAAAGCGCATCTAGCTTATCAGCTACATCTTCAACTCTTTCTGCGAACTCGTATTCTGCGTTTTTTATCCCGTTCAAAATATCATCCCTAACTTTTAACGAAGGAGGTGAAATGTAATACAACTTTATATCTCTGAATTTATCAAGCATTAATGATAAGCTTTTTACGGTTCTTCCGTATTTTAGATCTCCCATTATGCCTATGTGTAGCCCGTCTAAATGTCCGAAAATCCTGTAAAGCGTATACACATCTGTAAGAGCCTGTGTCGGGTGCTCGTTTATACCGTCTCCAGCGTTTATAACGGGCGCCGCGCATATTTTTGCTGCTTTTTCTGCGTTGCCTGCAACGCTCTGTCTAAGTATTATTACGTCTGGCTCGTAACCATCTACCATAGTCATAGTATCTTCAAAAGTTTCGCCCTTCTGTATGCTAGATATTTCAGAAGCTCCAAAGTCAAGGACCTTTATACCTAGGTAAGTTCCTGCAAACTGAAAGCTTAACCTAGTCCTTGTGCTTGGTTCTAAAAAAACTGTAATAGCTACTTTATCGTCTGCTTTGAAGATGGGCTTCCTAGACTTTAGTATATTTCTGTATTTTTCTGCTTCTTTTATAAGAAACTCAACTTCTTCTCTTGTAAGATCTTTTGCAGAAATTATGTCTCTCCCTTTTAGATTCATGTTAAAAGTAAAAATACGCTAGTTAATTAATTTTTTCTTTAAGACTTATGGGCTTAAAGGTGAAACCCCGTTTAGCGAGCTTTAGATAATTGTTTTATGAAAATGTTTAAGCCTTCTGCATGTTATCTTTGCAGACATATATTGTATGAAAGCATTGCATGCCAAGTTTGGAATATCATAAATATTTAGTAGAAGGTCATCACTTTAGTCTAGTAAAATTAGCGATAAACGAGGTCTTGCGTGTGGTATGCAGACGAGACGCCTAGGAATATTTTGTCAATAATTTGATGAAACGCAGAGGATTAATCGTGTTATATCGTAACAATTGACATTGAAGTCATGACACTAAAGTCAAGTTAATTCGCTTGATACCGTCTTTATGAGTAGATGTGTAAAAACGAATGCTCCGGCCGGGATTTGAACCCGGGTCTTCGGCTCGAGAGGCCGACATACTTGACCAGTCTATACGACCGGAGCTATTTTTACTTTATATTATGTATTTTTAGGTTTTACTGTATTAACTGCTCCAATCTCGTGATTGGAGCTTCTCGGTTCATAATCGTGCCTTATTTATGGAACGACCATCCGGGGGTTTCGCCTGTGTTTAACAGGCTAAGTCCTATCAGGGAGATAGTTTATATAAAATTTACTTTTAAGCATTATTTATAATCTGCTAATGGTGTTAACTTAAGCTCAATGTTTATTTCTATCAGGCCCCATTTTTTACAAATGATTTTGCAAAACATAAACAGGATGCAGGCTGTAATTATCTTTTACTTTTTTAAGTTTGAACATAGGCAAAACTTTTCTTTTTTGAATTAGCCGGCATCAGAACTCTAAATATTTCATCTTTAATTACGGAAATAAGCTAATATACGCTGGTGGAGCTCTATGGCATGATGTGTTCAGGTGTGCGTGGGCTGATCACTTCGTTTAGAGCTTGAAGGTCATCATTGAGAAAATGATCACATTAAGGATAGATGCTTTTAACTATCTTTTGCCTGAATAACGAGGATCATTCCATTGATAGATAAGCCTAGGTGATCAGAACGAGCTTAAGTTAACAGCTCCTTCGCTGTTATTAAAAATCATTTTAATATTAATATGGGCTATTTTTATCTTACCATTAATAAAGTTAATTTTTCACTTTAATTTTTGATTGTAACTTTTTAGTAATCTTTTTTTTAGGTTTATACTTTGTTCTATGTTGTGTTGAATAATTATTTAAAGCGCGGCTGTCAATTCCTTGCTTATGAACCCAAAGGACAGTCGCAATAATAATCACAAAAGATGGGGTAATAAGTTTATCGACAAAAGGAACTGGAAAAGTTACAATAAAGAGCTTGTGATGAGGGGTGAATTTTTGCTGCTGATAGATATGTTTGACAACTGGTATGAAGAATTGGATAAGATGAATGAAAATAAGAAAGGTAGGCCGTATGAATTTCCTGAATAATTCATTAAAATCCAGGCTGTATGGCATCAGTGTTGGTTAAAGGGGACTTGAGGGTATAGCAAGGTCACTGGAAAAGTTACGCTTGATACCTTACCATGATGATTACACAACCATATGGCAAAGAGAACATGACATGAGCCCGAAATAAAGCTACCAACTTACGAAGTTAAAGCTGGTTTAGACGGAACTTGGTTTAAGTCTGGCAATGCTGGAGAATATAGGACTTTTGTGTATGGAAAAATAAGGAGAAAGTACGTTAAAGTAATAATAACTGCTGACGTGAGGACTAAGAAACTGATTGCTGTTGACGCTAAAATAGGCGAAGTATCTGAGCCAAAGGTAGCTGCGAAGCACATAGAGCTGTTAAAAGAGAAATGGATAAAGATGAAGAAGTTCTACGGAGATTGTGCGTACGACACTAATGAAATATTCAATGCAATCGGCGATGCAGAATCAGCTATGAAGATAAGGAAGAACGCTACAACTTATCGTTGTAAAGGAAGGAGGAGAAGACAGGAAGTTAGGGAGTACATAAAGCTAGGCTATAAAAAATGGGCAAAGAAGGTTAAGTATGGCCTTAGGTGGGCTATAGAAGGGATATTCTCATCTATAAAGAGGAAGTTTGGAGAAGACCTTAGGGCAAGAAGCGTAATTGGTTTGATAGCGGAAGCTATGAAAAAAGTTTTGGCATATGATGTAATGATCAGCTATGCTAAGAACGAAATGCTAACGGCATGATCGATTAAAGCCTATTGGTTAAGATAAAAAATAATTATTCAACACAGCATTTGTTCTAAAAAATATAAATATATCAAAACAAGAGGTTAGTTGGCATGTATGAAAAAAAGGAGGAAGAAAAAAGGTCTGCTGTAAACGTTTCCTCCATCAAAAAAAAAGTGATTCAGTTCCTTGGTTAGCGATTTTAGCATTAGGCATGGGCATGCTAGTTTATGGAATAGCAGAAAGTTATGGTCCAGTTGCAGCTATAAGTAACATAATTCCTTCTAAATTTTCTTACTTGGGTTTCGGTTTACCTTATATAGCAGGTGGCGTAGGATCTCTTTTTGCAGGAATTATGACTGACAGGCTCGGGAGGCGAAACTCTTTTCTTATTGTAGCATCGATGATAATAGTAGGAGAGGTAATATTTCTTGCATTCCCAACTAGCACAGTAGCTTTAATAATATCTTTTATCCTTATAGGAATGGCTGCAATAGGTTTAGAAACGCCAATAATTACTGCAATATCTGAAGTTGTACCAGCAAAATGGAGAGGTAACGTAGAAGTTGTTGTTCAAAACTTTGGAAACCTTGGCGTTGCATTGATTTTTATACCTGCTTTGTTAGGCTTTACGGTGGCACAAACAGAACTTGCGTATGGAATTCTTTTTATTGCTCCCCTTGCAGCTATGTTAATAGGATATTGGGGAGTAAAAGAAACTCTCCCGTGGAAGTCAATAAAGGATGGCTCTAAAGAGGATGTAAAAAAGGCTTGGGAGAACGTTGACAAAGGTCACGTAGAGCCAGTAAAGCCAACTTCACCTCTCTGGTTTAGGCTTTTGTTTATTACGGTAATTGGCATTGTACAGGACGTTGCTTTTGTTTGGATAACGTATGATGTCGCTTACTATTACTTTGCAAGCAGCGTAGCAGATATGGTGCCGATTATAGGCGGAATTACGATGATGGTCGTTGGTATATCTTTTGGGATATTCTTTGCACATAAATTTTCAAGAAAATCAGCAACCACATTTTCATATGGACTCTTAGTTGCGCTTTGGGCCATATTATGGATTTATGTCGCTCTTACAAAAAGTTCGTCGGGATTGCCTTTGCTTGCGTTAATGACCATTTTATTTGTGCCCACTGAGCTCACTTGGGGTACAAGAGCGATGTTAACCCCTGAACTTTTTAGGACAGAAAAAAGAGGAACTTATGTTTCCATAGTAAGGACTTTGGTCTGGATAATAACTGGGTTGATAACTATGGTTTTGTCTTACATAGTTTTACCTTTCAACGTATCATCAGCAACAATAATGGCTATTTTTATTATTGGCTTCGCTTTTACTCTAGCCTGGCAGATAAAGGGTTTTGAAACAGGAGGAAAGAGCCTTTCAGGGCTAGACTTATAAAAAATTTATTTTTTACTAAAAAGCAATAAATAATGATATGTTAGGTCTTTCTGTTTAACGAGTTCAAACCCTATTTTTTTCATATCATCTATAACTTCTTCCTTTTTAATCCTCCACGGTGGGCCAAAAACCCTTTTTTCATTAAAATCAAGTATAGCTATTGATTTGGCTATTCTTTTTAGGTTTTCAAGTATAGAATCTTTGCATTCTATTACAAGATCGTGGTAAACATTTGCCATAAAAACCAGATCAAACTCACCATCTATTTTTTCACAAAGGTTTTTCTTAACAGTTTTTATTCCCTTCTCTTCCATTTCTTTAAAGTAGTAATCGTCTACATCAAATGCATATACAACAGCCCCTTTTTCTTTAAAAGCGTATGAAAAGCGGCCGTTTCCCGCTCCAAAGTCAGCAACTTTCATGCCTTCTTTTAAATCTAAAAAATCTATTATTTCATTTATATCATAAGCGAATTTGCTGTATCCCCCATGATGAAAGTGATGCATATAAGTGGATAAATAATTTATGTATTAAACGTTTTGTCAAAAATTACCTTAAATAAAAATTCAAATGTTATATTTTATTAAAATTTAAAGTAGTTCATGCAACGGGAAAAGATGCTTATAAGGGGCATTGTTTCTTTACTGATACTTGACATCTTGTTAGATAGCGAGCTTTATGGTTACGCCATCAAAAAAAAAGCTTTTAGAAGAGATCAAAGAACCGATTCCTAACGGATACATCTACGTTATTCTTAAACATCTAGAAAGGAAAAATTGCGTAAGGTCAAGGCTTAAAAAAATAAACAAAAGGATAGTAAGGGTTTACACTATAACAGAAGACGGAAAAAGGCTTTTGTTTGAACATAAAAATTCTTTGGAGAAAATGATAATTATTTCGAGAAAGATTCTAAATGATATAGAAAAGCACCGTTAATATCTTATAATATTTGTGGCCGCTTTCTTGTTTATATAAGGAGGCAAAGATTGGTTTTTAATCAGCTCTGTAATCTTTTCTCCGTTCTGAATAAGTCTCTTAAAAGCGCTCCATGTAAGAACACCAATGAGCCTTTTTTCCTTAGCGTCAACTATACCAACTCTATATTTTCTACAGAACCAGGCAATTCTATCGTCAGCTTCTACAGTTTTAAAACCAGTAACTCTGACAAACCGACCTCGAAAAGAAGGCGTCCTACCTCTGCTGAGTATTATTACAAAATAGTATCTTTTATCATTTTCAGAAACTTTCCAGTATTTATCCTCTTTTATCGCATATTTTATATTGTTAACGTCTTTATCTGAGATCTTTTTAAAAAGGCTAGGTTTTTTCATATAAAAAAATATACTTTAAGGTCTATAAACGTGTTTGTTAATCAGCATAGGTGAACTACTCCGCCCTCACGGAAGGGTACTTACGCCCCTTAACCCCAAAAGGTTAAAAGTTCAGACTCAGGGCTTCACAACGCTATAAACAAAATAAGCATAATCCGCTCCTGCTGGGACTGCATACTTGATAACCTTAACGCTTACAGAGCTTACAGTAGCAAAAGAAGAAACAGTCTTTGCAACAGTAATCGCTACATCTTCTATTAACTTAAATTCTTTTCCTTCAACGTTTTCCCTTATTTTTTTAGCGATTTCACTGTAACTTACCGTAGAGCTTATGTCTCCTTTATAATCTTCTTTAAGTCTTGCTTTAACGTCAACGCGTATGACCCTTTCGAACAGATCTTCACCAGTATCGACACCTATTTTGCAGCTCAGCTTTAAGCCTTTTATTCCAACTTGGGAAGTCATAATATACGTTCAAAATTGTGTATATTAAATTTTTTTATATTCGAAATAATTTTTATCTTAACATAAAAAATTTATCAATCATAAAAGCGCTTTCTTTTAAAAAATTATTAGGCATAAAGCTAGTTAATGATCAGAAACCTAAGCTTCTTTCAGATAAAACACGTACCTAGCGCCTTCGAACTCTCCTTCGCCCTTCTCCTTCCAAGTTATCTTGTACTTTTTAACTGACCTCGCAGAGCTAACCGTTGCTACAGAAGGCAAGCCTTTCCATAACCTTTCAACCTTTTCCTTATCTTTTGTCATCAGCAGCGATCTCCTTTTCTTCATAAGGTACTTAATAAGCGTCTTTTGCGGATCATAACCTTCAACCTCAACCTTCTCATTCCCGAAGTCAAGCAAGAATTTTCTTTTTCCCATGCTTAAATTCAAACGTACAAAGATAAAAGCTTTAGCCCTGAGCGATCTAAACCTCGTTGTTGGAGCTTACGGTTCATAGCGCGCTTGCTTTCGCTTGGGTTTATCACTTGAAATCCTGCTTCATCTTATAATTTTTTGTTTCCTGAAATTTTCTGCTAATGAGAGTGTTTTCTCTTATTATTTCATTCTTGTCAGGGTTGAGCCTAAGTATTTAAAGAAAATGTTCTGTAAAATTTAAAAAGCATTTCTGAAAGGTGTCATCTAAAGCTAAAAAAATTTTTTGCCTTTTAACCTTATATTAAGTTAAAGGTGCACGAAGATACATAAAAGGCTCATATTTATGAATTAAAACTGTCTTAGCAAACTCTGAAAACGCGTTTAAAAATAAAAATTCTTTAATAAAAATATTTTAAAGCGTAAAAGATTTCATATTTAATTATTAATCGCCGTTTTTATTAAAAATGTTATAAAATTTGAAGGTTTGATTGTTCAATTATCTTAAAATCAAAACAATAAAAATCAAATAATTTGGAAATACTTAAAAAACATGCGGTTTAGGAAGGTTTCGTGAGCGGAAATTTACCCCCTAAAAAAAGCTTTGAGGAACTTTTAAAGGAGCTGGGGGTAGACCCATTAAAGGGCCTTACTTCTGAAGAAGTCAAAATTAGGCAGAAAAAATTTGGGTTTAACGAAGTTGTTGAAAAGAAGGAATCATCTTTAAAAAGGCTCGCAAAGAAGTTCTGGGGACTTACTTCGTGGATGCTAGAAATAACAATGGTTCTTACGCTGATTTTAGGAAGGTACCTTGATTTTTTATATAGTAACAGGGCTTCTTCTTTTAAACGTTCTTCTTGGGTACTTTCAGGAAGAAAGGGCAAACAAGGCTCTAGAAGCTCTCAAACAGAAACTGCATGTTAATTCCAGAGTTTATAGAGATGGTAAATGGACTGTAATACCTGCAAGAGAACTTGTCCCAGGAGATATAGTCAGAATAAGGGCCGGCGATATAGTTCCTGCTGATATAGTAATAGGAGAAGGAGAAGTTGAGGTTGATCAATCTGCCTTAACTGGAGAATCGCTAACAGTATCCAGAGGTTCTAACGAAGCCGTTTACTCTGGCTCTGTAATAAGGAGAGGTGAAGCCACGGGAATAGTAACAGCAACAGGCGCAAAGACATACTTCGGAAAGACAACAGAGCTTGTAAACATTGCAAGGCCAAAGCTTCACATGGAAGAGGTCATAGGACAGGTTGTAAAATGGCTCTTAATCATGGTCATTACTCTCCTAGCTGCTGCTTTTGTATATTCAGCAATACTGATAAAGGCCGGTTTCCTTAGCTTGCTTGAACTTTCCCTCGTACTTTTGGTCTCTGCTATACCCGTAGCTCTGCCTGCTATGTTCACAATAACCATGGCTCTTGGCTCCATAGAGCTTTCTAAGAAGGGAGTTCTTGTTACCCGTTTATCTGCTTCAGAAGACGCAGCTTCAATGGATACTTTGTGCGTTGACAAAACTGGTACTATAACGTTAAATAAGATTTCAGTGGCAGAGGTTGTACCAGTTAATAGCTTTAGCGAAGATGATGTGGTAATATTTGGAGCACTTGCTTCAGAAGAGGCTAATCAGGACCCAATAGATCTGGCTTTTATACAGGAAGCCAAAGATAAGAAAGTAGACCTTAACAAATACAAGGTTTTAAAGTTTGTTCCATTTGATCCAAAGACAAGAAGAACAGAGGCTACAGTACAGTTTGACGGAAAGACCGTTGATGTAATAAAGGGAGCTGTCAACGTTGTAATTCAGCTGTGCAAGCTTGATGAACAGACAAAGAAAAAGGTTCAAGAAACTATGGATGAAATGGCAGAAAAAGGTTACAGGAGCCTGGGCGTCGCTTTAAGGGAAAATAATGAAGCTAAGCTTATAGGCATAGTAGGACTTTACGACAAGCCAAGACCGGATTCAGCTCATCTAATCTCAGAATTGAAAGATCTTGGCGTAAAGGTCAAAATGCTAACTGGGGATGCAAAACCCATAGCGTTACAAGTAGCAAAGCAGGTTGGGCTTGGAGAAAACGCTGTTGACATTGTTGAAGTAAAACAAATGAATGATAACGAAAAGGATGAAATAATAGAAAAGAGCGACATTTTTGCAGAAGTTTATCCTGAGGATAAGTACATGATCGTAAAATCTTTGCAGAAAAAGAAGCATATAGTGGGAATGACGGGGGATGGGGTAAATGATGCGCCAGCTTTAAAACAAGCGGAAATTGGCATAGCTGTAAGCAATGCAACTGATGTTGCAAAGGCCGCAGCAAGCGTTGTCCTAACGCAGCCTGGCTTGATAAACATAGTCGACCTCGTTAAAACTGGTAGAATGATATATCAAAGAATAGTAACCTGGATATTTAACAAAGTTGTAAAAACATTCCAGATAGTTGTTTTTACTGTCCTCGCGCTGTTTTTATGGAACCGGTTCGTCGTAAATGCGTACGATGTTTTGTTACTTCTTTTCCTTATCGATTTTGTAACAATATCGATTTCAACAGATAACGTAAGGTATTCAAAAAACCCTGATAAGTGGAACATAGATTGGCTTGTAAAAGTTTCTATGCTTATAGGAGTAGCATCTGTAATCGAATCGCTGTTCTTCACTTACATTGGCGTAAAGTACTTTGCGCTTCTTAACAACGTAAACCAGCTGCATACATTTGGGTTTGAGCTGCTTATGCTTTCCGGTATGCTAACCATATTTGTGGTAAGGGAACGCGGTCATTTTTGGAACTCAAGACCAAGCAATACTTTGCTTATTTCGATTATAACTGACATAGCTTTGGCGGTTGCGATATCAACTTTCGGGATCCCGGGCATAACTCCAATACCTTTAATTGACTCCCTAACGCTTCTTGCACTTTCAGTGATTTTTATGTTATTTGTAAATGACTTTGTAAAGATAGCAGTGATCAAAAAGATTAAACAGTAAACATGGTGCCGTTAACTTGGGCTCATTCTGATCACCTTATGTAATAAATAATTTTTGGCTTTCTGCATCTTTTCAAAACGCTTCAGTCTTGTTTTTATATTTTTCATTTTAATTTTTTCAGAAATTCTTTAGAATCTAATGTGTACCATACTTCATTCTTGTCCACATCAACTCGTCAATAATGAATTTTCTCTCATAGCTTACACATTTTTTGCACTTTTAGGCTCGCTCATAAAAGTCTCTTCTTTTGTAACGTTATGTCTCCAGCTTTCTTCAATACTAGTATAAAGAACATCTGTTATCCTCTCATTACAGAAATTCCCTGAACGGCGGATTTCTTTAAATTGCCTTCAACCTTTTTCTTAACTATTCAATTTATCTTGTCATCTTTAAGTGTGCTACTTTAACATATTTATCCGAAAATTGCTCAAAAGTGCTGCTAGCTTATGAAGGTGAATAATTGTTTATTAAAAAATTCTTAACGCTTTAAACTTTTAACATGTTTTAGTATTTCTTTAGATAGTTTTCCTTCTTTTTCTACAGCTTCATATCTTACTAAAGCTATTGGTTTATTTATATGGATAAAGAGGGAAAGATTCGCTGGAGTCCCCAGAACTACTAGATCAGCCGGAATATTATTTATTGTTTCCTCCAGTTCTTTTAGTTGAAGCTCGCTGTACCCAAGAGCAGGAAGAATTTTTCCCATATGAGGGTATTTTTTGTAAGCTTCCGCTATGCTTCCTACTGCATATGGTCTAGGATCTACCAACTCAGCACCTTTTTGTAACGAAACTTTTGCGGCAACACCTTCGCTCAATCCGCCATGTGTTACTGTAGGGCCATCTTCAACTGCTAGAACCTTTTTACCTTTTAGATCAATCTCAGTATTTAAAAAAGGCACTGAGTCAGTAACGAATATTTTTGCTTTGCTATTTATTTCAAAAATCATTTCTTTAAACCTTTCAATTTTCTCTTTTTCAACGAGATTTGCTTTATTTATAACTATGGCGTCTGCCATCCTGACGCAAGCCTCACCAGGAAAGGAGCCCTTTACGCTGTTTTCCCGCATAGGATCTACTACGGTTATCATAAAATCTGGCATGTAAAAAGGCATATCGTTATTGCCTCCGTCCCACAGAATTATTTCTGAATTAGTTTCAGCTATTTGTAGTATTTTTTCATAATCTACGCCAGCATAAACAACAGCGCCGTTTTCTATATGCGGTTCGTATTCCTCGACTTCTTCTATGGTCAAACCTTTTAGGTCATCTAAGCTCTTAAAAATCTGAACCGCTTCTTTTTCAAGGTCTCCGTACGGCATAGGGTGCCTTACAACGCTAACTTTGAAGCCGTTCGACGCTAATACTTTATAAACAAACCTTGATATTGTGCTTTTCCCTACGCCAGTTCTTCCTCCTGCAACTGCAATCACAGGCTTTTTAGATTTAATCATTGTGTCTTTGGGCCCAAGAAAGTGGAATGAAGCACCGTTGGCAAGAGCTATTGACGCTAATTTCATAGGTGTTTCAAAATCAACATCGCTGTAAGAAAAGTAGACGTCATCAACTTCAAATTTCTTTATAAGCTCGGGGAGCATCTTCTCCGGATATATAGGAATCCCTTCAGGATAGTTTTTACCTGCAAGAGACGCAGGATAAGTCCTGTTTTCTATAAAAGGTATCTGTGCAGCGGTAAAAGCCACAACCTTTACCTCTGGGTTATCCCTGAAAAAAACATTAAAGTTGTGAAAGTCTCTTCCTGCAGCCCCCATGATTATAGCTTTTCTCATTCTTTTTCAGCCTCCATAATACCTTTCTCAACTATATCAAGAGCTTCTGATACAAGATCTTCTGTTATTGTTAACGGAGGAGCAAACCTAAGCGTGCTGATCCCTGCAGTTATTAACAGGACCCCGTGTTTCCAGCTGTATTCTATTATTTTCTTTGCTCCATCAGGATTTGGTTCCTTAGTTTCTTTGTTCTTAACAATTTCAGCGCCTATCATAAGACCTTTGCCCCTCACATCGCCAACTATTTCATGTTTTTCCTTTATTTCATCTAATCTCTTAAGCATGTACTTTCCAACTTTTTCAGCGTTCTCTAAAAGCTTCATTTTTCTTATCGTATTTATAGTTGCAATAGCGGCCTCTGTCGCTACAGGGTTTCCACCAAAAGTACTTGCATGACTTCCTGGAGGCCAGCTCATTAACTCAGCCCTAGAGACCAAAGCTGATAGAGGCAATCCCGAGGCTAGAGCTTTAGCTATAAGTATTACATCAGGCTCAACGCCAAAATGTTCAATTGCAAACCACTTACCGGTCCTTCCCATGCCAGCCTGAACTTCATCATCAACTACTATTATCCCGTTTTCTTTCATTAAATTAAAAAACTTTTTGAAATAGTCGTCAGGAGGAACAACGTACCCTCCTTCACCCTGTATAGGTTCTATAAAAGCAGCGGCCACTTCATCAGGAGGTACATATTTCTGGAAGAGATTTTCTTTTATGTAATCAACACAATAAAGGTTACAATTGGGATAAGTTAGTTTAAACGGACATCTGTAACAGTAAGGGTACGGCACATGTTCAACTCCTGGAAGAAGAGGAGAAAAGCCCCTAACCTGTGCTGGTTTGCTTGCGGTCAAGCTGAGAGCCCCCATAGTCCTACCATGAAAAGATCCTATAAATGCAAGTAGCCTAGGCCTTTTTGTGTAATACCTCACAAGTTTTATTGCTGCTTCTACAGCTTCTGCGCCAGAATTCCCGTAATAAACTTTTTTCTCAAAGCTGCCTGGGGTTATCTTTATAAGCTCTTTAGCGAGAGTTACTATGTTTTCATAATAAAAATCTGTGTATGAATAGTGAATAAATTTCCTTATTTGACGTTCAACGGCTTTTATTACCGGGTCTGGAGCGGTTCCAAGCCCAAGCACGGCTATCCCGGCATTCATATCTATGTATTTATTCCCGTCTACGTCTTCTATTATAGCTCCTTTACCCTTTTTTATTACGAACGGATAGAACCTCTGAATTGATGGTGAAAGGTATCTCTGGGTATCCTCAACTATCTTTTTAGCTTTTTCCCCTGGAGGTTCAACCTTTATTTTTGTACGTTGCATATTTAGTTATAGGAAACCGTATAAGATAAAAATTTCGAATCTAATGATGGAAAATTTTTATGTTTTTCGTACATAATTAAGAAAAATATTTCTAATTTCGGATAAAAAAATTACATATGACAAAAGTCTAACTAGAATTCTCGAATAGAAAGCGTTAAAAAGGCTAAAAATATTTTTGAACCTATGCAGGTTATTGTGTCGGATAAGAGCACAGATTTCCTTTTGCAAGAACTAAAAGATGTTTTAAAAAGTGAAAAAGTCATTGGACTTGCAAGGTTACCCGAACCAAGACCGGGAATAAGGTACAGAGATGTTATCAAGAAAATTTTCAGCCTTGCGGGAAGCGTACAGGCTATTGTTTTTATTGAAATGGAAGACGGGGAAAAAAGGGTTTATGCATTTGATTTAGAAGCAGTTATAAAACCAGGTACGCCGTTAACCGAATCAAAAGTTAAAGTAAAGGGAAAGTATTTTAAATACAAGGATGGGCTTTCTCAAGTGGTATATTACAAAGAAAGCTCGGAAGGAAAGGCTGAAGACGTTTTCAGAATGATTGATGAAATGGCTGACCTTTATGAGGCAGCATACGAACAGGCTTTTTCAAGAAAGGTTTCTGCTATAGATATTTACTATTGGTTAGAATAGGGTTCTGCGAACTCCCCTAACCCTATTGGAACGCGTTCCTGGATAATAGCCATGCTTGTTTTTACGTAAGTTTGTAAATTGAGACCCTGCTTTTATCAGACTTCAGCCAGAAGTTTTTGTTTCTTGAAATTTTCTATTGAGAAGAGTTTCTTTTCTCTTATTCTTGCATCCTTTTCAGGGTTATGAACGTTTCAATCCTATATTAGTCTGATTATAACCGTACCGCATTATTATATTTCATATAAATATAAAAGTTTTACTTTTTAGTATAATATCGACTGAATCGTCGGTTTTGATGTTTATTTATAAAGATGAGCATGATGTTTGAAAAAAAGTAAAACATAACTCCTTTAATCTTATAATCTACTATTTAGGGCGGGGAGGATGTCAAATCATTTTATACAAGAAAAATCCTCTGTAAGGGTTAGGTAGTTCGTTTAAACTCAAACTTTTTAAGTTGATAAAAAGCTTCTATTTTATTTGCATGATAAACAGTTAAATTCTTAAAGTAATAGATAAACAATATGAGCAAATTTCAAAACCCAGTTATAAAAGAAATAACAGAAAAATACAGAAGAATATGGGCTATCATCCACGCTAACAACCTTCTTAGCTGGGATTCAGAAATTTATATGCCTGAGAGGGGTGTTTCTGAAAGATCAATAGCTTTAGCAGAGCTAAATGTGCTTTACAGGGAGCTCATATTAAAGGATGATTTTGTATCCCTCGTAGAAAAAGGAAAAAATGAAAAGGATCTAAACATGTGGGAATCTGGAACAATAAGGGTTTTAGACAGAGAAATAAACAAAATGAAGAAGATACCGCCGGAACTTTTGTTCGAATTGCAGAAAACTTCGTCTGAAGCTTTTCAAGTTTGGAAGAACGCTAAAGCACAAAAAAAGTTTGATGCTTTCCTTCCGTACCTAAAAAAGCTTGTAGAATTAAACATACAAATAGCTGAAAAGCTAGGTTATCAGGAAAAACCTTATGACGCCTTACTAGACATGTACGAGGAAGGGCTAAATACCCGAGATGTCAAAGCCGTGTTTGATAGTCTTAAACCTGGCTTAAAGAATTATTTAGAAAAGATAAAGGGCGGGAAATTTTATGGAGTGCACGAGCTTGAAGGCGTAAGTTATGAAACCTCATCGATGGAGAAGGTAAATAAAGAAGTCTTAAAGATGATAGAATATCCAGAGGAAAGGGCCAGAATAGACGTAAGCCCTCACCCCTTTACCATCAGCATGGGAATAAACGACGTAAGGATAACAACGAGGTATGAAGGTTATGACTTCAAGAGGTCTCTTTTCAGCGTTTTACATGAATTCGGCCATGCGACTTATGAGCTTCAGATAGATCCTGAGCTTGACATGACACCTATAGGCACAGGGGTAAGTTTAGGAATACATGAAGGGCAGAGCAGATTTTGGGAAAATGTAGTATCCAGAACTCTAGCTTTTACTGAATCTGTTAAACCTGTTCTTGACAAATATCTGGGTTTTACTTCTAAATATTCTCCAGAAGATGTTTACAGGTATTTTGCAATGGTCAAGCCAAGCCCCATAAGGACTGAAGCTGACGAAGTTACTTACAACCTCCACATATCTTTGAGGTTTGAAATTGAGCAGATGCTTATTGAAAAGGAGCTAAAGCCTGAGGACGTACCAGAGGTATGGGACAACATGATGCAAGATCTACTAGGTATCAAGCCAGCTGATATTTCTGAAGGAGCATTACAGGACGTACACTGGGCCCACGGCACTTTTGGCTATTTCCCAACATACACTCTCGGAAACATAGTAGCTTCTATGATGATGAAAAAGCTTAGCGGTAAAAATAAGATATACGAGCTTGTTAGAAATAGAGCTTTCAAAGAAATAAAGGAATTCTTAAAAGAGAATGTACATCAGTACGGCTCATCGCTGTCTCCTAAAGATCTGCTTATAAAATCTTTTGGAAAGAGTTATTCCCCTGAAGACCTTTTAGATTATATTCAGTACAAATACATAAATGGCATCGAATACTGATATTACAAAATGAACGAAAGCCTCGTCTCTTCTAGAGGGGGTAAAATTTAAATTACTAAAACCTTGTAAAGCGTATTAAAGCGTGCGCCGTAGGGAAATGTCTCACGAGGGCTTTCCCTATACCGAGTCCGTTAAGGATAGGGTAAGTGGCTGAAGGCAAAGCCCGTGGTCTATCGCTAGACGAACGGAGCGGGATGGGTAACCACTAGCTATGAAGATGAAGGCGGTAAACCACGAACCTGTGATCCGCCTTGAAGGAACCATCGCCTTTTAAGGCGGTGAGGATGTCAGAGAAAATTTAAAAACTAAACCAATAAATGATCTGCTGAAGAGCGGGGGTCCCCTAGCCAGGTCGATGGGGGCGGACTTAAGATCCGCTGGCGTAGGCCTTCGTGGGTTCGAATCCCACCCCCCGCATCAAACGTTGTTTTTTCACACCAAGTTATCGATCTTTTTCAGGTTTTCAACAAGTATTTCCTCATTGTTTGGGGCCTGTATGAAAACCGGCACGTTCTTCTGTCTTGTTGCTTTATAAGATACAAACAACCATTGACCAGTTTCCAGCTCTGTTGTCCTTTCAATAATGTCTGTGTTAAGTGAGAACGCATCAGCTATAACAAGCCTGTCATAAAGTCGAGGTAAGGTACTCACAAAATAGCTGTGAAGCTGCTGCACGGCGTTTGTGTTCAAGTGGGCAAGTCTCTGAGTGCTAAGCCAGCAATGAGCCCTGTACTTTCTTCCTTGTCTTAAAAGCGCCTCAACTGATTTGTTTGACGCGTCTGAATAATCATCCTTTGAAGTTTTGTCGGGTATGAACTCCTGGGCTTCGTCCAGAACAACTAGGACCTTTTTTCTGCTCCCCTTGGTTTTCTTCAAATAAAGCAACGTGTCTATAAAGGCTGAAGCTATAGCCCTTGCTTTTTCAGGGTCAGGAACGTAAACTACAGTTAATCTATTGGAATTTTCTCCCAGAACATAGTCTGCCAGATCTTCAGGGTTTACAGCTTTGTTTTCCTTTTTTTCCTTCTCTGATAAGCTGTTCAGGTATTCGCTCAGGCTTTGCATTGACTTATAAATGTTGGATTTTTCGCTAACATACCTCATTAGAGAATTAAGGATACCTATGAGCTCACTCCTATCATTATCTTTTAAGTTAGAAACATCGGTTTCCTCGGTATAGCCTTTTATAGTTGTAAATTCTGAAATCCTATTCAGTTCTATCATTCCAGTACCGGGTTTAAGCTCCTGCTGGAGCATTTCGTACAGCTGTCCTAGAGTTAAGGTTGGGGGCTTTAGAGTAGTAACCAGCTTGACGGCTTTGCTATTGAGGAATATACTTGCATATTTTTGGAGTTCTGCGAACGATATTTTATCTTCTAGTGTGTCAGGTATTACTTGCGAATCCAAAAAATTCTCTACATTATTTATATTTTCTGTAGAAAACATTTCGCCTTCTTTAATTAGCTCATCAAGAAGGTGTATCCCATATTCGCCAGCTATGTCAAACACGATGACCTTGAGGTCTTTATCAGACTCAAGAGATTTCCTTATCAGATAAGAAAGAAGGTTTGATTTACCAGAACCGGTAAAACCAAAAGCGCCCATGTGGTATTTTACCATTGAGTTCAGGTTTACTTTCAGATCAAGCTCAAAACCTAACAGCTTTCCTACAACAATTCCTTCTTCCATGCTTAGGAACCTTTCAACCGATTCCCTTGAAAGTAGATAAACCCTTGAACCTGGCAAAGGTATTGAGTTATCTTTCACAAACTCAATACTTTCATCGTTTACTGTCATCCTGTATTTGGTCGGGACTGCCCATACATTTATCCACGTTTCGTTACTTTCTTCCCAGCTTTCATAAATGCTCTCCATCATTTCCCACCTTATATCTCTGGGTATTCTTTCATCCATTCCGACCATTTGGTAGTGAAGCGGTTTTATGCTCGCTATTTCATATATAAGATACTGATTTTTCTTTTTTTCAACAGCAACAAATTGGGGTTCCTGAAGTTTTTCAAAAACCTCGTCGCTGAACTTAACCTCAAGAAGTGCTACCTGAGATGAAACTACTATTTCTCCTTCTCTTCCCCTTGTCGAGGTCACCCTTTCCCTCTGCTCCCTAAGCCTAGCTTCGAACTTCCCGTTTACGTCATCAAAAACTTTCAACTTTTCCAAGCTCTTTCGCCCCTTCTTCTCTTAATCTCTCGCTTTCTGATCGTATATCTCTAAATCTCCTCGATATCATAAATATTTTTTCTTTCCTAGCATATGATTCAAGCTTAAAATCCGCAACGCTTCTTATTGACCATTTTATTGTGCTTATTTCCTGCTTTACTTTTTTGTCTGCAAGGAAAAGCAGGTGGTTGTGACCATAAGCTTCGAGTATTTCTGGATTATCTGAGATCGTGAGAATCTGCAGGATCATATTATCCAGAGCGTTTAATCCATTTTCCATATACATTTCAGCCTTAATTGTTTTGCCCTTTACATCAACGTTAAGCTCAGTAAACATCTGATCATCAAAAGCGTGATCTATAAACCTGTCATATGTAAAAACAGGCGATCTCATCATTGGATCTTTGGAGAAAGTTCTGAGCTGAAAGTAAGCCTTTGCAAAAAGGCCTGTCCTGCCAATCGATTTTTTAGCTGCTATAAACCTGCCCTGGTACATGGTTAAATAAGAGAAACCATAATCATACGATATGGTTCTCCAGGGAGTCTTTACTTTATCATAATGTACAGCTGAGAGCACTGTTAAAAAAGCCTTATCGTTCTTAAGTTTCAATACGTTGTTAAAAGTCTGGGGCATTACAGACCTGGAAAACTCAGAAGCAGATGTATCTTTGGTTAGCCCGATCACAAGGTTCTTGTTCTTTAAAGCCATATCGTATATCATATATATTAAATAAACGTTTATTGCTCCAAGGTCGTATACAGAAAGCCAGTTTTCTTTATCTATTCTCAGAGGATGCTCATTTTCCTTAAAAGCTTTAATAGTTACAGCTTTGACAACTTCGGTCACCCTTTTCCAGTAATCCTTAACGTCTTCTCTGAGCTTTAGTTTTCCGAGTTCTGCAGCATCAAGTAGTTCTCCGTTATATTTCTTGTCCATATCTATAATGGATTTCCAAAGCTTTTCTTTCTCCTGTTCATTAAGGCCAAGCTTTTTCCCCATATCATCAGCAGAACTTTCTCCTTGCTCAATCAGAACTTTGATTCCAGAATACGTAAGATACGGGAAACGGCGCGGCACGAAAATGTTTCCGGCACCCAAAACTGAAGCAATAGCAAGGTCAAGCTTTTTAGCGTAGCCATTAGATAACCTTATTTTAGTTAGATTTGGGGTATCAGATTTTAGAGCTAACCTGAGGTCTTTAAGCGATGTGGCAAAAGTTCCTGAAATTGGCCTGTCCATGAAAAGGATACCATTATTTAAATTCTGCATTACCATGTAAGCTGACCATAGCTCGGCCATCGTCATCATAGAGTAAGGTATCCTTTCTATCGAAGTTTGAAGTTCAAATTCAGAAAAAGCTTCAGCTTCCTGATAAACTTCAGTTAAATCTTCAAGCCAAAGAGGTATTGCTGCATAAGAAGAAAGCTCTTCCTCTTTCTTTGCTTTTCTTATGTCAAACTCTATACTGTTTTGATCGATGTAAAAGGGACAAGAATAAGCTACGGAATTTACGTAAAATATGAGCGTTTCAAGCCTTTCATCGTAATCCATAGAACCGTCAATGCCGTATGCTTTATGTTCCCCAACGCCAAAGTAAGATTTAGCTGTTTCAATGGCCCTTTTATTATCAAGGTTTTTAAGTAGTCGCTCTATGATTTGAGGATAATCCTTGACTTCCTTAACTCTTTCGTTGAACTTTTCTATCAGCTCATTGGTCTCTTCCTCTATCTTCTTTACTAACCTTGAATAAGCTGAACCTTTATCCAACGTTTTAATATTTTTAAACACTGAAATATAAACAATTGTTTAAAACTATTCATTCTTTACATTGTATGAGCCTCTCAACTTCTATTAGCTGATCAAATTTAACCAGCGAAAGCAGCCTATCGCCTACTTTGATTTCTTCTTCAGGATTAAGGTACTTAACGGGTTTCCCTTCCCTGATAAGGACTATGTAATCAAAAGGAAGCTCCTTTAACTTTATCCCTTTAATCTTTGAACATTCCTTTACGTCTATTTCAACCATTTCCATTCCTGAGAGCTTTCTTGAACTCTCAGATATAACGCCAATTACGCTTCCCGTAATTGTTGCAGAAGCTATTACGTTTCCTATCATCCTGTAGATTGGCACCACAACATCTATGCCAGCTTTTTTAAGCCCATCATACATCTGTTCAGAGTTGTTTATAGCTATGGTTTTTATTTTTGGGTTAAGGTGCATCGCGGTTAGGGCATAAAGCATGTTCATCTCATCGCTTTCCAGAGTTAAAACTATGGAGCTTGCGTTCTGAACGTTAGCGTCGCTCAGTGCATCTATCGGTGACGAAAGGTCGGAAAGTATGTAAGGTATGCCGCGTTTCTGTAGCTCGTTAACGTTTTCTTTTTTCTGGTAATAACGCAGAAGTCCCTCTTGGAAGTTATCAGCCTCTCTGCAACGTACCTGCCTATATGCGTGTAACCGAGAATTATTATGTGCCCTTTCATGTACTTAACCTTGCTCTTCTGAACTTCGTCTAGCCAGAGGTCAGTTTTAACTACGCTGTTAACTACTCCCTGAACCAGAGAGGCTGCGGAGCCTACGCTCGTAAGTATTATCCCGATCAGCAGAAACTTTTCAACTACAGGTATTTCTGTTATGGGGGGCGCGTACAGACCTATTGTTGAGATCGTTGAGACAGAAGCCAATAGAGCCGAAACGGGGTCAAGCTTTTGAAAATAATAGAACACGTATGCGCCAAACCCTATCATGAATGAAAGAACGAGCAACTGTTTCCATACATGCTTGAAGACTGAATAAGGATGTAGAAAAAGGGTGTCAATAAAAACCCTGGCTCTGATGCTAGTTCTGAGCTTGTACTTATGTAGGCTCGTCATGTAGGATCATCAAAAAGCTTAACTTATAAGTTGTGTGCCATAAACGCTTTTAGATTTCCATATTCATCGCTTGAGATCTCACGCATGATAGTAGATCAAAATTTTTAGCATATGATGTCGTTTTAACTTTCACTTAAGCCATACACGATTTTACGATCTAATAATGTTAAAGCAAATTATGCATTAATCAGCATTTAAAAAATCTATGCACAATGTTTTTTTAAACTTGTTCATACAGGCTATAAGGAACAACCTGGAGCGGCATGACACTAGTGTATTGTTACTAACTAATTATAAAAAATTGCAAAGATGTTGGTTCGTTCAAAACACTGTCATTATTGCTATTGACTTTTATGTGGCATGTACATGTGATCCTGGATTCTAGAGTTAATGTAACAGAAAGGGTATTGACTTATCAGTTTGCAACTAAGCCTTTTGCAAAAGGTGACAAAAATTTAATGAAAAATCAGCATATTTAACTAACCCGCTTTTGATGATAGAGCTGTTTAAAGGAAAGCATTTCATGGAACTGTTAAGGTGCAACCCTATCATAAAAATCAGGCAAAAGTTTTGATCTAGTAGTAAGAGTAGGATAGTTCACCATGATAAGATTAAAATAAAAAAGCAACGGTACGCATACCACCTTATAGAAACGCTTATAAGCAAATTTAAGATAGATTACCTGCTTGAGAGGGCATAGCCTGTTAAACACAGGCGATATGCCCGGGATGATCGTGCCCAAACAAGGCACGGTTATCCGAGAAGCTCCAATCCCTAGATTGGAGCAGTTAACAAACAGTGGGCCCGTAGCTCAGCCAGGTAGACGTGAGGCCTAAAGCATCGGGCTTTTAACCCGAGGGTCGTGGGTTCGAATCCCACCGGGCCCGTACATTTTTTAAAATTTTCATTCAATTTTTTCTAAAGTAATATTTTTAAGTTACAAATTTTACGAATCAATCATGAATCCTACGGAAGTTAAACTCAGAGTTGAAGAGGCAAAAGGCAGGGATGTGGGAAGGTTTATAGCAAGAATTCCTCAAAAGGTTATGAGACAGCTTGGCATATCAACTGGCGATTATATAGAAATAATCGGGAAAAACAGCGTTTACGCACAAGCCTGGCCCTCTTACTATGAGGATGAAGATAAAGAAATAATAAGGCTTGATGGCACACTGAGACAGGGAGCAGGTGTTGGTATCGGAGATGAAGTAAGGGTAAAGAAGGCGAAGATATCCTCAGCTCAGAAAGTTGTTATAGCCCCCATAGAAGTCAAAGTTCAGGCAGATCCAGAGTATTTTAAAGAAGAATTTTTGCTCGGGAAACCAGTTTGGAGGGGGTCTTTGCTTATCATACCATATTATAGTGAATCCCTTAAGTTTATGGTAACGTCTGTTTCTCCAGGACCTGTTGCTTATGTTGACGAAAATACACAAATAGAGCTAAAAGAGGAACCCGTAAAGGAAGTTCAGGTACAAGTTGGTAGGATATCTTGGGAAGACATCGGAGACCTTGAAGATGCAAAAAGGAAGATAAGAGAAATGATAGAGTTGCCTTTGAGGCATCCCGAAATATTTAAGCACCTCGGGATTGAGCCTCCAAAAGGAGTTCTTTTAATAGGTCCTCCAGGAACTGGCAAGACTCTGCTTGCTAAAGCTGTAGCTAGCGAAGCTAACGCGTTCTTTTTGTCATTAAACGGCCCAGAAATAATGAGCAAATACTATGGGGAATCTGAGCAAAACTTGAGAAACCTGTTTGAAGAAGCAAAAAAGAATGCCCCAAGCATAATATTTATAGATGAAATTGATGCTATAGCTCCAAAAAGAGAGGAAGTAACTGGTGAAGTTGAAAGAAGGGTAGTGGCTCAGCTTTTAACCCTAATGGATGGTCTTCAGGAAAGGGGTCAAGTAGTTGTCATAGGAGCTACAAACAGGCCTGATGCAGTAGATGAAGCTTTAAGAAGGCCTGGTAGGTTCGATAGAGAAATATATATAGGTATGCCAGATAAGCAGGCAAGAAAAGAAATACTGAACGTACATCTAAGAAATGTTCCACAGTGTGGCGAAGAAGAAATAAGCAAAAAGATATGCTCGCAAGAAGATAAGATAGACCTTGACGAAATAGCAGAAATGACAAATGGATATACTGGCGCAGATATAGCTGCATTGGTAAAAGAAGCAGCCATGATGAGGCTAAGAGAAGCTATAGATAACAAAGAAATAGATCCAGAACAGCCAACAATACCGCCCGAAAAGCTTGGAAAGATAAGGCTGAGAAGAAGGGATTTATTAGAAGCTATAAAGTATGTTCAGCCTACAGTTTTAAGGGAAGTCATTGTTGAAGTACCAGAAGTCCACTGGGAGGACATAGGCGGTTATGAAAAGGTCAAACAGGAATTGAAAGAAATGGTCGAGTGGCCATTAAAGTATCCCAAATACTTTGAAGAGATAGGAACAGAACCTCCAAAAGGAATACTTCTATACGGTCCTCCAGGAACTGGCAAGACTCTGCTTGCTAAAGCTGTAGCTACAGAAAGCCAGTCTAACTTTATAGCGGTAAGAGGGCCTGAAGTCCTAAGCAAGTGGTTTGGGGAAAGCGAGAAAGCGATAAGAGAAATTTTCAAGAAAGCCAGGATGGCGGCTCCTTGTGTAGTTTTCTTTGATGAAATAGATTCTATAGCGCCAGCCAGGGGCACAAGGTTTGATAGCGGGGCCACAGACAGGATAGTGAACCAGCTACTAGCTGAAATGGATGGAATAGCATCATTAAAGAATGTGGTTGTAATAGCTGCTACTAACAGGCCAGATATAATAGATCCTGCACTACTCAGGCCAGGAAGATTTGACAGGTTAGTTTATGTTCCACCTCCAGATGAGACAGCTAGGTTCGAAATACTTAAAGTACATACAAGAAAATTGAAGGTTTCAGACGAAATAAAGGCTAACGATTTTTCATATTTAAAGGACCTTGCGGCTAGAACAGAAGGTTATACAGGAGCCGATCTAGCGTCATTAGTAAGAGAGGCAGCAATGCTGGCATTGAGAGAAAGCGTCGAACAAAAATTGGAACATGCAAAGCCTGTTGAAAAGAAGCATTTTGAAGAAGCGCTGAAGATCGTTAAACCTTCCCTCACAAAATTTGACATAGAAAAGTATGAAAGGCTTTCAGAAGAAATCAAAAGAACAATACGATAATAAAAATATAATTGGTTTATAAGTTAAAAATTAGTAAAATTTTTATCATTATGTGAAAAAAGTTTATATTTTTTAGATATAATAAATTAAATGTGTCAATAGATCTTACTCCTTTAAGAGTTCTTTCGGCATCAGGAATCATAGCGCATTTGTCATTAGCTACGTCTTTTCTTGGCACGATAGCTTTGGCTTTAGTTCTAGAGTACAAATATCTACGAACAAAGGATAATGCATACTTTCAGAAAGCTAGAATGTTTTCTGTAATATCTACGATAATATTTGGTGTTGGAGCCGCATATGGGACGTTTGTAGAGTTTGGGCTTGTTACTGTGTGGAGCAACTTTATAGCTATGATAGGGGCTATTGCGCTTCCATTTTACCTTGAGCTGTTCGCTTTTCTTTTTGAGGTTATTGTTTTGCCGATTTACACTGTAACATGGGAAAAGATAAAAAACGGATGGTTACACTTTTTTATAGGAGTTATAGCGGCCTTTGGGGGTTATTGGAGCGCTTATAACATACTGGCCGTTATGGCGTCACTTTCGATGCTTCCTCCTGGGCTGCAAATAGTAAACCTTTCGCAACAAGGTCAGTCAATATCTAAAGCTATAACATACTTGTTGGTTTGGAGTTCACCAACTCAAATGCTAAACATGTACTGGTGGGGCGCTCAGGTATTCATATTTCACGGTATACTTGCTGCTGTTATCGTAAGCTGGTCTCTTATAAGCGGCGTTTATATCTACAAATATATTAGAGACAGGGATCCGGTAAGGAAAAAAGTGCTCAATTTGATGCTGCTGCCTCTCGCAGTACTTACTGCAATTCAAGGACTTGTATTAGGTCATTTTCAGGGTGAACTGGTTCTTTCTGATGATCCTTTGAAGTTAGCTGCTCTAGAAGGAATGTACTGGAGTGGACTCAAGCTTGATCCACTTACAAGTTTTGTTGCTTATGGTACTTTTAATCATCAATTCTGGGGTTACTACAGTTGGCCCGCTAGCATAAGGCCTCCAACATTTGTTACGTTTGCTTACCTTGTGATGATGGTGGGTTTCGGTATAGTGCTTGGAATACTAACGCTAGCACTGGGGCTTGATTATGCGTTCGGAGAAAATTTAAAGAAAATAGGCTTTGGATGGTTGTATAAATTGCAGCCTTGGTTAGAGAAGATATCTCAGTATTTAATTCCTTTTTCAGGTATAACAGCAGGCATAGGCGGAGCTTTGGCAACAGAAAGCGGCAGATTTCCGCTTATCTTTGTATCCAGCGTTCCTACAACATCAGGCCCTCCTGAGATAACAGGTGTTCCTGTTTCTGCAATCGTAAACGTAGCCCTTAACATGCCTGTTTGGGAAGTTGCCTTACTGATAATTGTAGCTCTTTCCATACCTTTTGTAGCCGTTTATGGCATCTGGGTTTATGTAAGTAAAAGGTGAAAAATATGGTTACAAGTACTTCAGTTGTAGCTGGTTTGCTTTCATGGGCCTTTGACGTGCATTTACCTCTAGTTTATACCGTTCTTGGAATACTTTGGATTACGCCATTTATTGAATATATAGGAGGTAAAAGAATGGACAGCAGGTACTCAGATCTAGCGAAGGTAATGCTGAATTACCTCATAGTAGTATACGCCATAGGTGGAGTCTTTGGCACTATCATAACAGTTTTCCTCGCCGGTTTGATGCCAGTTTTTACCAATTTAGCTGGCATAATTTTATGGCCTGTATGGGCAACAGCCATAGTTGCAGGTGTTATAATAACCATACCTGTCATAGGCATGTACTATAGAACATATAATACATGGAATTATAAGAACCATGCAATTCTAGGTATTTTGCTCGCAATTTCTGCATCTTTGATCCCACTTATGTTCAGGTTGGTTTTTGCATATACAGCCTTTCCTGCGGGTACATCCATAACTCCAGACCCTTCGTCTATAATAGGCTTTGACCTTTCAGTTAATGTTTTTAAAGCATTTATGAACCCTCTTTACCTTCCGCTTTACGCCAGCACAATGAGCGCCGCTTTGGCGTTTACGGGTATTATGATGATATTTGGGTTCAGCGTTAGATATAAAGGCTTACCGCATCAGGACCTTGGAATTTTAGTAGGTAAAAGGATAGCGCTGGTATTTGGCACATTATATGGCATCTTTACATCAATTTATTTGTACGAGGTTTACGAAAATTCTGCTACAATGGCTTGGTCCATATTTGGTAGTCCACCTTCTTATCTTCCTTCTGCACTTCAGGCTGTTTTTAAACCAACTTATCTGTTGAATGAAGCGTTTTATGCCACCGTATCTATTGCGCTTCTTTTGTTTGTGATTCTCGTTGTGTTTTATTTAAAGAACAACAGAACTTTAGGTATAATTTTGGGACCAGTTTCTATAGCGGTACTGGATCTTGCAGAAACCATAGACCTTTTAGCTCATGCGCCTTATGCTGTTGTACCACCTGTCAGTGTAGCTGAAAATCTGATCCACACTTATGGGGTACAATTCGCCTTGACTGTAGTCAAAACGCTTCAAGTATCCACCTTATCATCGACTCTGGACTTTTTGGTTCAGTTGATAAACAAGCTGCCACCTTTGCTTTATATGTCTCTTATTCTTTTCGCTTTCTTTAACGTTCTGTTAATTATAGTAATTTATTTTGCTTTAGCATGGAGAGAAGAAAGGTAACTTAAAAGCTAATTACCTCGTAGCCCTGGTTTACGTAATAAGCTAGTCTTTCGCCTGTAGGCAGTAAGTTAATACCAAGTTTTGTCAGCTGTTCTTTTATATTTTTTGAAGAAGCATAATATACGCACGCGCTATCTACATGTCCATTTTTTAGAAGATAGTTAAAGTTTTCAAGATCTTGACCGTTTATAGATGTTAAATATTCTTCACCTGGTCCATAAAATATCACTTTTAAATCATCGTATCTTTTGTTCATCGCTGATTTCACAGCTATAGTAAGTGCAAGCGAAAACCTTTCTGGATTCTCTTTACCTGTTACTATAAAAAATAACGCCTTCATACGCTTATCATTTTAAGAACTGTTATTTTTGATATTTTTTACTGATAAAAGTTAAGGGGTGAAAAACCTTTCCGAGAGGTAGGGGATGGATAACCCTTTGAAATTTTCTATAATAAGAAAAATAGGAAATAATATATTGTTAATTCCCAAATGGGCTTTGCCTGTGGAACTCAGGCGAGACGCCCAGGGATGAAAACGCCTCTGCGATTGTGAGTTACTTGCAAAGTATTCTGCGCGTAAGCTTTTAAGCGAAACGGAAACCCCTTTTAGTGAGGACAGGATAGTTCACTACGCCAACAGAACATTTTGACGTTGGAGTCAGATAAACGCCTTAGCTATTATAAACCTAATATCGCAAAAATATAGTATGATTTACCATTATAAAATCCCAGGATCGTTTATGATTTGCATAAAAGCGTCATCTTTGCTAAAAAAGTTTTGATAAAGTGAACGACAAGCCTCGCCTCTTCAAGGACGGGGAGGAGGTCAGTGGTCTATCGTACCTAGTTATGAGATACCTAAGGAGTTGTGGAAAAAGGAGAATCAAAGATCAACAATAGAACCGCACTGACTTCTTACTTAAAAAAGGTTTCTAAATATTCTTTCACTTTATTTTTTATGCACTGCTGTCTTGTTTTGTTTAAAAAATTAAGAGCAAAAAACTCTGACCTCCTCCCCGCCCTAAAGGGCGAGGGTTCCCTGAGGTCTTAAGGGTTACACCCCTTTAACGGGTGCTACTCTGTTGTGATCTACTATGAAAGATATAGGCTTCTTTACTTTTGA
>Ga0081473_118092_pt1 | contig 41719 bp, 43 predicted proteins | sample CisSprmetagenome_FD_70977 | JGI IMG/M metagenome (GOLD analysis project Ga0081473, IMG submission 70977) | Hypoxic/sulfidic aquatic microbial communities from Cistern Spring, Yellowstone National Park, USA v2 (version 2) | ecosystem: Environmental > Aquatic > Thermal springs > Hot (42-90C) >...
GAGAGGTTCTTTAGAGGCGTTCTCGACAGCGTCGCTACGGCATTGTGGTTATTCGTAAATGAGGATTGTGACGCATTCCTTAGAGATAAGGACTTCGTTATGGCTATAACAAACATATCCGCGCTTAGTAATAGGGATGGGATTTATGAAAACTTGCGCAGACACCTGGGCAATATTAACAGGTGCAGGGAGGCTATAATGAGGAGGGAGGATAAATTCCTCTCCGTCATAACGAGGAACTTCGCCAGGGAGATTTACTGGCTCCATGGCAAATTCCTGGATTGGAGCGAGGCGTCTTGTTCAAATCGACTTACACGTATCACGTCCACCTGCCTTCATTCAATGAAGGCGTTGTTAGGCGGATTGTCGAGGTAGCGGAGGAAATAAACCGCGTCCCCGATCATTTCGCGGACTTGGTGCTTGCTGAAAATAATGGTTACTCACTGCGCGTCAGTAAGGTCATGCCCGCAAAGGCAAGGGTAGGGGCAGGGGTAGGGATACCAGTGTGACTGGTTACGTCCGTTTCGACACTGATGGCAGGATTACCTCGACTGGCGGTTTTGACCTACCGATAACGCTCTTCGCCTAATAAGCCTTAAGTTCCCTCTCCACCTCCCACCACCTCTTGTGCAATTCATTGATATAAATCACGGAGCTTTTATAGCGTGATTCCCCGTGGGTGTGGGTTTGTGGGGCCGCTCGGGCGAGGGCGTCTATTGCGTGTTTCCTTTTTGGGTCATTGTCGCTGTCTTCGTATTTCGTTTGATTATAGAGTTCAGCAAAAGTATCGTCGTCAATAATACCGTCACGAAGCATTAAAATTAGCTTAGCCCTTAGACGCTTCAACGGATGTCGTAGGTGTGGTGTTATAAGCCTAAGCAACTCTATGGCATTTTCCCCATAAACCTCTAACCTAGCATCACTGTCTGTCTCGTAGATTCTACCCTCAATCCCCAATTTCCTCAATGCCTCCTGTAAGGCGTTAAGAAAAACCCTCTTCTCACATGCTTTGCACGACGCGATCTCTATGAATGGTCTAGATTTGTTAAAATCGTATCTGATTGAACCATCCCCATCCACCGCTCCGCTAACCAGCCTCGGCACATCCTCCGGCCTCAATGCCCTTATACGCTTAATTAGTTCTTCATAATTCGCCCACCCCCACTTATCTACCTTGCCGTAGACGGCGTACCTTACCTCTATGATTCGCGTTCCTTCGATATTGCCCCACACTATTGTAATGCTTGGCTCTCGTATGTATCGCAAAAGCGTCAAGAAAAACACCGCGTCAATCGCGTTGGAAGTACCTAGCAGAGCCTTTACGTAGTTATTTACGACTTCAATGAGTAAGTCGGTTAGCGCTATGCCCATGAAGTAGACTTCGTCAAATCCTGCATGAACCCAGTCACAGGGCTCTATGCCATATTTCCTAAATGTCTCGGTATCAACACCGATGAAACGCATCAACTCCTCACACATTCTAATTTCATCCCAACCAAACTTCTCCCTAAGTAAACCCTCAATCATCTTAACGATGTTACTTCTTGCCACTCCTCTCTCCCAGTTAATTCCGCACTTAGTGCGCCACTTATTATTCAGATCTTTATTATACATCTTCAATGCTCCTCTAATCCATTTCTTTGACACAAAACCTCTAAGTATCCTTAGCAACTTACACCTCAACTCGTCGTCGCTCCTTAACCATAGTTCATGAGCAACCATCCTAACTCTATCGACAACCTCTTTACCCACCACATAGCTGTTGTGACATTCCGCTTTTAACAACTCCTCAAGTATCTTTATGACGCAGTCCTTGTCATTGTTTTCTAGGCACTTCATTGCTTGTCTTATCAGCCCGGTACATGTTTCTATCCTCCCTGCCTGGGTGGGTTGGGGCAGGGAGGCTTCGTCTCTTGTTCCTAGGTTGTTTCCCTGACTCATCGGGCCTTTGCCGTTTTTCGGCGGCCCATTGATTTTAAACCCACCCACGGCGATGCACCTAATTCGGCGCATAATTGAAGCACCTGTGCTTTTCAAGTTCATTCATGAACGCTTTAGCTACTTCACTGCATGGTTTTGATTCCATACATGCTCGATAGACATGGCTCCATAACTGGCAATCAACACCTCGATACGTCATGAGCCAAGCAAGCGGCCACACCACCCCACACCCAACAATCATTTTAACAAATAGATTTATAAGGCATTACGAACATGGGCACAAGACGGCAACACCAACAATGCACGCAATACTCGCGAAGAGCAACTACAACCACAACAAACACCTAATACAACAACACGTACCAAGAAAAATAATGGAGAAACTACCGAGGGTAACGCCGGCATAGAATTTACAGAGCGCCGTAATTTTGAGCTTGTTCATCGCGGGTCAGCGCAATTGAAGCGCATTATGAGACACACCCTTACCTGAGGCAGAGGGAGGGTAAGCCTGTGAGGGGTATAGTGGCTGCTCCATCGATATCGGCGGCGGCATATAAGTTCCTGAGACTCTATGGTCTCGAGTTTAGGCATGTCGAACCAAAGTCCTAGGTATTTATTTACGGCATTGTCATGAATATTATTAATAATATTATTGTTATTATTACCCACATTATGTAAGAGCGTGCTGATAAAATCGTGAGCTCCTTAAATGACTTATCTCTGGCTGAGTTTATTAATAGTAATACTGTGAGTAATCCATCCGTTGAGGGTATTGCGAGTATTATCGATAGTAGTATTGTCTGGGCTGTTATTGCCACGGCTTCATTGCTTGCGACGGCATTAGTCGCTATGCCTGAGTACACCCATTGGGTTGCTGTGTTCCAGATGCCGAATACTGGTATTAGTGAGGGGCCTAGGGAGACCATGAAGTTTGTTAGTTTGTACGAGAACGCGGCAATCTGGGATACTGAGGAGAGCTTGTTTACCTCCTCCGTAAATTGATTAAGCTGCTTATTGACCTGCGCCGCAAATTGCGGGCTTGGCTTTACTGCGTAACCTAGGAAATACGCGGCTAGGTAAAGTAGTAATAGTACTAGGTATAGGTATATCCTCAATCTTCCCAATTTGCCTATCACTGCTGCTCTGACCGCTTCTTGTTCAACCATTGCGACTATGACAAATAGCGCGCTTAAAAATGATTCTCTCAAGCCCGTATTAATGTTATTCACGAAGAACCAGAAGGTTCATGATTCAATAAATGACATGTTACTCATCGATGGTCCAATCCACATTATCATACTTCCTGGAGAATTTTAGATCCTTAAGAGAGCTGCGTTAAATGTTTTGATAGGTGATGGTTATTTGTACCATGTTTGATGAGATTAACCCTTAATGATGATACGCTCGATACCGTCCCTTTGAACCCTCATTATCATGCCCTGCTTCTCAAGATTTCTAAGGGCTAGGTCTATGTAGGTTACCTTAACCTTGAGGGCTTCATCCCCATACCACTCAACCATCTTACCGATTATCTCATTTAGCGTCCATTCCACCTTCCCACTCTTGGATTCCTCATTGAGTATTCTCCTTATGAAGTTCGTCATATCCTCAGTGATATTCCACGGATAGACAAACCAGGTCCAATCCTTAACCTCAATGGCCCAGTAGTCTGGCTTGAACTTTGCCACTGTGGATATCCACTGTAGAGCGGCTGTTCTCACCTCAACGTTCTTGTTGTTACGTTCAATGTGCTCCTTCGCCAATTGTATCGAGTCTCCCGTGTCAACAATATCATCTATTACAAGGACCCTCTTACCATTTAGATCAACAGAGAGTGGATACTTTATGTATGCCTTCTCAGCAACCTGGGCTGTGGATGGCCAGTGAACAACTTGAACGCTGAGTAGGTCCGTAACGCCTAGGTAATCGCAAACTAACCTAGCTGGTGCATAACCACCTCTCGCTATTGCAACAACGACATCAGGCAACCAACCCGAATCCCTTATCTTCATGGATAATACCCTGGCCCATTCAGCTATCTCATCCCAACTAACAAGCCTTATTGGTACCTTAACCACGTTTTAAGTCAAGTCTTAGAACTAATTTATAAACTTCATGTCTCACTTACCCAATTGTTATGATGAATTCTTACGTTAACAATTTATTAAGTATTATGGATTAAGTACCTAAATGATAAAGCATTACGTGGCGCTTACGGTGGCTGTGATAGCGATATCCTGGGCCTCGATACTGATATTACTTTCGGGCGCTCAACCCGTGGCTGTGGCGTTTTGGAGAAGCGCAATAGCTGCTGTTGCACTAACACCATTATTCATCATTGAAAGGGAAAATGGCGCATATGCGTTGAGGAGTAATGAAGTATTGTTGGTCATTGTCAGTGGTGTTGCGTTGGCTGTTCATTTCATGACGTGGATCGAGAGTTTGTACCTGACCACGGTTGCGGCTAGTACAACGCTTGTTTCGACATACCCAATATTCACGCTTATAATGGATAGGCTTATAGGCGAGAGGGTTGGTAGGCAGGCCATCATTGGTACATTAACGGCCTTCCTGGGCGTCGTGCTTATTACCGCACCCGAATTCTTCATAAGCCTAAAAGCCTTAGTTGGCGATTTACTTGCGTTGATTGGTGCTGTGGCGGGTGCTGTTTATTTCATGATAGGTAGGGTCGTTAGGGTTAAGGTCTCCCTAGCCACATACACTGTGCCCGTGTATAGTGTCTCTGCGCTTGTGACTTTAATAACAGGTCTATTCCTGCACACGAGGTTTTGGCCATACCCACTCTATACCTGGTTTTACATTGTGATGATAGTCCTAGGCCCCATGCTCCTGGGACATACATTGCTCAACTATACCCTTAGGTATTCTAGGGCTATAACGGTGACCACATCAACACTAGGTGAACCTATTGGCGCGACATTATTGGCATTGCTTATATTCCGCCAAATTCCCCAACCACTAACTGTGGTTGGTATGGTGGTGACGTTGTTAGGCATCTACATGGTTATTCATGAGGAGTTGAGCATGGCCTAACCCAGTTATTGCGCATAAGTGGCTTTAAATTCAGGTGGATTTAGTAGTTAATGGTGGAGTGTACCGTAATAATTGATTCGCGGGAGTACGAGACCGCGGAGGAGGTTGTTAAATGGCTTAAGAGGTTTAACTGTAGTGTGATTCCTCGTAAATTGGATATTGGCGACTATGTCCTGCCAGGTAATGTAGGTATTGAGCGTAAGAGGGCTATGGACTTCATATCCTCAATAGTCGATGGCAGGTTATTTGAGCAAGCTAGGGAATTATTGAGGGCCTTTGATAGAGCTTACATAATCGTTGAGGGTGATCTATGGAGGTCGCTGACTAGGAGGGAGGTTCATGAGCATTCAATACTCGGTTCTCTAGCCACGTTGGTAGACATGGGCTTGAGAATAATCCCCACACCCAGTGAGGAGGGTACTGCATTTGTTATTAAATCAATGGCTGAGAAGGTAGGTAATAGGGGTATTAAATCAATACCGATAAGGAAGGGCGGAACTATTAAGGATTTACAAATTCAATTTCTCTCATCACTACCAGGCATTGGGCAGAAGAGGGCTGAGGCAATACTGAAGGTATTCGGCACACCCCTAGATGCCCTAAACAATCTAGGGCAATGGACTAGGAAAGTTGATGGTATTAATGAGAATGTAGTTAATGTAGTCAGGAAGATATTAACCATGAAGTACGGTGAGGAGGTCGATAGCAACATAATCCCAATCAACGAAGCATTTAGAATCGATGAGGGTACAGATAGGGTAGGCAATGAGGATGGTAGTAAGGGTAAGTTTAATAAACGTAACATCACGGATTACCTCAGTGGCGATTCATGATAATCACATGCCCATATTGCGGCATGAATAATTGGTCCATGATTCAATTTCTAAGTAAAAGAGGTAGCGAGAACTTCATTGTTGCATGCCGTTGTAATAATTGCGGTAAAATTTTCTATCTATATAAAACGAAATTCGCAACATTAACATATAAACTAGAGGATGTAGGTTTCTAAATATACCCGTAATTTTTCATGTGTAAAAAGAGGAAAAATTCTTAAATATTAGTCTTAATTTAGCAAGGTAATGCCAGAACTCCCCTTGGCACCAATAGATAGAATTTTCCATAAGGCAGGTGCTGAAAGAGTAGGTGAAGATGCAATACAAGCATTGAGAGATATTCTTGAGTATATTGCGTTTGACATTGCAACAAAGAGTATAGAGTTAGCGAGACATGCCGGTAGAAAGACAGTAACTGCCGATGATGTTAAGACAGCAGTTAGGATCTTAAGATGTATACCTGCACCCACTTCATGATTAATGCAAAATTTTAAAAATTAATAATTTTCAATTATATATTTCGCAATTTAATCACTTGACCTATCTGAGTAGTTAATTGTATATCTCCTGGGCTTAAGGACGCTTATTATGTAATTGAAAGCCTTATCTGGCATACTGTGATCACCGCATGTGTATACATCAACGGTTGCGAACCTATAAACGGGCCATGTGTGCAGTGCTATATGGCTTTCCACGACAAGTGCGATAACGCTAACACCTTCCTTATCACCATTTACAAATCTCCACGACCTAACCTCAACCAGGTGCACGTTGGCGATTTCGGCTGCCTTTATCACCAACGACCGTAGGAAATCCTCATCCTTAAGGATGTTTGGATCGATATCGTATAAATTACCATATATGTGCTTACCGACGACACCGGCCACCCTTTCATGTCCCAGTTGGGGTATTGTATACATGGCTTTATGTGCTGAAACCCTCGAGTGATGAGCATTTAAAACCCTTTCCCCTAGGTATTTCACGTAATATACCACTATGACTGCGCCATACGTACCTACACCGCGTGATATAGCCTTGGAAATGCTTAGGATAGCTGATGTGAAGCCTGGCGAGGTTGTTGTTGACCCAGGGGCTGGGGAATGCGGTATCGTTACGTTGGCCGTTACGGTGTTCAATGCGATAGGTATAGGTATTGAGATAAACCCAGCACTCGTTAGGGCATGCATTGAGAACTTTGAGAGGTTGGGGTTGAAGGGTAGGGCGTATATTGTTTGGGGTGATTTATTTGATTTTGATTACTCAATAGCCGATGTAGTAACTCTGTATCTAGGGAGCGATATCAATGAGACGCTAAGGCCAAAGTTGAGTAGGGAGCTTAGGCGGGGTGCTCGTGTTGTTAGTCATGATTTCGAGGTACCTGGTTGGAGGGCGGAAAAAACCATAACAGTTAGTGGGCCATTTAGGATGCATAGGGTTTATTTATACATTATTTAGGGCTGTAATGGCGCATGGATATTGGCGATGAATTATTTGAGGTGGCAGGTGCGTACTTACTACCGCTTAGGGGCATTGAGGATACTGTCAACAAGAAGGCTGGTACTAAGGTGCTTATTGAGACACCTCTAGGATTTAAAGACGCTGGTCTTGAGCTATCACGGTATTTTAGCAATAAGGGTTTAGACACACACCTAAGCGGTCGCAATGTCTGGGGTTCCTGTGATTTTTCCCTAGTGAGGGACTATGATTACGTAATTCATCTAGGGCATGCTTTACCGCCAAATATTTTACGCACAATAATCACAAACTTCAGGGCAGTTATTGATAAAAGGGGTGTTGTTACGGTGCTCAATATTAGAGATGGACCGCATGTGATACTTGCGCCAATTTATTACAAGCCCCAGCCAGAATTATTAAGTAGGCTTAAATCAATCGTTAACGACCTTATAAAGGCGAATCCTAATCCTGTGGTTACTTACGCATTACCATACCTGCTGTATGCACGCACCATAGCGAAGGAGTTTGAGTTAAAGATTGCCAGTGAGCCCATAACTGGGTGTTTCATCGGTTTTCCAATACCAGACACTGTATTATTCATTGGATCCGGCTATTTCTATCCATTAACATTTAAATTCCTAAGACCTCAAACCGTCGTTTACTTACTCGATGTATTTAGGGGTGTTGTTGAGGATATCGAGCATGTGTATCGCAGGTACTTAGCAATGAAGGTTAGGTCTATTGAGGAATTTAGGAAGGCTAAGCGCGTTGGTGTTGTGCTTTCGCGGAAACCCGGTCAACTAAGGCGTGATTTAGTCGAGCCACTAATTGATAGGTTAAGGGAGATGAATAAGGAGGTTGTTATTATCGATGCTGATGAGGTTTCACCAGATGTGGTTAATAACCTGCCTGTGGATGCTGTTGTAAACACTGCATGCCCTAGGGTTGGTATTGATGATCTCGATAGATTCGCAAAACCTGTTATTAATGTGGGCGATTTGCTAAAGCGTAATATACTTGATTTAAACAACTTACTTATTTGGTAATTACATGTGACGCCTGTTTGGATGAGGACTTGTTCGTGTAAAGAAAGGTTTTTATAGAAGTGATTTACGGACCCTCCGATGAGTAGCGGTACACAGGCGTATCTGGCCCAGATAGGCGGTGTTCCAGTTCTCGTGCTTAAGGAAGGAACCCAAAGGGCCTTTGGTAAGGAGGCAATGAGGATAAACATAATGGTTGCAAAGGCCGTGTCAGAGGTTATGAAATCAACCCTTGGCCCCAAGGGTATGGATAAGATGCTCATTGATAGCCTTGGCGACATAACAATAACAAATGATGGAGCCACAATACTCGATGAAATGGATGTGCAGCATCCCATCGGTAAATTGCTCGTAGAAATTGCCAAGACGCAGGATGATGAGGTTGGCGATGGTACAACAACGGCCGTGATATTATCCGGTGCATTACTGGAGGAGGCGGAGAAACTGCTTGATAAGAACATACACCCCACAGTCATAGTGTCAGGCTTTAAGAGAGCCCTTGACGTCGCAACGGAGCATCTTAGGAAGATAGCAATACCTGTACAGAGGGATGATGTTAACATGCTAAAGAAGATAGCCGCAACAGCAATGCACGGCAAGATTAGCGAGACGGTTAAGGACTACTTCGCGGAGTTAGCCGTCAAGGCTATGCTGCAGGTTGCCGAAAATAGGGATGGCAGGTGGATTGCTGATCTAGACAATGTCCAGATTGTTAAGAAGCATGGTGGCGCCCTTGAGGATACGCAATTAGTATATGGTATAGTTATTGATAAAGAGGTTGTACATGCCGCAATGCCAAAGAGGGTTGTCAACGCAAAGATTGCCTTACTCGACGCACCACTCGAGGTTGAGAAGCCGGAGATAGACGCTGAGATTAGGATTAACGACCCCAATCAAATAAGGGCGTTCCTTGAGGAGGAGGAGAACATATTGAAGTCTTACGTGGATAAGTTTAAGGCCCTTGGCGTGACTGCGGTATTCACAACCAAGGGTATTGATGATATGGCCCAGTACTACCTAGCTAAGGCAGGTATACTGGCTGTTAGGAGGGTTAAGAGGAGCGATATCGAGAAGTTGGTTAGGGCAACTGGCGGTAGGTTGGTTACTAACATAGAGGACATGACAGAGGCTGACCTAGGCTTTGCAGGGCTTGTTGAGGAGAGGAGGGTTGGGGATGAGAAGATGGTGTTTGTTGAGCAGTGCAAGAACCCAAGGGCAGTTAGCATATTAATTAGGGGCGGCTTCGAGAGACTCGTGGACGAAGCCGAGAGGAACCTAACCGATGCGCTCAGCGTTGTATCTGACGTTATTGAGGAGCCATACGTACTACCGGGTGGTGGTGCCCCAGAGATGGAGGTTGCCAAGGTTGTTAGGCAATTCGCAGCCAAGGTCGGTGGTAGGGAGCAATACGCCGTTGAAGCATTTGCAAATGCTGTTGAGGTGATACCAAAGACGTTGGCTGAAAATGCAGGTCTTGATGCTGTTGATGTATTGACTGAGCTGAGGCACATACATGAAAGCAAGGAGGATGGGTGGAAGTACGGTATAAACGCCTTCACGGGCAAGGTTTCAGACATGTGGACGATCGATGTAATCGAACCATTAACTGTTAAGTTACAGGCATTAAAGGCTGCCGTAGAGGCTGCAACAATGGTGCTGCGCATTGATGAGATAATAGCGGCAAGCAAGCTTGAGACTGGTAAGGGTGAGGAGAAAAAGGAGGGCGGTGAGGAGGAGAGTAAGTCAGGTTCATCACTTGATTAATAATATAACATCCATTAAAATACTTAAAATAAATGCGATAAAAAACATTAATATATTTGCATTAATATCAAATTCCCTCTTGACGATTCTTAGGAAAGATAGTAATGTTATTGATATTAGCAATTGTATTGCCAGGATGAAGATGGGGTTCCAGTGTATTCCTAGGAATTGAAGGGCTTTGGCAACGGCAGGTATTGAAAATAGTAATACGTAATAACCAAACATTATTATCCTCAAACCTCTGTTCAATGCGCTCATGGTTAATTTATCGCTCGAGAATCGAATCGCCAGTAAGTACCTAGCGAGATCCACTTCATTATTAGATAGTTCTCCCTGTAATTCCTTAGAAAGTAGTGAGTCGAGGAGATCATGGCCTTTGTCATTCAACGCCCTAAGCACATAAAACCACTTACGTAGATCATCGGTACCCAGAATATTTACTAATATGGAACCCTCACCGGTGAGGATGCTATTTATGAAGCTTTCATTATATCCCATGGCCTTTAATAACTCATTATTTAATTTCTTCCTGAAATTCATAAACAACCTCCTAATTACTAGTGCAGTTATTGTTACAAAGATGGGTAGTAATAATGATAGGTACGGGTCTATAAGGACGGATAATACGAACAACACTATGGGGCCTATTGACACTATGCCCGTCATTATAGTTAATGTCCTTTCAAATGAGTCGAATACCTCCTGAGCCTTAGCCCGTGCATTACCTAGCAGGTACTCATTAATGCTCATTTTGATCACCAGGGGGTTCATTGATGAGCTTGTTTAATTGCATGGTATAACTAACATAGTCCTTAATCTTACCTAACTTAATGATAATAGTGGAAATGGCACTTACTTGTTCCGGGTCTGGATTGAAGCCTTGTGGATATATTATTGACTTAACCCTGCGCACACTACTCATCTTTTCCATGGTAATCAATACGTATTTACCCAGGTCTATCACATCATTAAGGTGAAAAACCCTTAGTCTGTCTAGTAGGGATTGAACATCGTTTGCATGGGTTGTTGCCAACACCTGAAGACCTGTATTGGCACCATGAACAAAGGCCTCAAAGTGCTCCCTTTCCCTCAACTCGCCAATTATTAATATGCCATAACCCCTATGCAGCGACTTTAGGACCTCCTCAACCTTACCCATTAATGACTTAACCTTAACACTGGGCGCAGGTAATTCCAGGGATTCATCAACCTCATCCACGTATATCCTCCTTAACTGAAGGGGTATTGCCATATCAATAGCATTAAGGAGTGTCGTTTTTCCACTCGATGGGGGACCCATTATGAGGATGCCGTAACCGTTACGTGCCGCTAAAACTAGTTTGCTGGCATTTAGAGAATCTATGGTGCCTAATGCGACTAAATCGCTGATTGTAAATGGTTTCTTATGGAGCCTTATATGGACGGCTATGCCCTCAACAAGGGGCCATCTATCAATTACCACCCTAACTTTCCTACTGCCAATATTGAGTGAGAATTTACCGCTAGGATTATCTACAGAGACCCTAACGCCACTAATGTTGGCGAGCTTTAGTAACTGTTTAGCCAGTAATTGGGGGTTTGTATTCAATACTTTGCAATTGCCATACTTAACGTGATTTATGTACATGAAGTCTTGGGTTATGTATATATCCTCAATATCCTGATCAAGAAGGAAAGGTGTTAAGTCGCCTAATCCAAAGCTTGTAAGTAATAGTGATGAAGCAACTCTTTCATCATTTATGAACAACGATAGAAACTTTTCCCTTGATGACAATAATGAGTAAATAGAATACTCATTATCAGGAACAACTTTACTCACTAAACCTAATAAGTAATCTAGATAATTATTGTTAAACCTATTAACAATTACTGCACATCCATTATCCGACACCTTCAGTTCATACGATAATGAAAAATTAGTCGAAGTGGTTTTAGAACCTTCATTATCAATAATAAGTAGGAAATCACCAACATTAACTATCGAACCCTCCTTAAATGAGTATAATCCAGTTACTTTACGGGACATCCTCCTCATTAGCGTTATGAGGAGTTTATTCGTAAAATCATTGGAGCCTGCTCTACGTATTAGGTTTATTATTTCTCTAACACTTATCGTACCACAGGAATTCATAGACTCGATAGCATCAGGATCCAGAGACCCCCTCAATGCCATTTCAGTGAGAGATTTTGTCAGGGTGCAGGTATCCAATTGTTTACAGGATAGGCAATTGAGAATTTGATGCGCTATTATTAATCTTGCCATTAAAGTCTCCCGGGTTACAGTGCCATCAACCTGTTTAGGCATTTATACCGAAATAAGGGCCTCAACACGATATAAAAGGGACCTATGTTCTTCTATGAGCATGCTCTAACGGACATAATTTATTAACATAATCCTTTAACGTGAATGGACTTACATGCATTACTTTAGCCACATCATCAATGCTAAACTCATAACCCTGCCTCCTACTTACACAATAAACAATTAGAGCCGCTAAGTTCACAGGACTTTTTGATTGAATGAAGGATTTCTTTAGGTTATTGAGGAAGTTTTCAGCCTGTGGGTATAGCGTTACCCAGGAGTCCCCAAGAAGCTTGGCTAGGCCTAGTCTCACGTGAGATAATATTCTATCCCTCACACTATACTTAGCTCCCATTGCTAATAGGGCTTCCCTTATTGATTCAGTATTTAGTTTATGACCCCTTGACTTACAGACATTAATAACCAACTTAGTGCTCACGGGCAAATTATGTGTTAGAATTACGTAGAGCATTGAGGCCACGGCCATTTGGTAATAGGTAGCATCGACATTGCCGGAGCTCATTATTTTACGAAAGATGATCTTCGCCTCATTAACATATTCCTCATTAATACCGAGTGACTTAGCTATGAACTCCATGCACTCAAAAGCCCTGTGTATCGAGTAGGTTTCACGACTCCTCCTGAGCCTATTATTTATTATTCTTAATCTTCTATAGAAGTTAAGCTTTCCGCTGATGTCCTTCTTAACGACTTTCTCCACGGATTTCCATATTGGTGTTAGATCTATTTCTTCATCATCTAGTTTTCCTATTGATTGTGTATACGTATCGTAAACGTATACAGAACCAAGGACAGTTCCACAACTTGTACACACATATTGACCATCTCTTTCAATAACCAATGGGCTTCCGCAATATGGGCATTTCATGGCATAATTGGTACGCCTTACGAATTAATAAGCCAAGTGTTTATATGCTATAGTTATCAGGACTTATTAAAATACTATGGAGTGAGTGTGTTTACTAAAACTTTCACTCTACTTTATTAACTTTAACCCAACGTAAACCTTCTCGCCAACCTTAACCTCATTCCTGAAATTATTAACATCCAGTATTAAACCACCAATCGATATCTTAACTAATCCCTCACTAACATGGTAAACAACACCGTTCATATACACATCCCAGTTAGAGGCATAATTTGGGTCCTTATTACTACTAATGCTAACCTTAACACCATCTCCCTGCCTAATATCAACACCAACTGCATCCCTAGGATACTCGAGGGCTAACGATAGACCAGAACCACTCTCCATCTCAAGCCTAACAATACCCTTATAACCTGTCTCCTTAACATTAACTACCTTAAAATCACCACTTAACTCCATCGACTCACGCAGAAGGGAAAAATGCTAAAAAGGTTTTCTGGCACCATCTCTAGAGCGGTTATGTCATTACTCGCTGATGCAGCCAGGAGGTTCAATGCGGAGTTACTGAATATGGTGAATAAGGAGGTTCGAGTAACCACGAACAGTGGTGTTACGTATAGGGGCACTCTCGTAGGCATCGATAACTCATTAAACCTGATGCTCGTCGATGCCGTTAATGACAAGAATGAGAGGTTCTCTAGGGTCTTAATAATGAGTCACGCAATAATCGACGTTGTCCTAATTCAGGAGTTCGTGGATCTCAGGGAGTTCGCCAGGTACATAGATAGGTACTTCCCTGGAATGGTTAAGTACATTGAGGAGGCAAACGTTGTCCAGGTTGGTAATGTCAAAGTAACAACGGCAGGTATCGAAGGCTCAGGACCACTTGCTAAGCGTGTTAAGGAGTTATTTGATGAGTTCATGACGAAAAGAAAGGCGTGATGTAATCCCTAACTATAAAGGGGAGTCATTAACATGACCTTCGAGATCTTGGATAAGGACTTAGCAGGGAGGATTGGCAGGTTAATTACCAAGGCAGGTGTTATAGAGACTCCAGCGTTATTTCCCGTAATCAATCCCATAAAGCAGGTCTTACCATTGGGTGAAATTAAGAATGTTGGTTTTAACCAGGTAATAACCAATGCTTACCTACTCAAGAGGCATTATGGCGATTTAGTTAAGGATATCGGAATCCATAGGTTCCTTAATTGGGATGGACCAATAATGACGGATTCAGGCGCTTATCAATTATTAATGTATGGTAAAGTTGATGTCAGCCCTGACGAGATCCTCAGGTATGAGGTTGATATTGGGACGGACATCGGCGTAATACTTGACATACCAACACAGTGGGGCAGGCCTAAGGATGCTGTTTTTCTCGAGATTGAGGAGACGCTGAGGAGGGCTCGTTCTGCACTCACAAAACTCAAGCTCTGGGATCCTGAACATAGAATGCTCATTGTCGGGCCAGTACAGGGCGGCGATAAATTCGATATATTAAGTTATTCAGCAAGTAAAATGGGTGAGTTGAATTTCGATATTTACGCGGTAGGAAGTCCCACAACACTCCTTGAGGAGTATGATTTCTCAACGGTAATTAGGATGGTTGCTACGGTTAAGGCTAGGTTACCTCCAGGCAAACCCATTCACCTATTTGGTGCGGGTCACCCATTGATACTACCCTTCGCGGTAGCCATGGGTGTGGATCTCTTCGACTCAGCCAGTTATGTCCTCTATGCACGTGATGATAGGATAATCCTCAGGGATAGGACCGTTAGGTTAAGTGAGCTTAGGGTCGATAGGATACCGTGTAATTGCCCAGTGTGTAGGAGGTACTCGGTTAAGGAGTTGATGGGTATGAGCAAGCCTGAACGTGAAAGGCTAATAGCCCTTCACAATTTACATGTTTTATGGGAGGAATTACAGGAAATAAAGGCTAGGATTAGGGAGGGCACACTTTGGGAGTACCTAGAGGAGAAGGCGGGTGGTGATGCGAGGGTAAAATCAGCCCTGTTAGCATTGAGGAAGGGGCTGAAGGCTCTATTAAACGTTATCCCAGACGAGTCAGGTCGTGTAAGGGCCATGCACATAACATCCATGGAGTCCCTCGGTAGACCTGAGGTGGTTAGACATGTGGAGCGATTATTCAATAATTATGAACCACCAAGAGGCTGTGTAGCGATAGTATTGCCTGGCGAATACCTAGATAGACCCTATGCGCGTGATTCCCTCATTTCCTGGTTACTAAATGAATTGTCAGCGAGGAATTTGCTAAGTAAGGTCCATGTTGTGATCAATAACCCCGTACTTGGCCCAATACCCTACGAAATAAGTGAGATATACCCACTTTCACAGCATGAGTACCCCCAACCCATACCAAGGTACTTACGCTCCTACTCGCTTTACTTATTGCGCAGGTACTTAGATGTATTGGTGCGGCGCGGATTCACGGATTTAATAATCATAACAATAGGTGATTATGAGTCACGTATAAAAAGTATTATCGATAGACTGGGTCCCCTGAAAAGCTCGGTTATCCTCAGGGCAAGCTCTAAGGACGAATTATATTCATTGATGACCTGGGTAATCAATGTTGTGGAGAATATTAAATGCTAATGCGTAACTTCATCATCAGTGCAGCCATTAAATATAATGCGGAGGCCCCTCCCTTCTTTTGGCACTCTCCTGTAGCTCCTTAAGCTCCTTATCAATCATATCGGCTAACTCCCTTAACCTACTAACATCAACCTCCACACCAGTTAATTCCTTCAGGAACTGTATTGCAACAATAGCCGCATTCGGATCAGCACGGAACGGCTCCGCGTAGGGCAATATTGCTATTGCTGGTACGTTCAATCTTTCGAATTCATTCATGAGCAGGGCTAACGGTCCTACCATCGCGTAGTTCAACTCCATAAGCCTAACACCACTCAATGAGAATTTATCCCTATATGCGCTGGTTACCGTAACCCTCAACAAATCATTACCATCACTCCTCAACCTATTATCAAGACCACCGAAGAGTATGGCTTCCCTAAAACCATTAATATAAACCCAATGGGCAATGGTCCTTACAACGTCATGGGCGTATCTCGTCATGAAATCCCCATCCCAATGAATGACTGATATCGTGAAGCCAGGGTCTGGGCAGTGATAAATCTCGCCGGGTGTTGATAAAATATTTGTATTAACAACATAGGCGCTGAAGGGAGGCTCTTTGGGCATCTCTATGAAGCCAACCCTACGGCAATTAAGCGCATTCACGAGATGCTGAACGGTTAGGTAGCCCACCATACCTATGCCAGCAAATCCTGTTAGGAAGTACCAAGTCCTTATTATTGGTTCCGTAATACTTATCCTAATATTCACAGTGAAGCATCCCTAGAGTCGCCTATAAAATTATTATTCTTATGGAATTTTTACTACGCTGTGCGAAATTCATGTGGTTACGGCATGGTTATCCATTACGTTTTTCATCATAGGCAGATTATTTCTCATTAAGCCTATTACATGATTTTTCGAACCGTAACCATGCATGAATTTTAAATTAATGAGCCATTTTCGACAGGCTAACCCACGCAAAACTTTAATAGCCTTAAGATGTCATCTAACGTAACGGTGAGGTATCGCAATGGGTAAGGTAAGGCCTAGGTATGTAAAGAGTTTGGCTAGGAGGTTGCTCGAGACTTATCCAGATAGATTTAGTGAGGATTTTGAGAGTAATAAGAAGGTTGTTGCCGAGTTAGCGGACATACCTAGTAAGTCTGTACGTAATAAGGTAGCTGGCGAGATAACCAGGATGATTAAGAAAATGAAGGCTGGTGCCAGCGAAAAGGCTGAGGTCGAGTTAGAGGAGCAGTGAGGGAAGGAAGGTTTTTAAGTGTTGGCACTCTTATACATCGATTATGTCGTGGTTTGAGGATATAGATAATTGGTTCAAGAGAATCCAGAAATATTTTGAGGAGTTGGAGAGGGAGATGGAGGAGGAAATGGATAGAATGATGCGCGGCGTTGCACCCGAGGAAGAGAGAAGTGGTAGGGGTAGGGCTAAACCTAGGTATTATTATTACGGCTTTGAAATATCAATAGGACCTGATGGTAAGCCCAGGATTAAGGAGTTTGGTAATGTTAGGCCGAAGGGTGAGAGGCCTATTATTGAGGAGGATATTGAGCCACTAACCGATGTTATTGAGGAGGAGGACTCGGTTAAGGTTATAATGGACATGCCAGGTGTTGATAAGGATAAAATAAGCATAAGGGTTAGTGAGGATGGTAAGAAGCTAATAATAAGTGCCAGGGATACTGACAGGAGGTACTATAAGGAGGTTGATTTACCTACGGAGGTTGATCCATCGCAGTCAAAGGCCACGTATAGGAACGGCGTACTGACCGTGGAGCTCAAGAAAAAGAGCACAGGCAAGAAGGGCTTCGAGATAAAGGTTGAGTAGCGCGATAATATTAAAATTAGAATGTACTAAAAATTTAAAATGCTCCCCTAGCACCGTGTTCGTGGGTGATGCATCTGGAAATGCCAGGAGATGGGTTATAGGGTCTGCATGGCCCTACATCTACGCAGTACCACACCTAGGCAACCTAATTGGTTCAGTACTATCAGCCGACGTTTTCACAAGATACCTAAGGCTTAAGGGTGACGATGTAATCTTTGTATCGGGCTCTGACGAGCATGGAACACCGATTGAGGTTGAAGCATTACAACTCGGTATTAAACCTAAGGAGTTGACGGATAGGATGCATGAAATCGTGAAGAGACTCTTTGAGCTGTGGGAAATAAGCTTCGATAACTACACAAGGACGGAATCACCGGTTCATAAGGAGTTCGTTAAGGGGTTCTTCATGAAGCTCTACAATAATGGTTACATAATCACCAGGGAGGATGAGGTGCCTTACTGCCCTAAGGATAAGATTTACCTGCCGGATAGGTTCATAATAGGCACATGTCCATACTGCGGTTACCCATACGCAAGAGGTGATCAATGCGAGAACTGCGGTAGGTTGCTAGAACCGAAGCTCCTGATAAACCCGAGGTGCGCAATCTGCGGTTCTAAACCTACGTGGGTTAAGACCAAGCACTGGTACCTCGATCTAACAAAGCTTGAGGGTAAGGTTAGGGAGTACGTTGAGGATAACACGGCATTACCCGAGAATGCTAGGCAGATGAGCCTTGGAATGCTTAAGGAGGGTTTGAAGCCGAGGGCAATAACTAGGGATAATAAGTGGGGTATTGATGCACCATTCCCTGGAGCCGAGGGCAAGACAATATACGTATGGTTCGAAGCAGTTCTCGGCTATATATCAGCAACCATAGAATACCATAGGAATAAGAACAGTGAGGATGAATGGAAGAAATTCTGGCTTGACGAAAACTCTAGGGTCGTGTTCTTCGTGGGTAAGGACAACATACCATTCCACGTAATATTACTTCCCGCAATGCTCATAGCGAGTGGGGACCCATACGTCATGCCATACACAACCGCGTCCACGGAATACCTACTCTTCGAGGGTAAGAAATTCTCGAAGAGCCAGAGGATCGGTATTTGGATAGACGAGGCACTGGCCCTTATGCCGGTTGATTACTGGAGGTTTGTACTCATATACCAAAGGCCTGAGGGCAGAGACACTAGTTTTACCTGGCACCAAGCCCTTGAGATAATAAATTCGGTGCTGAACGACGTGATTGGCAACTTCATACACAGGGTCCTCACGTTCATAGCCACGAGGTTCAACGGTGTTGTGCCTGGCGGTGACTTAAAGGACGTAGACATTAGGTATAGGGATGAGGCGTTGGCGCACTTTAAGAATGCCGAGGATCACTATGAAAAGATAGAACTTAGGGATGCCCTACTCGAGACCGTGGAGATAGCGAGGGTTGGCAACAAGTACCTCAATGAGAGACAGCCCTGGGAGTTAATAAAGACCAACAAGGACGAGGCTGGTACGGTAATAACCAACGCATTGCATATGGTGAAGGCATCATCAATAGCGCTATGGCCCATTATACCCAGGTCTATGGAGGAGCTATGGGCAATGGCTGGCTTCGGCAATTTAAGGTGGAGTGACGCCTACGAACCACCGAGGCCAGGCACGAAGGTGATTAACGTGAGGCCACTCTTTAAGAAAATCAGTTATGAAGAGTTTAAGTCAATGCTGAAGAAACTGGAGGAGATTAGGAACGAGAAGGACAAGGGTAAGTACCCATGGGAACAGGTATGGCTTCCCAAATGATGAGTGGTTAAGAGACGCGGCATGCACGGCAGTACCTAAGCACGTCACTAACCATATTACATTTACTTGACCTTAGTAATTAATAAAATAGGGCTGTTGCGGTTCATACATGAAATGTCGGTATTGTCTCACGACGAGATACTTAGGCTCATTAGGGAGGGCTTGCTTTCGATTGAGCCGTTTAGTGAGGATATTGTTAGGGAGAATGGGCTTGACCTAAGGGTTGGTACTGAGTATGCAATATATGCCTTCGATAACCAAGTCATAGATCCCTGCGAGCTTGAATCGGCTAGGCACCTCTTTAGTATTGTCGAGGCTAAGGACGGGAGGATAGTCATACCACCAAGGAGCTTCGCGTTGCTGACGACGATGGAGTACGTGAGGTTTCCGAGGGATGTCGTTGGCTTCTGCAACCTAAGATCAACACTGGCCAGGTATGGTTTAAGCGTGCCCCCGACAATAATTGATGCGGGCTTTGAGGGTAACGTCACGATTGAGGTCATAAATAACAGCGGGAACTACATAGTCCTTAGGCCCGGCATGAGGTTCTTACACGTAGTCCTCGTCAAGACAATCGGCGAGGCCAAGTACGTAGGCCGCTACCTTGGGCAGAGGGGCGTAACACCACCGAAGGGGTTGAAATCCGAGTGCTGATTAGTTGTACCTTACGTATTCCATGCCCAATACGGAGGCTATGACCTCCAACTCCCTAGTTATGTCTCCAGGTACAATAACGTGGTGATTATACGGCGCCAGCTTCACCACTCTAGATGCATCAACGCCTAAATTCAGAACCGCCTGTGTCCTGCACATGTTATTGCTCATTAACCCAGAATTAACAACCTTCGCCGTGAATACACCCATCCTCCTAAAGTCGCTAGATACAGAAATGCCCGTCACCTCGTTGAAAATCAACTCCCCCGTCAATCCATATGGATAACCCGACTCGAAATGCGTCAATACCCTCGGGTTTCTAATCATGTTTAGGGCTATGGTGCAGTGGGACATGGTTACCGTACTGCCTTCGACGTGGTTCACATTCGCAATCCAACCACTATAGCCAGTTAATTCCTTAGCCAGAATCATCGAGAATAACGCCCTGAGATCCGCCTCGCAGGCCGCTATTAATCCCTCCTCATTCAACCTGGCCAGGGCCAGACAGGGCGTGACCCTATGCTCTACCAGGTATGGGAAGCAGTTTATCGCAGTTGCGTCATACCTAGCGTATAGACCCCTTATCGCAGCGTATATCTTGCCGACCTCAAGTAACTTCTCGGAGCCAATTTCGAACTTAACCCTACCCTTGATGAGGTTTGCGAATTCCTGGGCAATACCTTCATCGGCATTCTCAACGAGTCTTTCGAATTCGCCCATGTTAATAATGTCGACCTTGGAATCGAACCTATCCTCAAACGACCTGGAAATGTCGCTTTTCCTATCGACACCAAGCAAGGCAACCTTGACTCCAATCACCCTGGCAATAGCCCTTGCAACCCTAAGCGCTCCGCCAAGCTCGCCGAGATCGTTTATATGGAGAATACCCGAGTCAACGCCCAAATCCCTAAGGAGAGCCCTTGCATCGAGTGCCGAAGCGAGACTATTGAACCCCGGGTATGAAACTAGGACAACCCTACGCACCCTATTCACAGACACCAACTCACTAACTAATCTACTGACTCCACCAGATAGGATGACCGCAACCACGAGGGAATCTCCGATACTTAAATCTTTTAATTCGTCAATACTTGTTATGATTTTATCAATACCCCGAACCACAGGTACCTTATCCTTATGGAGTGGTGACACGAAACCTAACACGACTATGCCTACCATGATCAATACCCCTCAATTATTTTCTTAAGGAGCTCGGGATCGATGTTGCCACCAGTCACCATCACCACAGCCTTCTTACCAATAAGCCTATCCCTCAACTTCATTGCCGCAGCCAGTGCTGCGGCACCGGCAGGTTCGGCGACTTGTCCTGTAGTGATGAGTAATTCTTTAATTGCCCTGAGAATCTCATAATCGCTAACCAGCACCACATCATTGATTCTACCCCTCAATATCTCGAAGGGTAGCTCATAAGCCCTCGCCGTAGCTAAACCCTCGGCTATGGTCTTCGCATAACCAGTGGACACCAATCTACCTTCTCTAAGCGATAAGTAAACGCTTGGCGCACCCTCGGCCTGCACGCCTATCACCTCTATCGATGGATCTATCGATTTATAAACAATCACCGCACTGGCTGCGCCGGAGCCACCGCCTATCGGGTTTATCACAACATTCGCATCAGGCAAATCCTCAATAACCTCCAGGTGCATGGTACCTACACCATGGTAAAGCAACGGCTCGTTGGTACTATTGACAAAGAGCATCCCCTCCTTCTCAGCAAGCTTCATTGCGTAATCAAGCGCCTCGTCAAAGACATTGCCGTGGAAGATTACCTCGGCACCCAAATCCTTCACAGCCTCGACCTTAACCCTGGAGACACCATTAGGCATCACAATAACCACCCTAGTCCCAATAACCTTACCGGCATAAGCCACCGACTGGGCGTGATTGCCCGTGGACGCTGCGATCAAGCCCCTTTTCTGCGCCTCATCCTTCCTAACCAACGCATAGTAGAGACCACCCCTAACCTTAAAGGCTCTAGTTGGTTGTAGATTCTCGAGCTTTAAATACACCTGACCTTTTCCCCATCCCTTAGGATGGGAGAGACTTCCTCGCCTAGTCTTCATCGACTCCTCTGGCTGGGGTCATTATCTCTAATAAATAGGTTGTGCCATGGCTCGATGCCTAAAGCTGCGGTGCACGGATGATTGCCGAGGTGCAGGTTGGATTTTAATGAACGCCTAGTGAATTACCTAAGCCTATAACTCCAATTGAGTCATTGTTTAAAACATGAGAAACGTTTTACACTTCCTCATGTCAATGTTACCTTCGGTAGTTTCTCTATTATTTTTCTCGATACGTGTTGTTGTATCAAGTGTTTTGTTGTGGTTGTTTCTCATCGGTTTTGTGTTGGGGTGATTTTGAGTGTTTGGTGTGTGATCCATTTTTAGGGCTAGTTACCAGCCCTATGTGAGTATTACCTTCGGTGGTTTCTTCATTGTTTCTGGCTTTATGTGTCTTTGTATTATGTTTTTGTCCGCGTTGTGGTTGCTCCTTGCCAGTACTGCGTGCGTCATTGATGCCTCCTCATTCTTGTGAAGTCTCGTTTACGGTTCAGCTTGTCATTAACCACGTTCGTGGTGCCTTATAAGCCTAGTTGATAAGATAAGTATTGGCGGGTGTTGGGTGGTGTGGCCGCTAGCATGGCTAATGACGTATCAAGGAGTCGATTGCCAACTGTGGGGTCTCGTTTACAATAAGTGCTTGGAGTCCGAGTTATGCAGTGAAGCGGCAAAAATACTCATGGAAGAACTTGAGAAGCATAGGTGCTTCGGCTATGCACCAAAGTGAGTGCCTAGCCAAGGGTGGGTTCAAAATCAACAACGGGCCGTCCACAAAGGACAAAGGCCCGATGGATAGAAAGGAGGACCCGGAACCAAGCAACGAAGCCTCCCTGCCTCAACCCACCCAGGCAGGGAGGATAAAGCCATGCACAGAATTAATAGAACAAGCAATGAGGTGCCTAGAAAACAACGACAAGAAATGCACCATGAGGAAGATTGAGGAGTTAATAAAGGCAAACTGCCACGACGGTAGACTAATCGGTAAGGTTGTTGCGGACAAGGTTAAGGATGTAGTTCATGAGTTATGGCTCATCAGTGATAGTGACGAGGTGTGCGGATTGTTGATTAAGCTTAGAAGCCTTAACATATCGAAAGGCTGGATTAGGAAGACTTTGGGGTTAAATTCGAAGGATCTAAATAAACAGCTTGTTAAGTGCGGGATCAACTGGGAAAGCAGGGCAACGAAGCATGAAGTTGTCAAGAAGATCGAAGACCTGCTGAGGGAGAAATTTGGTTGGGATGAAATCAAGATGTGTGAGGCATTGTTAAAGTACATCTGTGTTGATGTTAATGAGTTCAGGAAGTATAGTGTAGAGCCGTGTAGTTGGTTAGTTGGTTTAGAGACGCTGAGCGACTTAAGGAGACCCTATTGGCTTGGGATGGCTAAGAGTGACTTAATGGTTGGGAAACTTGATAATAAAATTAGATTAATATTAAAGACGACAAATGCTATTGATGCTATATTCTTCGTGAAGATACTAAATATAATCAAAACGCCAAGCCTAGTCATTGATCGAGAAAGTAGGGCGCCGACGGCGAAATACGTATTTGCCCCAATCAATTTATCATACTTCATATACCTAGGCATTAATGCATGGCCTTGGTCGATCGAACTTAGTGCCTATGAGCTCAAGAAAGTGCTCAATAGCTTCAGTGATGAGGAGTTTGCGGAGTTCGTGGCTGGCGAGATCGATGGAGATGGGGCAGTGATATATTACTATAACGATGAGTCTGAGTCTGAATCTGTTTTTGTGTACATTACAGCTTGTAAGGACTGCCCGAAGAGATACACTCTCGAAGTGCTGAAGGAGATAATTGCCAAGAGGTTCGGCATCATTGGAACTATTAACCAACTTGAAACAGACGATGCCCTAGTGTTTTGCGGCAAAAACGCCGTGAAGCTGCTTAGACGCATCATCAAGTACATGCACCACCCAATTCGACGCTTAAGGGCAGAGCTGATCCTAGCGTATTACGATGGCAAAATAAGCCGTGAAGAGCTCATGAAGCTCTATAAACCAACAAAGTACAAACGCGGAGCACCAGACGTAAAACGCAACAACGCCCTGGAAGCCCTCGCCCAAGCGGCCCCACAAACCCACACCCACGGGGTCAATGATAGAAACAAAGTTCTTGGTGGACCGACCGGGAATCACGTAATTATTAATTTTTATTACGTGCGTCCCCAATGGACTTGATTAACCGAGGTATTTCTTATTGAATTCATTTACAAGCTTTATTATTTCATCATACGGTGGCTCAACGAGTGGGTTATCACTAACCCACTTGTATAGTACGGTGCCGTCTGGAGCAATTATGAAGGCAGATCTCTTGGCAACGCCCTTAAGGCCTAGTAGGTTCTCGTGAACCACACCGTACTTCGTAATAACCTCCTTATTGAAATCACTAAGTAACGTGAAATTAAGCCTATTCGCGTCCTTAAACGCCTTGAGTGCAAATGGTGAATCTACGCTTATCGCTATTACCTCGGCATTCGCACTATTTAGTATGGACATCCTATCCCTAAAGGTGCAAAGCTCTTTCGTACATACCGACGAGAATGCGGCTGGGAATGTTAGTAGCACTACAATCCTCTTACCAAGGAACTCACTCAACTTCCTAGGTTTCAACTCTGTATCCAAAAGTTCGAAGTCAGGTGCCTTTTCTCCAACTTCGACCATACGCATGGAGCGTGACAGTACCTGTTTAAAATAGGTTCTTCATGATTCATAATTTTATGAGGTACCTGTATATAGACAATTTTTAATGAACACCTAACCTATAACGAGGTAGGGGTTTTTAATTAAAAATCGCTTTTAAATAGAGATGCATGCTGGAATAAGCGGACTAAACCTTGCACTCCTCGTGTTAGGCATAGTCATTTTAGCCGTAGCCGCAATACTCCTCATCACCGCACTATCCATGATCAATTACATGGGTTATTACCACTGTATGGGCATGATGTGCGGACCAATGATATACTACCCGTTGATACTACCGGTAACGCTTATGGCTATAGGTACAGTTCTCCTAATACTCCCACTAACCATATTGAGAAACTACGGCATAAATAACACAGGTACTGCAAAGGTCAATGCCGGTGGTGATGCCACCGCAGAAACACCAGGTATTAGTGACATACTTAAATTACTGCCTAGCCAAGAGAGGGAGGTTTTGGAGTACGTAATTAAGGCGGGTGGTGAGGTTTTTCAATACCAAATAATGAGGGACTTGGGGCTTAGTAAGGTTAGGGCTTGGAGAATAGTACGTAGATTGGAGGAGAAGGGGCTTGTGGAGGTTTCTAAGGTTAAGGGAAGGAATGTGGTTAAATTAAGAAAGAAGAGTGGTGTTTGATTTAATGCCCAATCCTAACTAGGTGGCAGGGTGGAGAGCCATGCCCACCCATGTTTTCATGACCGCTACGGCTTAATGACCGAATCAACCAAACTATCAATAGTACTAACAACGCCATAAACAGTATGAAGAGCAATGCACCAAAGATCCACCAACCAAAGCCAAACCATGGCCCCCATCCCCAACCCCACCAACCCATGCACCAAGGACAAAGCACAACCATGCTCACCACCCCATCATACCCGGTCTCATCCCTGGATAACCAACTGGAGCATATGGATTTTGGTAATTACCTATTACCTGACCGTCACCATTACCAGTCACTATTATTTCTCCATACATACCACTCTCAGCGTGGCCGGGGTATGTGCATAGATACCAGTAAGTACCTGGGGCATTGAGTGCTATTACGTATTGATATCCATAGGCATAGCCAGACTCGTAATTAGCTGGTGGTAGCCACCTCATGTAAAGCATCATTTGTGGACCCATACCACCGTACATGCCTATATAGGGCATGACATAGTATGGGTAGGGTGGTGGTACCGTGGTCACTACGAAGTTGTGATACATGTCATCATCGAGATTTATAAACGTCACATGGATAATTGCACCTGCTGGTACGACTAATGTTGGGTTTATTAAACCATATATGACGAAAACATCCCCATGCACATAGGGTGGCGGTGTTGCGTTAAACATGGACTCAGCATCATTACCCATCATTGCTAAAACCACGAGGTTTATCTGGGTGCTTGTAAACACTATAGTATTATTTTGGGGATAAACATGGGCGTAGCTCGGCACTTCCATGGACATGCTTATCGACTTATTTATTGGGTATATGGAGTACCCATAACCACCATATAAATTATAATAACTATTTACATAACCATTATGATAATAGTAATAACTGCTACCCAGTGTGCTAACTATACCTATTATTATCGCAGTCACCACCGCTCCTATTACTATCCCCGTGATGATGTATACCCACCTCTGCTCCATACTGATCGAGCTACCTTCCCGGTTTCAGGCATAAAAAGTCTCCATGTAACCGGTCGTGTAACCGGCTTGGTAACCTCATGTTCTCTTAATGGTTACTTGGTTCTTAATTCATGAAAAAGCGGGAGTCATTATTTAAGCCTGAATTTAAACGAGGGTCCGTGCGTTTGTTTGAGCCTGTGAACATAGACGGTGTTACCATTAGGAATAGGATTGCACTATCACCGATGGTTACGAACTTTGCAACTCCTGATGGTTACCCAACCGATGAGTATATAGCGTACATAGCCCGGAGGGCTAGGCACGTTGGGTTGATAATCACCGAGTACACGTACATAGATAGGATCGACTCAAGGGGATCACCTAATCAACTAGGTATTTACAGCGATGAGTTGATACCTAAGTTAAATAGGTTGGTTAGTGTTGTGCATGGCAATGGCGCAAGGATATTCATTCAGCTTGTACATGCTGGTCGTAAGACGAGGAGGAACATAATATGGGGCAATACACCCATTGCACCATCGAAAATACCATTGTTTGAGGATATTAGGGAAATGACGAAGGAGGACATAGAGAGGGTGATTAATGAATTCGCAGAGGCTGCCAAGAGAGCCGAGAGGGCGGGTTTTGATGGGATCGAGATACATGGAGCTCACGGATATCTAGTGGCTCAATTCCTATCACCGGCAACGAATAAGAGGCGTGATAAGTACGGTAATGGTGTCGTATTCCTAAGCGAGTTGTTAAAGGCCGTTAGGACCGCGGTCAGCATACCCGTGGGCCTAAGGATAAGTGCGACGGAGTTTGACCCAAGTAGTCTAACGCCTCAAAGGGTTCATGAAATAGTTAAGGAGGTAGAGCCATTACTTAGTTACGTGCATATATCAGCTGGTAGGGATGGACCGCTTGGTTCATCAATGCCGTTTTACTACAAGAGACCCGCCTTTATTGAGGAGGCCAGGATAGTACGTGAGGGCTTAAGGATACCCATGTTCCTAGTTGGCTCCGTAGTTACACTCGACGATGCAGAGAAGGTCCTCGATACCGCTGACGTGGTAGTTATAGGTCGCCAATTATTGGCAGACCCTGACTGGCCTATCAAGGTTAAGCTGGGCCTACCGATAAGGCCCTGCATAAGGTGTAACCAAAGCTGTAGAGGCTTCATGACTAGGGAAGTTAGGTGCGATGTTAATCCAGAGCTTGGTTGGAAAATATTGCCTCCATTACCCAGGGTTACGGGTCAGGTAAAAGTTATTGATGGTGAGGTTATGGGACTTAAGACGGCCAGTGTATTAGCTAGTGCGGGCCTTGAGGTTGAACTTTATGAGAAGGAGGATAGACTTGGTGGTCAATTGAATTGGCTTTTTGATCCTTGGAAGAGGATGGAGTTCTTGCAATTGCTTAATTGTTATATTAATGAATTAAAGAGATTGAATGTAAAAATAAGACTCAATACCGAGGTTAAGGACTGCGACACCGATTGTATATGGGCAGTGCCTGAGGAGACACAACCGAGGTTTATTGAATATAGGGGATTGAAGATACTGATAGACTCGAACTTGTACGCCTATCAAGATTACGCTTTCGAGTGGGTAAGGCACAATGAGGTGTATGTAACGGAACGAAGCCTTAGGGAGCTAGACCTAGCAAGAAGGTACCTATTAATCAGGGCTTATGAGGGCGTAGGTGTTAAGGTAATTAGTGATAAGGAGGCAGGGTCAATAAAGGCTAATATCACCATGAGAGAATTTAGGAGAGACCAGCCAAATCTTAGTAAATCAATAAGTAGAGGTTATTGGCTTGCACGCAATTACATACTTACGAAAATAACGCAATAAAAGACTTAAAACCTCCCCTTGGTGTTGGCGTTTTGGGCCGGTAGTCTAGCCTGGAAGGATGCCCAGGGACGGTAGTCCCGCACAAGCCTCGCATTGTCAATACAGGCACGGGAACGCGGGAGAACCCGGGTTCAAATCCCGGCCGGTCCACCAGGAACTTTTCATTAATTAATAACCAATCATTTTTACAGGGCGCATCGTGGTTACGTAACCGGATGCGCGTTTGGCACTGCGATAAACCTACACAACACCCTCAGCAACTGGGCATGATTATGCGTAAAACAGAAAGGGAAATTCCCAGATTTAGGGGGTTCGTCAATAACAATGGATGTGCTCCGGTCCTGTGCTGTGGTTGGGCACAGAGTTTATTAATGGCGGGCTTTTGCGTAGGTGCGTGAGTCAGCAGGTTAGGCAGGATACTCAACAGGCGTCAGTGGGTCAGGACATGATTGTGGCTAGTGTCTTAGCGTCGATAAAGCCGATAATACAGGTCGTGCTTAGTGACCTAGTTAACGATCCTAACCTCAGAAAGATTGTTATTTCCTCGATGGTTTCCGTGCTTAATGATAGGGAGTTTAGGTCCTCGTTGAAGTCCTTGATAATTGAGTTGATACGCGATGAGAATGTGAGGCGTGAGTTAAGGGATTTCATTAGGGACGTGGGTAATCCGCTTAGGTTGTTGATGCCGCCGTGATGCAAAGTAAGGGCTATTTAAATTAATTCCCTAAGAATGATTAATAATAAGTTGATTTTTGCCGTCCCAATGAGTTCACAGGTAGATCCAATACAAATAGCCAGGCTTCCTGAAAACCAGAGGGAGGCGACAATAAGGAGCATTTTGCAGATGCTCTTCAGTCTACGGGAAGACCAGGCATTTCAAGCGCTCAGGGATGTCATATCAACACTCGCACAAAGGGCTACTGATGAGGAATACATCAATTGGTGCAAGACCACAATGAAGATACTTGCCTCATACCCAGACGATGTTGTTAAGGCAGGGCTTACCCTAAGGTCCAGGGTTGTGTCTAGTCTCGATAAGAGGTTGCAGGATAGGGATCAGGCGATAGTTAGCAAGGTCTTGACGCTGCTTGATGAGAGTACGAGGCAGAAGCTCATGAGGAATATGAAGTGAGTTTCTTAGCATCGTCAAAGTATTTTTAAATTCATTAACCAGCAATAAACCCAAGCCATGGAGTTACTCTGGTGCGATGACTTAAATGTACCATTGCTCGATAGGGAAGTTGGGGCTAGGAAGTGCGGTTCAATAAGTATCGCTAGGATCACGCGACCTGGCGACGTTAGACCGGCGTTTCCCGCAGATATTGAGATTACGAGGAAGGCTGTGATTAATGAGTTTAATGATGAGGATTTGGCAAAGAACCTAATCCCAAATAACGAGGTTGTTCTCCTTAACAAAATACCTGGCTATGCAGACCAGGCCGATGAGGTCATTGTTAGGGGTAGGATTGTTGGGCATAGGTTTTACGATATCAAGAAACGCATGTGGAGGTTTAGACCATTGTACGAGGGCGTCTCTGAAATACTAGCCCTGAAGCGTGGTTATTGGGCCATAATCAATCTCAACAACCTACCCGAGAGGTATGACGTGCATAGGGACCTAGTCCTAGAGGGTTCATTACCCAACACCAAGTATGTCCATGTTGCCGTAGCAACACGCGATGGTAGGTATCATGGTGTTGCGAAGGTTATGAGAAATGATAGACTAAGGGTTATTAAGAGTTGGAGGGCTAAGGACAGGCTACCAAGCCCTAAACCAAGTTCCCTAGAGGATTTCATAGAGTTGAATAGGGATTACCTGGAGAGGAAGGCTAGGAGGGCCGTGGATTTTCTAACGAAGGTATTTAATGAGTATAAGAAGCCCGTAGTAGTTAGTTACTCAGGCGGTAAGGACAGTCTCGTAGCCCTCGACCTGACCGCGCAGACTGGTGTTAAGTTCTACATAGTGTTTAACGACACTGGATTAGAGCCCTACGAGACTTATGAGAATGTTAAGGAGGTTTCTAAGAGGTATGGTGCAGAGTTAATAGTAGCCTCGGCTGGCGACTCCTATTGGCGGGCTATCAGGGAGTTCGGACCACCAGCTAGGGACTTCAGGTGGTGCTGCAAGGTTATCAAACTAGGTCCGATAACCAACACCCTACTTAATAGGTTCCCCCTTGGTTACATAAGTGTCGTTGGGCAGAGGGCCTATGAATCATTCCAAAGGGCAAGGATACCAAGGGTTTCGGTGAGTAGGTGGGTGACTAAGGATATTGTGGTTGCGCCAATCCAGGATTGGACAGCGTTGGAGGTTTGGGGCTATGTATTAATGAAGGGCTTGCCCTACAATAAGGCCTATGAGTACGGTTTCGATAGGCTTGGTTGTGTAATATGCCCAGCCAATGAACTCGCTGAGTTAGATGCGGTTAGTGAGAGGTATCCAAGTATTTACAAGCGCCTGGAGGAGATAATCAGGGAGTTCTCCGAATCACAGAAGCTGCCTAGGGAGTTCGTTGATTACGGCCTTTGGCGCTGGAGAAGGGAGTTACCTGGTGATATTGCCAGGTACGTTAAGGTTAAGTTTAGGGTTCAGTATCCAGTTGATATTAAGGATGATAATGAAACAACAACGGTAAGCGTTGATAGGTCAATAAGCCGGGGCACATTCCTGGAGTTTCTCAAGATGCTGGGTAAGGTTGAGCAGGGTGATGGTGCGTTTGTCGTTAAAGGTAAACTCGGTGATGCGGAGGTAAGGTTGGGATCCAACAATGAGGTAATTATTGCATCAAGCAATAAATCATTAAGGGTCGAGATAGCGGGTTTAGTCGCCAGGTCGGCGATATGTGGAGAGTGTAATCTATGCATTAATTGGTGCCCAACAAAGGCCCTAAAGCGTGTTGGTCCAGGCCCCGCATTTATTGTTGATGAGAGTAGGTGCATAGGATGCATGCTTTGTTCGAGGGCATGCCCATCAGCGCAATACCTGGTTTTCAGGAGGTTTGATTCGATCAGTTAATCTTGTTGCCTTATTAATTATTTAGTAAAGTCTATTTATTGATGGAGAGGGAGGAGGTTGTTAAGGCAGTTTATCACATAATTGATTGGTTAATCGATCCAGCGCAGGATTTCGAATCAGTACTTCATTACCTGGATGAATTATGCAGGGAATTCGGTACGTGCGTTAAGATCAGTGAACCAACCAGGTTGGCTGTTATGAAGGCTGTGGTGGAGCTCCTCATGGAAATACTCAATAAGTGCGCAGGGTAGGTTAATTCTTTAATTTGTTACAGCATATATTGTTAATGAAGTGGCTGGAGGAGCTTAGGTCCCATATAGAGATTGTTGGTAAGAAAACGTACCTTGATAATGCGGGCGCGGGTCCTTTAACTAAGGATGCTGCCGATGCGGTTAGGGACTTTCTCGATTTATGGCAAAGTGAGGGTGAACCCTGGGAATTAGCTCTTGATCATATTGTTGAAGCTAAGAAGTATTTTGCTCGTCTGATCAATGCACAATCCTGGCAAAACATAGCCGCAGTGTCTGGAGCAACTCATGGTCTTAATTCCCTGTTATCCGCAATGGAATTTAAGCCTGGTAGTAATGTGGTTGTTAGTTCCCTCAATTTCCCAACAGGAATATTCTCATTTCACGCCCTCAAATCACGGGGATTAATAAGGGAAGTTAGGGTGGCTAAGTCCATTAATGGCTACGTACCCCTCAGCGAATACGAGAGGCTCATTGACGATAATACAGCACTGGTCTTTGTGGATTACGTATCCTGGATAACAGGTTATAGGGAGAGGATTAGGGAGATAGCTGAAATAGCCCACTCAAGGGGTGCGTTCTTAATAACCGACGCATTCCATGCGGTTGGTGTTCTTCCAATCGATGTTAAGAGGGATAGTGTTGACGCGCTAATAACAGGCACGTATAAGTGGTTACTCGGTCCTCACGGTGCAGGATTCGTGTATGTCGGTGACGAATTGATGAGTAAGTTAAAACCAGCGTTCTCGGGCTGGATGGGTATTGAGGATAACCAAGTTAGCAGGAGGTTAAGGAATGAGAAGCTATTCGAGAAGCCAATAGACACGAGCACGTTTAAGCATGCAAAGGATGCGTCAATGCTTGAGTGGGGCACATGGCCAATAATAGCCTTTGAGGGCGCCTTGGCGTCAATGAAGCTATTAACTACGTATGAGGTACCGTGGAGATTTGAGGATTATACCAAGGGACTAGTTGAGAAGCTTGCCGATTCAATAGGTGAACTAGGCCTTAAGGTGACTACGCCACTAGATAGTCACGCGGCAATAATAACCTTTGAGTATAGGGACCCATATGGTCTCGCCGAATTTCTAGGTAGGAATAAGGTCGTCGTATCTCCACGCCCTGGAACAATAAGGGTCTCACCACATGCCTACAACACTATTGAAGAGATAGAGAGATTATTAGATTTGATCAGGCGTTACATTAAGTCCTCTTAACGTTAATAATTAACTGGTAAGTTCGACCTATAGTGAGCCTCTAAGCTATGGAATACTTCAGGGTATTTATGGATTTAAGTAATGAACCTAGACTCGCTTATTAAGGGCATGGGAGTTCGCCTCATCGGCATGAAAGGATGAACCCCTACTTCTTAGAGTAATGAATTCGCCACCAATCCTTACCCTCCCTAATCACTCTCTCTAATGGGTCCTCAACGCCTAATTCCTCAAAAGCCCTCTTCCTGGCTATGCAGCCTGTGCAACGACCACAGGGTTTATCGTAGTTGTTGTGGCAAGACCATGTGTACTCGAAGGGTACGCCCAATTTCAATCCTAGCTTGACCACCCCAGTCTTGCTTAGCCTGGAGAGCGGTGCGACTACCCTAAATCCCCTCGTTCTCCCGATATAGGTCCCTATTGACAAGGCCTTTGAGAATAATCGCCTAAACTCCCTAGTCGTGTCTGGGAAGTGCTTAACGTCATCGGCATTGTGCCCAGCAACCACGAGGTTTATGCCGAGCATCTCAGCAAAGTAGGCAGCCACCGAGTATATTATCGCGTTTCTTGCAGGTATTGTGCTTGGGTGGGCATTCCTAAGGTGTTGTGGTCTCTCATCCTCACTACCCCATAGTTCGACTACTTCCTTCATGAACGGTAAATCAACCTCTATCAACCTGGTATTGGTCATCTCAGCCAACCTCCTGGCCGACTCCCTCTCCCTCTCGCCCCTACCTGGGTAATTAATCGATAGCGCAATCACATCATAACCCCGGGCCTTAAGTAAGTAAAGGGCCACGGCAGAATCTATGCCACCTGACAATAACAACAAGGCTTTCTTTCCATTAACCACGATCTCCATCTTTTAGCATTTATTAATAAATAATTCGTCATTGCTCATGAGAGTTAATGCATTTATTTAGGTGGTGAGTTATGGATGTGTATGGTTAGGGATAGTCTTGGCGAGGCTATAGTTCATTACGCCCTTAACATTAGGTTTGAAGATCTAGATCAGCAAGTCATTAATGAGGTTAAGAGGAGGGTTTTAGATAGCCTAGGTGTCGCCCTTGCAGCATTTACGGCAGAGCCTGTCAAGATAGCGAGGGGCATAGCTAGGAATTACAAGTCTAGTATTGAGGCAACGTTGTGGGGCACACCAAATACTGCTGCGATTGATTGGGCCTCATTCACCAACGCCCTAATGGTCAGGTATTTGGATTATAATGACACGTACCTAGGCAAGGAACCCCTACACCCCAGCGACATGATTCCAACGCTCGTGGCAGCGGCCGAATACAGGAGGTTAGGTGGTAAGGACTTGACAACGGCGATAGCCGCATCCTACGAAGTAGGTGTTAGGCTTTGTGATGCAGGGAGTCTTAGGCTTCACGGTTGGGATCACGTCAACTACATAGGTATCGCCGTAACAGCAGGCTTGGCGAAGTTAATGGGACTTGATGAGAATAAAGCCTTGAATGCTCTCTCGATAGCCACAGTGCCCCATGCAGCCATGAGGCAGTCAAGGGTTGGTGAACTGAGCCACTGGAAGGCAGCAGCCACAGCGAACTCCTCCAGGAATGCCGTATTCGCGACGCTGCTTGCCATGGAGGGCTTCACAGGACCTGATGCACCACTAAAGGGGGAGATGGGCTTCATACGGCAACTACTCGCCAACGAATTCAATGAAAAGATAATCCTCGAGTTGAGCTCCATACCAAGCCCGAAGAGAATACTCGACACATACATAAAGCCGTACCCAGTTGAGTACCATGCGCAATCTGCCGTTGATGCAGCAAGGGAGATTAGGAGGGAGTACGGTAAAGCCATAGAGCCTGATGATGTGGATTACATAGTGATAGACACATTCAAGGCAGCCTACGACATAATAGTTAAGGACCCAGAGAAGTGGGATCCAAAGACCAAGGAGACCGCGGATCACAGCCTAATGTGGGTTACAGCAGTAGCTCTAATGCACGGCACGGTGGAGCTACACCACTACAGGCCCGAGAACATACGTGATCCAAGGGTACTCTCACTAATTAGGAAGATGAAGGTCAATGTTGACCCCGAGCTCGATAAGTTATACCCATCAGCCATACCAAACAGGGTAACCGTGAAATTCAAGGATGGTAGGGAATTAACGGCACGCGTCGATTACCCAAGAGGCCACCCAAAGAACCCAATGATCGATGAGGAAGTTGAAAACAAGTTCAGAATGTTAACGGATGGAATATTAACGAGAGACCAAATAAGCACAGTAATAAGTCTTGTGAGAAATCTAGAGAACCTGGGCGATATTAAGCAGTTGGTTAAGGCTATAATAGTATAATTTGGTAAATATCTATAATTAATGATAAGATATGCCCACCATCAATGTTTTACTTATATAAAAATGAAATTAATTATAGCATTATTGGGATTGCGATTTAATACATTGTTTTTCGTATTTTTCTAATATTTTTCTTTTAATACGTTATTTAATTTGGATATTATTTCTTACTTCAACATGTGCCACATTCATTATTTATCTTCTTATAGTTGTTTTCACGTTCAATTCTTCGTATTTCATGGGTGAAAAGTTTAAATTGGCATTTAATTCATAGCTCCTGATCATGGGATCTAGCGACCTTGTTAAGTTTGAGGCATTATCTCCTGCGGAGTTCTTTAGACGTAATCGAGAAATTGCGGGTTTTAGTAACCCGACTAGGGCTATTTATCAGACGATTAGGGAGTTGGTTGAAAATAGCCTTGATGCTACGGAGACCTTTAAGATACTGCCTAGCATAAAGATTTTCATTGATTATGCCGATCAATCTAGAAATTGGATTGGTATCTATGTTGAGGATAATGGCATCGGAATACCTGGCGATGAGATACCCAACGTGTTTGGCAGGGTTTTCTACAGTAGTAAGTATAGGATTAAGCAGCACAGGGGAATCTTCGGTCTTGGTGCGAAGATGGTGGTGCTTTATGCACAATCGACAACAAACACGCCAATACTTGTTAGGAGCGCACCGTTAAAGAGCGACGTGATTTATGAGTATCAGTTAATGATTGATATTACGAGAAATGAACCCGTCATAGTTTCCCAGAGGACTATGGAGAATAGGTATGGGTGGCATGGCACAGCTATAAAGGTTGTTCTTGAAGGTGATTGGCTCAAGGCTAAGCGGAGGGTTGAGGAGTACATTAGGAGGACTGCCATGGTTGCTCCCTATGCTGAGTTCATCATTAGGGGTCCTGACGAGGATTACGTGATAAAAATACCCAGGGTAACCACTAAAATGCCCGAACCACCAAAGGAGGGTTTGCCCCACCCCAAGAGCGTTGATGTGGAGTTGATTAAGCAATTAATACAGAAAAACCCAGAAGCGCCCCTCCTTGAATTCCTCGTTGAGAATTTCGATGGCGTCGGTGAAACAATAGCTAAGACTTTTCTGGACTTTGTGGGGCTTCAACCAGATATGCCCGTGGGTAAGTTGGTTAATGATGAGTTAGTGAATTTCGTAACAAAAATGAAGGAGTTTAATGGTTGGAGGAGGCCTAGGGCTGATTGGTTATCACCGATTAGTGAGGATATACTGGCGGAGGGTGTTAGGTTTGTACTAAGGCCTGAGGTGATTTTTACAGTGACCAGGAAACCAAGCTCCTACATGGGTAACCCATTCATTGTAGAGGCTGCATTGGCGTGGGGAGGCAGTATTGAGCCCAGTGACAAGCCCATAGTATATAGGTTCGCGAATAAGGTACCGCTAATATACGATGAGGGTAACGATGTCGTTAGGAAGATCGTTGATGAGATCGATTGGTCACAGTATAAGGTTAAATTCCCAGCGCCCCTAGCCATCGTTGTGCACATATGCTCCACAAAGATACCCTACGCGAGCGCAGGTAAGGAGGCTATTGCGGAGGTGCCTGAGATAGAGAGTGAGGTTAGGAATGCCGTTAGGGAGGTGGCTAGGAAGTTGAGACTCTACGTAACCAGGAAGGAGAAGGAGCAGGAGTTGCTGATGAAGTATGCAATATTCAGCATGTATGCTGAGGAAGTTGTCAATTCGTTGTCCTACGTGACCAAAGCCGATATAGAAGAACTAAGGAGTAGTATTACCGCCTTGATAAAGGCTAGGTTAAAGATAGAGAAATTCGAAGACCTAATAAACAATAACAATAAGGTTGAGAACACGAATGAGGATAATAAAGAAGAAACCCAATAAGGCGTCGAACAAACCCACACAATACACAACCCAAGCATCATAATTTCACCAAGACCTAGTGTATTTCAGAATCACGAGCCATCATCATGCGCTCAGTAGCACCAGCCTCTTCATTAAGTTCATGGTGTGTATCATAGGCTATAAATCTTTTCCTGCGAGCTTTCGCTTAATTAACTTCCTTAGTAAAGGGAGGATTCTCATTGGATTCTCACTGGTCGATCTAATCCTAAAAAGGTGCGTTCTATCCTCCCTCTTATCACTACTACCAAAGCCAGGGATACCCTCGTACTCACTAAGTAATGCCCTCGCGACGCAACTCTCGCCGTAAGGTAGAACCATAACCGCTAACTCATCGCATAGGTCATGGAGGTAATCCACATGCCAGTACTTGGTACGAGTATTACCTGCCAAGTGCCTCATAATACGTGCGCCGCAGTGATTACCACAGGAACCAACATATGCATAAATTCCCTCATCTATCTTAAATACGGAGCCCCTAGTCCTTACGTAGCCATTCCTGCATCTAAACAATACAATATAACTAAGAGGTGATGGGTTCACCATACGTATGTTACATTCACCAGGGCATTCTCTGGTATGGTACCATTGATTAAGCTGCCCGCGTTGGTTGGTGGGTAATAGGTTGCTACATAGCATACAAAGCCGAGGTTTATTGAGTATGTGGCGTTGGGTAGTACTGGAACTATTAATTGCCCGTATTGCCCAGCCTCGTAAGCGTACGTCATACCCTCATACGTATACGCAGCCGTCATCGGTATTGACGGCATCGCCTGAGCCATTAAGTAAACATAGTATGAAAACTGTCCCGTGATGACCTGAGGATTAGATAGCCTATACGTTATTAATAGGTAACCGGGTCCCTTAGTTACCATATTAATCTCCTTAACACCCTGTAATGTATAGCCGTTACACCCAGTTACGGATAATGAGGCATTAATTAATAAATTCTCAACAATTATTTCCTTATGGCTCAAGCCCTGATAATAGGGCGATTGAGTGTTAGCCGCGCATTCATTCAATTCCTGCTGTAATTCCACATACTTACTCAATAAGCTCGTGTAATTACTTAGTAGTTCGTTATATTTCATAAGTAACGTCGAATTTACAGTTTCATTATGAGGCATTGAGTATATTGAATGCACTACGTATATTACCATTAATGCGATTATTAACGACACCACCACGATAATGAATGTCCTGATACTAGGCACGGGTCATTAGTTAACCCTACAGGTAAAATAAAAGTTTGCTTCACATGCCCATGAGTCGTCAATTACCGCAACAGCAGAGTCATCACCCATTTTTCAACCTGCAGTAGAAGTCACTAGGTAAGTCTTTTATATTTGCCATAACCACCATAATGATTGGCGTGTCATTACCAAATTACTGCAATGAGCCGGAGGTGTTAGTTAAGATTCCTAATGAGGAGACTAATAAGGAGTGGGGTTTACCGCCCGAAAATAGATCCATGGACCTATACCTCAGGTATGGCTTTATTGTGGTTGATAAGCCAAGGGGCCCAACAAGCCATGAGGTGGCCGCGTGGGTTAAGAGGATCCTAAACCTAGACAGGGCTGGGCACTCGGGAACTCTCGATCCTGGAGTTTCGGGAGTCCTACCGGTGGCTCTTGGTGAGTCCACAAAGGCAATGCCCGCGATAAACACATTGGATAAGGAGTACATAATGGTCATGAAGCTCCATGGCGATGTCGATGATGATAAATTAAGGGCAATCCTTAAGGAGTTTACGGGAGCTATCTATCAAAGGCCACCATTGAGGAGTGCTGTGAAGAGGCAGGTAAGGGTTAAGCATGTTTACGAACTAGAGCTCCTCGAGAGGGATGGGAGGTACGTATTGATTAGGATGAATGTGGAGTCGGGAACCTACGCCAGGAAGTTGGCTTACGACATAGGCGAGGTTCTTGGTGTTGGGGCGAACATGAGGGAGCTTAGGAGGGTTAGGGTTGGATGCTTCACGGAGAAGGAGGCTGTCAAACTCCAGGACCTTAAGGATGCCTACACACTGTATAAGGAGTACGGTGTCGAGGACCTACTGAGGACATACGTTAAGCCCGTGGAGTACATGGTCAAGCACCTACCCAAGGTCTGGATAAGGGACTCAGCCGTAGACGCCATATGCCATGGTGCAGCATTGGCGGTTCCAGGAATCGTGAAATTAACAAACAACGTGAAGAAGGGCTCTCTAACAGCAATAATGACGTTAAAGAATGAGCTCGTGGCGCTCGGCTACGCTGAGATGAGCTCTGATGATATAATGAAGGCGCAGAAGGGCATTGCCGTGAGGACGACGAGGGTTGTCATGAGGAAGGGCACATACCCACCTATCTGGAAGGAATTGAAGGAGAAGAAGAAAGCCGAGCGGAAGTCCGAAACCTCTAATGGTAAAACTTCTTAATCCCTTAAAACACTAAAAATAAAATACCAAATAAGTGCTTGATGAGTATTGAGGGTCAGCTGATCGATGAGGAGAAGCGGATCTACTGAAATGAATGTAATTTAAGTCTCCAATATTCACTGATTCTGAGGTTGTGTGGTCGATGAAGCCCAGGTATTCCTTGAGGAATGCCCTGCATCACCCATAGGGCACATACTTGCATTAAAAAGTCATTTGGAGGGCGTTGGGGAGTCCATGCCGTATATAAGTATGGATTCCCTCAATGATGTTACCATTTACCTAACACATGCCTGTAACCTGAGATGTATTCATTGTTACCTATCGGCTGGTGAGCCATTGGGTAACGAGCTTAATGTCCGTGATTGGTTAATCATCCTCGATAAATTAAGGGAATTAGGTGTTAGGTTTGTTTACCTGTTGGGTGGGGAACCAATGTTATTAGTTAGGAGGGGCTTATTTGACATAATTAGGCATGCCAAGGACCTGGGTATATATGTATCAATGAGCACCAACGGTACATTGGTAACTAGGGATGTGGCTGTGAAGTTGAAGGAGGCTGGACTTGACCAGGTACAGGTTAGTGTTGATGGGCCAAATCCCGCAATTAATGATGTTATTAGGGGTATTGGATCGTTTGATTTAGCAATGAGGGCAATTAATATCCTCAAGGATGTGGGTATTGGTGTTTCCCTATCCTATACCGTCATGTCTAGCAATGCTTACTATATCGTGGACATGGTTAGGTTGGCGGAGAAACTTGGTATACCCGTACTCACCTTCATTAGGGTTCAGGAGTTTGGTAGGGCTTATGACAATGGTATTGGGTTAAGTGATGATGATGCCGAGAGGGTTCTCTATGAATTGTTAAGCATCAAGGCTAATGTCAAATTAGTGCTTAATGGCTTCAGGTTCTACCTTAAGAACCTACGTAAGACCTATGAGGAGATTAAAGGGAGACTTAGTGATCTTGGTATTACTAACTATACAACGTGTCCAGCAGGTAAGAGTAGGTTCGTTATTGACTCCAATGGTGACATCTACGGTTGTGAGCTACTGATGAGTGAGGAGTTTAAAGAGGGTAATGCCCTGAGAGACGACATTAGGCATGTTTGGCGTGATGGGTTTAAGGTATTTAGAAACAGGAAATATACCGAGATTAACCAATGCAGTAAATGCCCAATGGCTGACCTATGCAATGCGGGTTGTCCTGCTAGGGCGTATAGGGCTTATGGGAGTATTAATGCACCAGATCCATATTGTCCATTGGCTAAAAGGTCCCGTAAAATTTAATAATATTTATTATTTATTCCAATTATTAGGGCTATTATTTAATGAATCTTATGATTCGCGTAACCGATAAATTAGACATGGATCTCCTTGCATTAATAAGGAGGCACTACTTAAACGATCCAATAACCTTCGCGTACGTGTTCTACGACATCATGTATTACCCCGAGTTCACAGAGGTTTACCTAAACGTTGTTGGTAACGACATAATCGGTTTCACACTAATTTACAGGGGTTTTCGAAACTACACGGCCACTCACGTATTCGGTAATATTGAGGAGGGTGTGGATTACATACCCTGGGACTCACAACTCATACTGCACATAAACACGGAACCCAGGATAGTTGAACGCATAATACGTATTGCATCAAGGAAGGGTCAGGTTGAGATTAGGGGGAGTTTAACCATGGTTTGCGACAAATCCTCATTCAAAGCCTTTAATTTGGGTGGTGATTACGTGATCCGTAGATTGGCAATCAATGATCTAGATCAATTCATCGAGATAAAGAGCCTACAGGGAGTAAAAATATCGAAGGCTGAAGCCATTGCCAGGTTATTATCACCGCATTGGCATTACTACGGCGCATTTCTCAACAACGAGCTAGTGTCCATGGCAGGTACATACCTAAAGCTACCCGAGATCTGGGTTGTCGGTGATGTATTCACGCTACCACAGCACAGAAATAAGGGTTTAGCTAAGGCAGTGACCTCAGCAGTAACGAATGACTCGTTACTGAGTGGCGCGATGACCATGCTTCACGTTTTCGAAGATAATTCACCAGCAATAAAGGCATACAAAAGACTCGGCTATAGAGTAATACAAACATTACTATGGATAAACTATAA
>Ga0081473_153806_pt1 | contig 41536 bp, 36 predicted proteins | sample CisSprmetagenome_FD_70977 | JGI IMG/M metagenome (GOLD analysis project Ga0081473, IMG submission 70977) | Hypoxic/sulfidic aquatic microbial communities from Cistern Spring, Yellowstone National Park, USA v2 (version 2) | ecosystem: Environmental > Aquatic > Thermal springs > Hot (42-90C) >...
AAGCCCTACAAAACATACTCAAAACTCCGCGTAGACAGGGTAACCGCCGAGAAATTCTACAAAGCACTGAAGGCACTTGAAGAAACATACATGAAAACATAAAATGAGACAAACCATGAATCGAATAGACTTGGTCAAGGTGTTCGCAAAGGGCTGGATTTTGGACGTAGGGTGCGGGCGCCCCGTTTCCCCTCATGTCGGCGTCCCTAATCACCGGTCATCCCTTGTCGGGACTTTGCTCCCATCCTCGGGGCATCAACCTTCAGTGCCCACGGGGCTTAAAGCTTCCCAAGCCACTGCGCAATCTCTAACGGCATCTCGTTGGACATTTGCCCTCTTACTGAAACAACTCTTAAAAGATACCCATTAAGTCATGATATGATTGGTGCTTTGTTATCGGTTTCTTTCTGTATATTGCGGTGAGCCTGTCTGGTGCTTTTATGTCTATGCCGTAGTCCCTATAATCAATCGTGAACGGTGGCGATAAGTCCTTCTCCTTCTCGAAGTCCCACCACGCAAGCACTCGTTCCCACCCGAGTTTGTCGGGCATGACGAGGTGCCACGGAGCGGTGGCTTCTGGGTTATACACTGTTGGTACTGAGACGAAGAATATACCGCCATCCCTAAGCACACGCCTGACCTGACCAACAACTGCCCACGGGTTGTACGTGTGCTCAAGCACGTCGAAAGCCACAACAGCATCAAACGAGTTTGGCTGTGACTCCCCTTCCCACCCACCAGGGCGGGTTTCCCCGGGGTCTTGGGTGTTACCCCCCTTTGTGGGGGCTACTAAAGCCCCAGTAGTGCTGGGTTTTATAAACCTATCTCCGAAGGACACCACGTAGTGGGGCAACCCGCCCTAAAGGGCGAAGTTTGCCGTTAATTATCATGAAAACTAACGTTCGTCTTGTCTAAAGAATATTATAAAAGGAGATTTTGCTCACTTTATGTAAAACGCGTTTGGTGATTAACGTATGACGATTACTTATATCTCGACTATTTGGGAGTCCGATAGGAAATCACTGACGTGTTTTGAAAAGTTCAATATACAGCTCGACGCGCCCGTCTCGCTGTCCCTCAAGCGTTACTACTTCGATTTAATAATGACCAACACATCAACCACGTGGGCTACTGGCGGCGCCGCTCTCAGGTTCCTGTACGGCGTCGATGCTGGGGTTCACGATATAGACCTGTTGATAGAGAGCTATGACTCGGACGATGCGAAGTACATACTGGGTGAGGTGTGTAGTCATGTGAACGAGGATGAGGAGATGAGGGCGATAGGCATGAAGGAGTGCTACCTAAACAACGGCGTGGTCATTAGGCTGTACAGCATGAACTACGTGTATGAGAAGGACTTGAAGTTCGACAAGAGGTTCCTGAGGTTAGTCAATGGGTACAGGGCGGTGGCGCTTGAGCAACTCATTATGCACTGGGCGTTCAAGCTTTGGGCGTACACGCTACAGAAGGACACGCATGAGTCGGACAGGTTCAGGGCGCCCTGGCTCGTTAGGGACATTATAGACATGTACCACAAGAAGCCCGACTGGGGCTTGGTAAGGGAAGCCGTAGACTACTTCAAACTGAGGCAGTACATCGAGGAGCTATGGGACTCAGTAAAGGAAGACGGAAACGAACTAGTGAAGGTGGGCTACTCGCTGTGCTATGAGTGGTGGGGCTACCCCGTTAGTAAATGCAGGGAGGACTTCCTCAATGCTATTAAGAACATGGTTTCGTAGCCACTGCGAAGATGTTTGGGTGCTTGGTCGGCGGGTTCTTAATAATGCTCACCTCAAAACCATACATGTTCAGTAGCTCCTGTAACGCATCGATTGTGAACCCAGCTTTATGCGTGTTCTCTGGGTAGTCCTGGTTGCCGTATAGGAAGTACGAAATAAGCATGTACTTCCTGAACTCACCCACGTCTAGGTGCTCGATTTTTGGCATGTCCCAGTCCAGCACTATCTTGGCTATCAAGCCGACGTCTGGCGTCCTAACTACTAGGCGACCACCGCAGTTCAGGACCCTGTTGATTTCGCTCATGAGCTTCGGTATCCTCCTCCAGCTTACGTGCTCAATAACGTCTATCAAGTAGGCGACGGTGAAGAAGCCGTCTGGGAATGGCAGGTAGCCATCCTCAAGGTCGAGCACCAAATCCACACCAGGCAACAACCTCTTATCAATATTTACACAACCACGGAACACGCTTGCGCCACTACCCAGGTTTACACATGCATGGCTTGTATCAACAACGTTCCAACCAGGCACCGACACCTGCTTGTCCGTTATGAAGAGCCTACCGCCTTGCACGCTGAACTCCCTAGACACGGTGTATAGGCACTTAACAACATCGCCCCTACACGTCCTCTCGAAGTCATAATCACCAACAACAAAGACGAGGGAGCCCAAATCAACCCACGAGTACAAATCCTCAGTACTCAGGACACCGCGAACCAACAGGTCGGCGTCTACACCGATTAGTGTCTTAAATGGCACAATAAGTGTGCAATTAGTTATTTTAAATACTTTGTTGTAGATAATTAACGTGGCGACCCCAGTCCCTATTGAGGAGCTCGTTAGGAACCTCGTGGCGTTGATTATGGACAAGTGCCCAGACAAACACATCCAAGCCAGGATGATTGGGGAGATGGAGAACTGGCTACTGAAGGGGAGCCTCGCGGATGCGTCAAAGGCTGTCGAGGACTTAACGAACTACGCAAGGACATACTGCATAGACCCAACCGACATAGTGAGGCTGGTGAACGCAATACTGGAGCGCAGGCTCGACGACAAAGTACTCGAAATACTGCGGGGTTAAGACATAATATTTTGTTTATTTTTTATGTTATTTTAATATTAAGGGAGTTAGGCATGTTTTTGTCATATACATGGACATCATTGGGAGTATCACAAGCCGTATTATTAACTGGTAACAACCTAACTAGCGGTCCTTATGCGTGGCAATTACCACAGTGTAGCATTTCATCAAATCCGTACGGTGGAGCTACTGGAACGTATGGATTACTTGGTTGTATCGCAATTACCTATGGTGCAATAAGTGCAGTTGTTTTATTTTACGAACCACCACTTGGCCAAGGAGTATTGCTCGGGTTTCAGACAGTTCAATACCCAAATTCGCCCAGCAGTGGGTGGACCCCTTGGCTTTATATTGGCACGAACCTGGTGTTGTACGCTGGCGATTGGACAGGATCGTTATGGCAGGTTTCAACATCTTCCACAATAAGTCCAGGATGGCATATGGCCGTTATTGAGGAATGGTACAGCGGTGGCACATACTACCTAGCTCTGTACTTGGACGGTGTACTTATTGGACAAAGCTCTACAACTTCATTGCCTCAGCTGTTTGGTGGTGGTGGTCCATACCCATATCATAATATTGGTACTGCCTACAGTAAGGGTTCTTGGCCAAACACGACACAGACATGGTTTTGGTTTAATGGTAACATTGCTTATGTTGCTTTGTACAATACTACATTGGTAGCCAGCGCGGTGCAATCTATTTATATGGGCAACAGAGTAACCATAGGTTTAATGGCCGAGTATGTTGCGAACAACTACGACCCAGGGACTGGTATTTGGTATGACTCAAGCGGGAAGGGGTATAACATAACAACAGCCGTTGTTGCAGGTAAGTATGCACCGAAAGAGTCTATTTTATGGACACTTGGGACTGTAGGAGGGGTATTGACAATTTATTAGTAAAACAAATAATGAATCCAGTTTATGTAAGGATCATTGCTTTTTTAAATACCGCGTATTCGCCGTTCTTCATCAATCTCAGTCCCTCCACTGTCGTGTTTGTCGGTAATATCAGTAGTCCGTAGTTTGTCAGTAGTGCGTGGGCTGTTGTGAGTAGGTACTTTGGGAATGGGTGTTTGTCCCATGCGCACTTCGTTATAACCGCCACGGAGTACTGCTGGTTGGGCAGGTTGCTCAGCCAAGCATCTGTAGTTACTCCACATGCGCCGTCTGTGAAGCTCAGCACGGTTATGTCGAAGAGCTCGCTCAACTCAGCCAACTGGCTCATGTCCAGGCAACCGATGACCAACAGGTTCGGTCTAACCTTCTCACTCCCGTACTTCTTCACGATATTGAACACCTCCTGGGGCAGTGCGTCGGCGTTGCATGGGGTGTTGTCAATAATTGGCTGGGCACCTATCCTCTGCCTGTACTCATCGCTGTTCATTAATGCATCAGCCACGTCCTTAATGCTCATTTTGCCCTCTATGACCCTGTACGTGTAGTTCAGCAAGCCGTCGGTATCAGGCGGTCTCCTCAGTATTGCGTCGTACATCCTAGCTATTACAGCCATTACGGTGCTTGGGTCTCGGCTGTAGACCTCGGTCGTGTAGTACTTCCACGTCTCATTGAAGTCGAGCCACCCGTCGTAATGCACCCCCCACATGCTCAGGGACAGGTCTGGCATGAAGAGCCTGGGGAAGCCGTAGAGCTCCCCAGCGCTACAGAACGGTATGTCTGCACTAAATATTGCATTCACCCACCTAATCGCGTCATGTACGTACTTAGATATGCCGTACCTACCGCAGAGCCCCGAGTACTTCCTCAGCACCCTAAACAACCACCTAGGCTTCCTACCAGCCCTAGCCAGGTCGAGCAGGTACCCCTTCAACTGCCTCCACGAGTTAGCAATGACTGGGGAAGCCCTAAGTATTTCACGACCAACCCCCGTACCGAGCAATTGCTTGAACGACCACTCATAAATGTCGAGCAGAGTCCTAACCCTAACGTAGTAATACGGGAACCCAACGAACTCAACGCCGACCCTTCCCCTATTTACCACAGCCTTCCTGTACTCGTGCAGTACGGAGAGCCTGTACACGTTGTACTTTTTAATCTCGTCAGCAATCACGTAGCTCAGGTTTTGGACGCCAAGCTCGACACTCCTCCTAACGCCAGTCGTAACAATGCTGTAGATATCCCTCAGAACTTCGGCGCTGTACGCACAACCGCGCTCTACGTAGTTCCGCACAGCCTTCTCGTCAATGTCGAGCACCACGTCCACAAGCCTAACGTAGTACTCACCGCGCTCATTAAATTCTCGCGCGTCTGAGGCGAGCTCTGGCGATGGGAATTCGTTCCTAGCCACGTAAAACACTGAACCGCATGGTTCGCCATCGAACCTATCGACTATGGTTCGACCGAACCTGCTTGCAAAGCCCTCTGCAAGCTCTTCATCATAAACGCTCTCATCACGCCAATAAACAAAACCGCACCTCTCCACGGCGGTTCACTCATTAATAAAATATTAAACAGTGAAGAATGCCAAGTTTTTGGGAGTGCGTACGTAAAAGAAAAGTTTATTAATTATTAACTACATGTTTCTGTCCGTATGTCTTCGAAATGCCTTGAGCAGAATGAGGTAACTCTGCGTAGTCTGCTTGATTTGTACGAAAACAGGAAGCTGGTGAGCCTGCATGTTGTTGAGCCAGACGTTGATGACAAGCTGGTGAAGAGCATAGGTAGCGCTGGCTTGCAACAGCCGATTATGGTTGCTGACTTGAACGGTACAATGGTGGTTATTGATGGGTGGAGGAGGTTCCTAGCGCTGTTGAAGCTTTCAGAGAAGGGGAAGGCGAGGGACCCGAAGGTTCTGGCTATGAAGGTGCCCGTGATGGTGAATAAGTGCGTATCCTCGCTTGAGGATGCGAGGGTGGTCTCGTTAATACTGAACACGGTTAGGAAGAACGAGAGACAGCCCAAGGAGTGCAGGGACTTGGCGTTGCTAGCCGAGCGAGTGTTGCAGGAGAGGGTTCTAACACCGAGCGAATTGAGGCAGTACTTCTGGTGCGAGTCGTGCGCCGCAATAATGAACTACCTAATCTCGAACAACGAGGAGAAGGTGAGGAGGTTAGTCATGTCAATCGGCGCGAAGGAGGAAGAGGTTGCGTACTACATACAGGCATGCAAGGACTGGCATGACGCATTCCTCCGCGCATCGGCTAGGAACACAGCCGTTGCGTTCTTCGCGAACGCCGTAATGAGCTCCTACAGCGACAAGTACCCGAACCTGGCTGAGGAGTTCATGAAAGCGCTGGCTGAGGCGAAGGCAACGACTGAGGAAGGCGCCGCAGAGCAGAAGCCCAGCGTTGAGGGTGCCGTTACTAAGGACGTGCAGGAGGCGGTTGAGGAGGTGGCGAAGGAGCAGGCGAAGAGGGAGAGGAGGAAGGTGGATAAGGAGCAACAGGAGCTTGAGCAACGGGTTGCTGAGGAGTACGGTTACACGATGCCGAGCGCCAAGCCTTCACCGTCACAACCCGTGGACATAAACGACGTAGTTAGGGACCTGCTGAAGAGCGGTGATGCGTCCGTCCTGGAGGGGCTTGTCGAGGCTAAGGACGTCCTGAACAGCAGCATTGAGGATGTGTGCGAGAACTACCTGGTCGGCATGTTCGAGACGGATGAGGAGTGCAGGGCTAGGCTGTCCGTGTTTGCGGACAAGGCGTTGGAGAGGGCTCTCAAGTCCAGGTACTCAGGCAAGACGTGGCGCGAGATGGTGGATGAACTGAGGCAGTTGGCAAGACCGAGGAAGCTCGACAAGGACGGCAACGTGGTCTTCACAATGCACCCCCTAGTCTTCCTACTCCTCCTGCTCTCCGCTTCGCCGCAGACCGTGGACTCGATAGTTAATGCGTACTGGTACTGGATACATAGGGCTGAGAAGCTGGTTGTCGAGAAGAGGCTGACCAGTAGTGAGTCAGCGTCGAAGTACATCTACGCAGGGTTGTTCGTAAGCCTATACCCACTGAGGCACATAACCACTAGGTACTCAAACATGCAGGTGCCGAGGTCGCTGAAGACAACAATAGAGTCGTTGGCGAAGGAGCTCGGCATAGACGAAGCATCACTACTTGAGTACGCAGTGACACTACTCAAGTCGAAAGCCCTCTTGAACAACAACGACCCAGTACAACTATACAAAGCAATACTACGCGAAGCAGAAAACCTCGTCGTGGATGCATCGAGCGAGTTTTAACCAAGCGTGCCCGCACTTACGGTAGTTACAGCGGGTATAACACCATTCGGCGGGTAATCGAACGCGGACACCCAGTTGAGGTATATGAAGTCGCACCAACCACCCGAACCAGCGCCGATGAATAAGGTTGCGCCCCACTGCGAAGTCACGGCAGCGACAATGCTCGTGGGAGCCAAAGGTATCGTATTCCACACGCTGGGTAGTGGAGCGCTTGGTATACCGCCGATTAGGCTTGTTGTGTACCCACCCGTCAGCGATGTACCGCTGAATTCGTAGCGCGAAATTATGTAGAACGGTTGCCCACGAACTGGCGTGAAGAATTGTTCAGCGACGGCGCAGTTGTACGAGCCAGATGTCGATGGTGAAGCCAAGACGACGGGGCTACCGTAAGGCGCACCGCAAGTTCCTGAGTATAGCTCGTATTGGATATATGCGGAGTACACCTCGACAGGCATATCACCACCGCACCCGTAGCATTTATCCTGGCAGTACACGCATGTGTACGACGACGGGTTGCCACTATACGATATAGACAGCCCATCCGCACAACATACGTACCACCAACCGACGAGAACCTCGACGGGGAACGGCTGTGGATACTTGATTTTCGACAACACGCCCTTACCTTCGGAGTAATTGTTTCCGAGAATCATGAAGCCCTGCACCGTGTTGTAGAAGTCCACCCAACCGCCACTTCCGCCTGCGTACACAACCCCACTCCACAGGACTTGGGAGTTCAGCGTCTGCCAGTTGTAGTACCAGTGAAACACGTTGTGACCGTTGTCCATGTTCATGTAGGGCGTCCACCCGTACGCATTGCTTGTCCACCATGGGCTCGCGCCGATTGTCGTACCATTAATCACTGGGTAGTTCATTATATACATCGTGATGGGGTACGCAGTGTTCGCGTTTATCGACGTGCTCAACCTAACCCACCAGTAGTGGTACGTGCCGTCGAACCTCTCGTACCACGAGTTAGCCACTACATTTGCAATGCCGTCTATGAAGTACGTGTAGAGGGCTAGGTTCGTTGCGCCTATTACATCGGCGATTGAGCAGTAACTAACTATTGTCGTGTGGGCGAGCTGTATTAATTGAACGTGGAACGTCTGGCTCACTGTACTTATCGGCTGGTTATTGATAACCTGCAGGTTTATATAGCACGGAGTAGCATTCACGGTTTGGTACGCCAAATTCGGAGAAGGGGTAGCGGTTGGGGAAGGCTGGGCGGTTGGGCTTGGCAGTGCTGTCGGTGATGGTGTCCCCAGTGGTGTATACGTTGGGTTTTCGCTCATTTATTCATTTTGAATGTGGATATGTCAATAAAAAGTTATGTGAACTCCCAGTTGCTGACGAGGTTTATTAATTCGTCTATTGTGTTTGCGACGAGGTCGCGCGCCTTTTCGAAGAGTTGCTCTAGGTTTTTCATTCCGTCCAGTAGGGATTGCGTCTCGTTCTGTAGCTGTATGAGTTCGCTCTCGCTCGGTTGGGAACCCTTCATGTTTGCCAAGTCATTGTATGCGGCGAGCATGAGTGTGTTCATGACCACGTCCCTGATGCTTGGCGTTGGGAAGCCTAGGTTTATCCTCGTAATCAGTGTATAATTAAACGCGGTGCTCGCCAACTGATACAGCAACTTTGGTGTTGGTTCGTACTCGTACTCGCCAGACGCCTTAACATAGCCGAGCTTGACGAGGAGGTCCAGCATGAGTTTTGTGCGTATTTTCCCCATACGGCGCACTTCGTTGTTTCTAAATAAAAATACTTTTTAGGTTCTTTATTTTAGTGCTTAGCTGGAGTATGCACGTGCCAGAGCAGGGTCGGGGTAGGGTTTTCGTCTATGCGTACAAGGTGATGAAGTGCTTCCTAGAAATGATTCTCCAGAACAAGTACGACAACCTGCTGTGCAACCCAATTTACTACCAATACGCTGGGGGTGGCGACGTACTGCTCTGCTTCAGCTCCTTCAGCCTGGTTAAGGAGATTAGGAACAACCCACCGAGCACCTACTGCAAGGCTGTCGCAGACCAAATCTACGCCCAGAAGGCGATTATAAACAAGGTGGTGGATATAGCAGTCAAGCAGTTAATGAAGGGCAGAATAATGGGAATAATAGGCGGGGTACTCCTCGAAGTACCGCCAGACATAGAGAGGGGACTGAAGTTCGCGGGGACGACGATAATAAAGAAGTCCTACAAAACATACTCAAAACTACGCGTAGACAGGGTAACCGCCGAGAAATTCTACAAAGCACTGAAGGCACTTGAAGAAACATACATGAAAACGTGAAACGTGCAAATTATGAATAGAGTTGATTTGGTCAAGGCGTTCGCAAAGGGCTGGATTTTGGACGTAGGGTGCGGAGACGCGGTCTTCGTCTGGGGTCGTAGTCCACCGAAGAACGTGGTTTGTGTGGACATAGAGGTCTATAGGCACACGCACGTCAGGCTTGATGCTAACATGTTGCCGTTTAGGGACAACAGCTTCGACACCGTGCTCCTCATGGAGGTACTTGAGCACGTCGATGACGTAGAGAAGGCGCTTAAGGAAGCCCTTAGGGTCGCGAAGGAGGTAGTGCTGGTTTCCTACCCGTTCGAGGATAGGGAGCTCTTCGTAAAGAACAACTACCCGAGGTGGGTTAGGGACTTCATTGAGGACGAGAAAAAGGAGGGCTTGAAGGAGACGTTCAGTGACGAAAAGCTCCTTGAGAAAATACACACCCATTGGAAAGACAAGGAGAGAATCCTCAGGGACATCGAGATAATAAGGAAGTACTGCCAAAAAGAGTTCACCCTAGACTACGGACTATACCCAGGCTGGGGGTTCGTATGCTATAAAGAGAAAGCATCGGGCGAGACACAGGAGGATTTCTCAAAGTATTTGTTGAACACGTTCATTTTAAATGCCCATGCTCAAAAGCACCACAACTATAATTGCCTAAACTAGCAGTTGTATTTTCTCAATGCCCAGTGTATTGGGACTAGGTCTCTTGGTGCTTTGAATCCACAGTTTCCACAAACCATTGTTCTTCCTTCTTCTTGAACTAGCTTAGAACCACACACTGGGCATATTGTGCTTGGCAATCTTCTGAACTCAAATGGTATGCCGTACCACTGCGCCAGTGTTTCCAGTTGATGGATAAATCTCTTTAGGTTGCTCATTAATAGCTTAATCACATCCCTTGGTAATCCCTCCTCAAGCAACTCCCTCCTCGACTCCTCAGTCATGTCATCAATGACCAACAACGCCCTATACTTTAGCGCCTTTTTAACCAGCTTACCCGCCAGGAAGTATGCCTTATCCCTCGTAATCCTATAAATCTTGCTCCTCCTCGCTTGTGCCTGCTCCTTAATCTCATCGACCCTTGTAGAACCACTATAGCCTAGCGTCTTCAGTTTACCAACCTTTCTTTCCCTTTCTATGGTCTGGTGGTAGAGGGTGTTAATCAGGAACGTGTCTGGCTTCTCGGTCTTCCATGTTATTAACTTACCGTTCCTTATGAGACCCCATGCTATTCCATACTTCCAAGAATTAACATCAATAGCAAGAACATACCCACTGGGTTGGTAAGGCTCAACCACACGCTCAGCAACCAAAGCCAGGTATGGCTTGTTGTCTCTTAAACCAATCATTGCGTACTTGATGTCACCGCCCTCCTTTAGCCTTTCAACGACCCAGCTGGGCATTGGAAGTTCAATAGAATAACCAGGTTCGTTCCTACAAACTTGATACAATCTAATACTATTGTTCTCGAAATCCAGAACTATCGGTGCCCTCTTATCACCTGTCATTGAACCATCGGCGTAAACCCTCAATACCTTCAACGGAACCCACGTCTCAGCAAACCATTTCTTTGGTGCTACGCCAAACACTAGGCTCTTTTTATAGTTCTTGAATCCGTAGAGTTGATACTGTATTGTCTTAGGTATATTTGGTTCCCAGACCTCGAAGTCATGGTAAGCCAAATTCGTCAAAGTCATTAACCTCCTTATGTGATTGACATCACATTTATCCTTCGGTAGTTTAGTAAGCATTGCTCTATAGGCTTTCATCTTCAACCACCACGAAGCCCCTGACCTCCTTGTTTGCGTACTTGGCAAGCTCCTTGCCACCCTCGTTTGAGTAGACGTAAATCCTCACGTACTCCTTACCACCACTCTTCAAGACCTCAATCGACCCCTTGATGAAAACCACCTTAGTCATACACCAAAGCCCTAGGAAAACCGCCTAATAAACCTTTTTGAAAATGCAAAACATGCACTTTCCAATAGGTTTTTAAACCCCAGCTTGATTGGTATCTTGACCCCTCGCCTGAGCGGAATGCTGTGAAGGCTGGGGTCGAAGACCCAGCCCCGTGGGCACTGAACTGTGACGCCCCCGAACGTGAGGGCAAAGTCCCGAGGCGTAGGGAGCCAATCGGTGACGAGGAATCCCGAAGCCGAATGTGGGGAAACGGGGCAATTACGTATGCATACACACTCACCAAGTCCCAGAACTTGAACCACGTACCGTCTGGGTACGGCACATGGAAATCCCTACCCACATAGCACTCCTGCGCTACACTGACAATACCAAACGAAGAATCACCACTGACGCTCTGCGCACCGCCGAAATCCCCCTGGTAAACCAAGTTATCAAGTTGCCGTAAAACCACAGTTACATGCATTTTCATTTTAAAATATTAAAAACACAAATGTAGTGAGGGGATTGTGCGCGTTGCCGTTGTTGTTAATACATATGGAGCAATTAGTTACAAGGTTGTCGCTAAGTCCGTGGTGTACGGTCTGGAGCTTAATAATGTGAACGCCGTGTATGTGGAGCTACCGTTTAACTACGGCTTTTCCATGCAGTACTGGTGGCGTGATTACGACCTGGTAATCGTTGTTGATATACCGAGACCAATGATTGTTACTGAGGCGGGCTCCATAGCCAACCAGGGTGTGTTCACAATAGTCTACGGCATAACCGAGGGCAGGCTTAACCACGACTACTCAGGCGTGAACAAGCCGAACGCTGTTGTTGCGATTTCGAAGTATGCATACGAGATGCTCAAGCAGTCGGGCGTGCCCAACGTTGTCGGTTACTTACACCACATGCTTCCCCAGGACGTTTACGAGTACAAGCCAAGCGAGCTAACCAAGCGCAGGTACTTTATTTACTACGGAGGTAGCTGGTGGCGCAAGGGAATTGACGAAATAATAGCCACGTGGGTCAGGCTCTGGCTTACGGAACCCGTATCAAGGCGCTACAGGCTCTTCATAATAAGCGACAGGGCGCCAAACCTGTTCGGCTTAAGCGAGCACGAGCTACAGCTGTTCGGGATATACAAGCTCAGGTACCCAATGCCTAGGCGTGCATTGCTCAAGCTAATATCAAGCGCGTGGTCAGTCCTGCTACCGAGCAGGATAGAGGGGTTCGGGCTACCGCTCATCGAAGCCACCGCGCTGGGCACCCCAGTCATAACCCTCGATTGCCCGCCGATGAATGAGCTGAACATCTCGTCAATAATAAAGGCTCCAGCCAAGTGCTTCGGCGGTAGTGAGAGGAACTCCATAGAGGGCTCGGACATATTCTTTAAACCACACATCATCGACAGAAGGGACTTAGCCACAGTAATATTTAATGTAATGACCATGGACGAAAACGAGCTAATCGAGCTCGCTAAAAAGGGCATGGAGGACGCGAGGAGGAACCACGACCCCAGGAACTACATAGAATTCCTGAAGTATATGCGCTAATAGCAATCGTTTATTGAGCGGTCTATGTGTTTCTTCAGCACTGTAGCCACGTTCTTGGCTACTGTGAAGTACTTATTGCAGAACTCTGCGTGTATTTGTGATGCGCATTTGTTGTTCCACTCGTTTATCGTGGTTAGGTAGTTGTTCGTGGCGTTGATAATAACGCTGTACTCCTTGTTGTACTCAGCTATGTAATTGGACAGCTTCATGCAGATTGGGCAACCAGCCATTTTCGCAATCATTATCAATTTCTGTATCTCGTTCTGGACGAAGTCTATGTACTTAATCGCTGTGTTGTAAATCTCAGTAGCCAACATCAACGCATTCAGCAACTGCCCATTCGTGAAAATCCACCGCCTCAGTTCAAGCACGTAAGGCATTACCCTACTCATGCGTTGCTTAGCCAGGAAGTCCTCAATCAACCCCCAATCAATCCTAGCGTTCGGGTCCTTACTCAACAACTCCTTCAAATCATTAAGCACACCACCGCTCAGCTCGGACCATTCCATAAGCACGGCAGACCTAGCCTTTACCTCGTCAAGGATAACGCTCAACCCACTACACACATCCATGTCAGCATAAATACGCTGAGGAGGAGCCTTACCCACAGCCTTGAACTTCTTAATCCCGCCCATTACAATTATTGAGGTTTGGTGCATTATAAGGGTTTAGATTTGTAGTGTTTATTACTTTATTATAATCATCCAATGTGGTAACGGCAATACTCTTGAGTGCGGGTTATGGTGAGAGGTTGAAGCCTTTAACGTTCTCTGTGCCGAAGCCCCTGATTAAAATCATGGGGAAGCCCATAATTAGGTGGATAATTGATGACCTGAGCAGTTGCGGTATTGACGACTACGTGGTGGTCGTTGGACACTACAGCATTGCCGTTAAAGATTACATAGAGAACAGCGGTATTAACGCGAGGTTTGCATACCAATCTGCAAGGCTGGGCGTGGCTGACGCAATAATGAGGGGGATAGACGCGGGTGTCTCCGAACCGTTCATCGTTGTATTTACAGACAACTACTTCCATGGGGGGATGTGTAGTTATGCTAGGAGGTTCATTGAGGAGCGGGATTATGATGCATATATAGTCCTAGCGATGCACAGACGTAAGGAACTGTTCGGAAACGTGGTCATCCAGGACGGCAAGGTGAAAACAATAATAGAGAAGCCGAAGCAACCGCCCGAAAACTCCTACGTCCTAACTGGACTCATGGCATTCAGAGACGCGGACACATACGCAAAATTGTTCAGCAAGCTATCACCCTCAAGTAGGGGTGAGTTTGAAATAACGGACTTGCTCACGCAATACCTGGTTGAGGGCAGAACGGTAAAGTACGTAATAACTAAGGACTGGTGGAAGGACATGGGCACATATGACGACCTACTCGAACTAATACAGTACATGCTTGACGAAATTAGGGAGCCCAGGATCTACGGCGCAGTTGACGGCAACATACACGGCAGGGTCATTGTAGAAAGTGGCGCAGAAGTGCATGGTGACGTGTATGGTCCAGCGTATATAGGTAGAAACACGATTATAGAGCGCGGCGCATCTGTTGAGCATTTCGTAAATATTGAGGACAGCGTCAGAATAAGTGGTGAAAGAAGCAGGATAACGAGGACATTCATATACGACAACGCGCAAATAACAATGATTAACGCATTGCTCCACGACAGCGTTGTGGGACCAAACTCAATAATCAATGCCAGGGACGGAAGCTACAGGCTAATAATTGGCGAGAGGAGTGTTGTCGAAACTTTTTAAGTAAAAAAGACCAAAGGGTTTTTAAGCACTGTTTTGTGTTTGGTTCTGTATGGGTAACGACCTATTGAATGAGTTGATAAGGGATATATCGGGAGACCCACTGCAACTCAAGAGACTGGAGACTTTCATTAGGGAGAAGGGCTTCCGTAGTTACAATGAGGCGTTGAATGAGTTGCTGAATGTGTATTATGGGTGTGAGGGTAGGTTGAAGTACTCAAGAATCCTCAACGAGCATATCGACAAATTGAGCCAAATTAGTGATAAGCTAGCGGCAATATCAAAGACGCTGGGGCAGTTCGCAGACGTGTATGTGAACTTAGCTAGGGACGCGATAAAGCCTATGCAGGACGAACTGGCGAAGTGCAGGGGCGAGAAGGAAGCGTTGGCAAGCAAGTATGAGGAGCTGAGGCAGGAATACGAGAAGTTGCAGGCGACATACAATGAATTGCAGAGTAAGCTCAATGAATTGCAGAGCCAGAACAATGAATTGGTTACCCGTATTAATGAAGCGGGTGAGAAGTACTCATCAATATGCAAGGACAAGGAGTTGGCTAAGTCATTACTTGAAGACTTGGAAGGAAAAAGCTACATACCAAAAGCAATAGGGCCATTGAGGTACCGTGAACTAATTCAAATATTACGCGACATAATGAATTATTGCTAAACATTAATGTTAATGATTACACGCTGAAGTATCACGTACTCAGCATCAACTTCACCGACCTTAGCAACATACACAAGTAACGGCGCTGGTTGCGGGAGCACTAAGTAACCGCCAGGCTTCGTTAGGGCGAGCGCGGTTGTTGCAACGTATTTGGATAGCGGGTGTAGGTGCATTATCGGCGTAACCACTACATAATCAAATTGGTAGTTAGGCAGTGGGTAAAGCCATGGGTTGACAGGCAGTCCGCATCCCTTATTCGTTAAATCATACGTAACCACAACATGTTTAGTCTTCAATTCATCGACCTGGTTCTTATCAACACAACCAATCGTTAATAAAGAACCAGGTTTCCTACTCATAAGCCACAACATAAGTTTCGCGGGGAGCGCGGTCTCGCCGTAGTCGATATTTCCATCCCACCCAAGCACCCTATTGCGGAACCCTTCATTGCCGATGCGGTTCTTGTACTCCTCACTGTTTAGGAGTATTTCGGCTATTTTTCTCACATCACCAGTCCTAAGCAACAACTTAGCATATTCATACAAACCACTCCTATCAACAGGGCGGAGCAGTATTGTGTCGTACAAACGTGCAACAACGGCGAATGCACTGGTTGGGGCGGAGATATATTGCTTTACAAAGTCATTGGTGCCGTAGGTTTCAACAATAGACCACGCGGTGTCTGGTTCAACCACAACACCCCAATGCGGCAACAAAGTATGGGTAGCAAGCGTTGATTTGTTATACGACATGCCCAGGTTGCTACATGGAATAGCAACGTAAATCTTGTATATGGCATTAAACCACCTAAGCGAGTCAGCGACCTCGGCTGACCACGGCTTATTGCAGTCAAGCGACATCTCAATGAACAAGTCAATGACCCACCTAGGTACCTGCTTTTTCATAGCTTGCTCAAGCAAGTATTTCCTGAACTTCTGCCAGGTATCCAAACCTTTGTCCTTTGCTTCGTTCCTGAGCGTTATCCAATATGGGTTTTGCTCCTTAACGTTAAGTCCCCCACCACCCACAAAGACGTTGCGTAATGCGTGCTCCCAAATCTCAAGTATTGATTTTACATGCATGTAGTAGTACGGGTATGACAAATACGTCTCCTTACCGTTTATATTCAATATTTCGTGAGGTTCGCCCCACACGTACTCCCCCTTATCAGGCATGAAAATGAGTGGTTTGTGGAACGACGACAAGTACGCGCTCGCTATCGGGGCACTGGGCTTACTGGTAGTTCCGCCTTCAACCACGTTTACTAAGTACTCATATATCTCCCTATTTTCCTCGGGAGTAAGCAGGAATCCGCGTTGTACGTACTTGTTTATTAAATCATCATCAAACCCAACAAAGACGTCCATGCTTTGCAACCTAACCATTGCTATATTATCGTTCAACCACGTTACAACCAACTGCTTGAAGTCGCGGAGCAGGTGTGGTGACGGCCACTCATCTGAGTCGCTGACCATCAAGTACGTACAACCCAATCTCCTGGCTTCATACACGTACTGGTTCCTCGCCTGTGCGAAGTTGTCAATCCACCTAAACCTCACAAGCCTTACATTATTCCTAACCAAGAACTCCTCAAAATCACTGGGTAGCTCCTCACTCGTGTACACAACAACCACTTCATCAAAGTACGGCCTAACAAGCTCAACCAGGAACCTAGCCTTAGGTATATCAGCCAGGTATGTAATCATCCCATAACACGTTTTTACCATCGCAGTATATAGTGTTATCAAAACAAAATAAAAAGCGTACAGTCTGCACGTATTTTAAATGAATGTGAAATAACGGATTAATGCAGTCAGTACTCGTGACCGGCGCCGGCTTCATAGGGAATGCGTTAATAAATGCACTAAAATCGCGTGGCATTTCCGTTGTTGGTGTTGCCAGACATCCGCGCAGTGCCGATGTTATTGGCGGTGATGCTGGCGACTGGCAGTTCATGCTTAAGCTAATGCTTGAACGCAACGTGGATACGGTTTTCCACCTAGCTGCAGATGCCACAGTTGCGCAGGTTCACAATATGCCCTACGAATCGGCTCTAAATAACGTTAGGGCTGTCTTGGGAGTACTTGAGGCAACGCGTAGGTATGGCAAGGCGAGGGTCGTCGTGTTGGGTACGGACAAGGAGTATGGGGAGGTCGAGGACGCTGATGAGGATGCGCCGTTAGCCAGGAACAGCGGTGTTTATGGTGCATCTAAGCTGGCGGCGACCTTCTTAGCGCTTGCCTACAGGCAGGAATTCGGCTTGGACGTGACGGTGGCCAGGTCCGTGAATATATATGGGCCAGGTGACACGAACCTGACCAGGATTGTGCCGAAGGCTATTTGGTCGTTCATGAAGGGCGTCCCGTTCACGTTGTATGTACCAGCGGGGAAGCGCGCCTATATTTATATTGACGACTTAGTCAATGCATTGGCAACAATTGCCGAGAGGGGTAGGGACTACCCAGTGATTAATGTGTGCTCCAGGGATATAAAGTCGAGCGATGAGGTTGTGAAGGAAATACTGAAGTACTTCCCAAACGGTGTTGTGAAGGAAATGCCATCACCGTATCCAGAAATACGGAACCAATCGCTCAGGTGCGATAAGCTGAAATCCCTAGGATGGCAACAAACCATATCGTTCGAGGAGGGCATAAGGAGGACTGTAGAGTGGTGGTTGAAAACGAAACCGCTCGGTTAAAAAATAAAACAAACAACGTTGTTAGTGTATTCTTCTTTTTATATTTAAGGTGTTTAGTTCTTCGATGAGCACCTCGCAGTATTACAGCACGGCAATAATTAAGGTGGTAGCCGCAACTATTCAGAACACGCAGGTTCAGATGTCGATATCAACACCGTGTAGTGGTGGAAAAGCTTGCATCCCGAGCAATATACCGATAAGCGTGAACATCAAGTCCAACCAGGACGTAATGCTTGTGTCCCTATACGTAACAGCCACGTACCAAAACACGCCAAACACAGTTGTCGCGTACGAAGGCGTGGCAGGAACTGACTTATCGACCTCAGTAACTGCCGTGGCTAACGCACCATACACGCCCAACTCACCGTGCTACACAGCAGTTAACGTGCCAGTGCAGGTTCAGGCTGTGGTGTGTGTTCCGTATTTACTATCACAGGGCTTCAGCATATCTGCAAGAAATTCAGCGACGTTTTCGACAGCGCTGAATATATACAACATAGACCCATCACAGTTACCATCAAAGTTCCCGCAGGCGTGTACATTGGTTACGGGTTCCACAACAGCAACAATAAATGTGAACTGCATGACTCCGCAACCAAGCGACTCATCATCTCAGTCCGGCATGATTACATCATCCACAACATTACAAGTCGGCGTACCGACACCGAGCACCGCAGTATCGAGCACATTCCAGCTACCTGCCAAGTACTACGCCGGTGCTGTTGTTATACCTACATCGCAGGGCATGTACCTGTACGAGGTGGTCTTCAGCCCACAGTTGTTTGCAAACGGTATAGTGAACCTGGCATGTGGTACACAGACTAACACTTGCTATGACTCAAGCGGTAACTTATACACGCCGGTTGATGTTTGGATACACATACCGCTGTCGACAATCGGCTTGAACGACGTAACAATCAAGCTGTTCACGATAACTAATATAAACAACATACCCACAATAGTCGTCGTTAACCAGAACATAGGGTCACTCACCGTAAGCGGAAATATTCCGCAATTATTTGAGAACGCCGGGTGGACTTATGTACAGTCGTTAACGAGCGGGTACTACTCATACACCTACCTAGTTAATAATAATATGTACATATCGGTAGTACCAAGCGGAACACAACCAACCAATGGGGAAATGCAACCAGCAGTGTTGATACTAGCTATACCGTCGAGCCAACAAATCGTTCCGCCTGCGTATGAGGTTGACATGAACCTGACGGCGTATGGTATATCAGCCAACAACCAACCGTACCTAGCACTGATAGGGCTTGACTACCCGAACTACTCAACATACATAGTACCGACAAACCTGGCGGATAAATTAACATGCACAGGAATAGCATCTTCAAAGAATCCATTTACTAACACGGCAGTCTTAATGGTTGGACTACCGCTCTCTACAGTGTACGGCGCATCATCAGTATCAGTCGGCTATGTCGACGTGCAAGACAACAACGTGGGTTCAGCAATATCGGTTGGCGCATTCATTGATGGTGACTATGCAAGTGGTGCCGCGGTGGATATCGTATCACCAACAGACAAGAGACACTGCACGCTTGGCTCCGATACGGTTAGCATGTCCAATGCAGGGCAGTTAGTACTATACATACTTACACCGTCAACAACCAGTTTACAGCTTGATGCTGGGTACCCATTAATAATTAATGTAGTTGTCAACTACAACAACGCAGGCGGTAACTTGGTAGCCCAGGCTGTGTACCGCATAACAATAACCCCAAAGATACCCTATGCCCAAATCACGAATGTATCGTATACGGATGGAAACATTGACGTAAGTGACGCATACATCAAGAACGTGTACTGCGGAAGCCCACCGCCAAACTGTCCCCTATGCCCAGCACCACAAATTTGTACGTTGCCGATTTCGCAGGCACCGTTTTATGTATTTGACTCATTCGACCTAACGATTAACTACACGCCAAGTAGCCTAAGTATACCCAATACAATAAACATAGCATCAATCCAGAACCTTCCGATTAATTCAAGTAGCTTCACAGCCGTAACAAGCGCCCAACCGTTATCTACAGTTCAAGTGAAGGCGTGCCTTGGCAACCAGGCACTGGGCATAGGCGGTGGTATCCCGAGGTTCGACATATTTACGCCACTGAATCTACCGACTGTACAGATAAGCGCCAATGTGTGGAACTGCTCGCCAGGCGGTATGTCTGGTGCTAACCCAACTGCTCTCGTCCTGTACTCACCAGCATACCTAACCATAAACGGCAACAATGTAGCACTAAGTGGCGGATATGTTACATCAACGTGGAGCGATGTGGTTTACGTCTTTGCATTACCACAAATAACACCAGGCGGTGGCGTATCGCTTACATTTAATGACCCAGATTGCGCATCCATTAGTTCTGTATCTCCAACAACGCTAAAGCTGTCCTCATCAATTTCAATTTCACAATCAACACTGCCTGTTGGGTTACCAGTCAATGTGCAGAATACGTTATCTAATGCGCTCTCCTCATCATCAGCACAATACAACCTAATCAACTGGTATCCATACACGATATGCGGACCTCTGACTTTACTCGTAAAGGGCTCTACAACACAAACAGTCAGCGTAGGTAATGTGTGCTTTACGGCATATGTCATACCCACGGCAAGTAACGTGTACTTCAACCCACAACCAAGTACTGATGCGTGTAATAATACTGTGACCGTGTCAATAAACAACAACATGAGCCTTAACGCAATACCGTCATTATTGCAATCACTATTGCAGTCTGTTTTTGCATCAATCACGAAACAATTAATTGCTGATTTGTCTGCAAATCAGGCATCGATTAGAATCGACATACCGTCAGCAATTGCGCGGGTGCTGAGTAATGCGGGCATAACGATTGGGATGTCAATAGAGGTTGGACCTGCGGTGTTTACGTTAACGTGCAATGCTAACAATGATGGTTCATACACATGCACACTACCACAGGCGCAACAGCAATACTTATTGCAATCGCTACAGACATATGGCGGTCAGGCGCAAATATGCATATACAACACAGCAAACCCGGCGATGTCAGCGTGCACAAAGACGACTCTCATGAATACATCATCTATACCGGTGACAGGTGCACTACCACCATACATACCACTCATATCAGCATCAGTACTAACGCCCAAGGCGACGCCTGACAAACACGTGAAGGTTTCGTATACCTTACTGTTTAAATCGCCATCTAGCACGAGCGCTTAAAATAAAAATGCGACATTAAACCAAATGCACTGTTTTTAATAATTAAAACAAACTACATCCTGATGAGTAGTTCAGGTATTTGTCCAAGCTGGTGCACCAATTGCTTTGTCGTAGCTGGGACGATGTGTCCAAGCGGGTATTCAGCGGCATCAATTCAGTGCGACTCAAATTGCACTCCCCCACCCGGACAGTCATGGTACACAGCATGTTGTACGACATGCTGTCAGCCACCGCCAAGTGCAACAACTACTACATCGAGTTCCCAGTCCCAACAACAATCACCAACTCCAGGTCCAAATGCATGTCTCTACTTTTCGCAGTTTGGAATATTGCCTACTAATGCCTTTAACGGTTGGAGTACCACAAACGGCTTTAATGGTAGAATACATGCGGTAGTATGCAATAGCGGTACAGACCCAGGCGAGGCAACAGTTACCTTTAGCTCAAGTTGGTTTGGGACGTCCTCATATAACACCGGCGTTATTACTCCAGGGAATTGTGTAACTATTGACGAACCAATAAGTCTACCTCCATTGCAGTTCCCAAGTAATGTACCAGCGTGGCAAAACCCACAACCAACTAATTTACCGCCTGGATGCGGTCCATTACAGTGTGTGGCATCAGTGAGTTGTTTAAATGTATGTACAGGTACGTGTGGTACAACAGTAACCGCTACACTGTCCGGGCAATACGCTGGCTCTAAGGGTTGCAATACGTACGGCTTCCCAAGCGGTAACGGAGCCTCTGCATCAGTCACGTTTTCAGCATACATAGATGCATGCCAACAATCAACACAACTAAGCGGTGGCGGCTTTATACCATCACCACCATCTCAAGGACAGCAACAAGGCGGTAGCTACACACCACCAGGTGCTCAACCAACGAAGACCCAACCAACGGCGAGCAATGTACCGCCAAGTGCACCGTCACAGCCCAACCAGCCGGCAATATATTCTGTGGTGTTTGCAATACCCGATATTAGTTATATCGAATCAACACCAAACGTCCAATTATCAGACCCCGGCTCAATAGCTACGTTAATTAATAAGGTGAAGGAACATGCGAGGGCTTATGATAAGGAGTACGCAGACGACTTAGCGGAGCTTGAGCAATACATAGAGCAAATACAGTCATCAGCCATGGTAGCGATGCAGGCTGAGCCTATTCCGCCTTTCCCTGCGAATCTTGCTAATCTTAAGTATGTAAAGACGTATAAGCTACAGCCAGAGCAACCAATCAGCGATGTTATTGAAGTACCGCCGGCGCCTAAGGTGGGTTCTCACGTTGGTGCATTAGTTGTTATTTACTTTATACCAAATACACTAACAAGTACGGGTGCGGTGGGTATGGATGTGAAGGGATACGTGGTACCGCTGGCAACCACCACAACAAACACGACAAGTAGCGGTAGCGCAGTAGCCACGTTTGGTTATGAAACGGTCTTCGTACCGCAATTAGGCATAACAATAACGGGCACATCGACAGCAAGCGGAGTGCCAGGTCAAACATTGACGTTACAATACGTCGTTACTAATCAATCAAACGTCCCCGTCACAATAACACTACAGGTAACCGACAACTACGGCACAAGCATAACACAGACGCAGTCGGCACCAGCGTGTTCAGCCTCTCCATGTCCATCAATAACATTTAATGTGCAATACACAATACCGTTCAGCGCCCAGCCCAATACATCATACACAGTAACGGCAACGGCGACCGCGACGTACCAGAACGCATCGACGCAACCCGTCAGTACAACAACTACAATAAACGTACTATCACAACAACAGGTGGCATTAACTACACTAAGCGTAGTTCCATCACAGACGCTGATTTGCGCAACGCCCGGCTCGTCAGTTACCATAGGAGCTACTGTAACGAACTCATCGAATACACAGCAACAAGTAACTGTTGAATTGCTGTCGCAAGGAGGTAATGTGGTGAACAGCCAACAACTAACAGTGCCGGCTCAAGGCTCGGCACAGGTTTCATTCAACTTAATCGCACCACAACAACTCGGATACTACTTCTACCAAATAGCCGTTGCGGTTAATTCACAAATTGTGAACTCATCGTACATCGCCGTTGATGTGAGCGCGACATGCACAGCCGCGACAGTGGCGCCCGCGGCGACCCCGACAACAGCACCAACACCAGCAACCGCGCAGATCCAGCAGGTTATGCAGGTTATGCTAGTTATGATGATGTTGAACATATTCACAACACTGACGACAGCACTAATGCCGTAAATGGTCAAAATAAATACTAATCGTCAAGCCATTAAATGTGTTTTTAATATTAAATTCATTATAATATCGATGATTTGTCTCGACTTTACGTATTGTAGGAGCTATACACCAGCGCCAACAATCCACACTACCCAATCAACAAGTACGTCAAGCGCAACAACGGTTGCTACATCGACTGGTTCTTCAACAAGTAATTCATCGTCCAGTGTGAACACAACGACTACAACGTCTACATTTTCTTCATCAAATAATGTTGTATATACACCACCGATTTCGTGGTGGTACTACAGGATAAACTACCCAAGCAGGTCATACGTACCAACAAGCCAGTGCCAGACCTATTACGGAACAACGGCGCTGTCCTCGTTAATAACTGCGTACGCCAACCCAGTCAGTGCGTGCCCAGGCTCCACCGTTAACGTACCAGTCACGGTTACTAACAACAGTGTTCACAATTTGTCATTAACGGTCGGTGGAGTCGCAGTTTCATTATCGCCGCACTCATCAAGTACAGTCAACGTACCAGTCACAATACCCAGCGGTTACAATAGCAGTACGTACACAACCACAGTATCGATATCATCACTCGACTGCTCTCCAGTAACCATAACGGCTCGTGTGAATGTAATACAGCTGTCAGTATCCGCGGTCTGCTCAGTCTCCAATGCATCACTGACATCCGCATCAGTGACGTGCAACTTGAACATCGGCGGTTCACAGTGCTTCAGCGGCGCTACAGTGAGTGTGGTGGATCAGCTCGGGAACACATTGACCTCATTCACGGTTCCATCACAGACAATAGCGTTTACGGTTAATCCAAGCAACTACGGTTGCTCATCAAGTAATCCATCGTGTACGCTTAATTTATCGTTTGTTTACAACAACGCAACTGTTGGTTCCGTTACGGTACCGATACAAGTAACATGTGCGAATCCAACAAGCGTTAGCGTTAATGTGCCGTACATAGTACTGCCACCGACTACAAACTCGACTACAATAGGCGTGACGGTGAGCACGCAGGTGCCTGGCTCACTAACCGTGATGGCGTGTACAAACTCGGGTTGCTCTAATGTGTTAAGTAGCGTAACTGGCTTGTCATCAACAACATCGTATTCAACGAACTTGGCTGTAACAATACCGCCTAACGTCAACACAATATACGTTGTGGTTAAGGACACGTGCAACAAAACAGCAATGACTCAAGTACCCGTATACAGCCTAGCTGGATACTTAGCAGTAACCGGGCTTACAACATATGCGCCAAACATCGGTATAAACGCCCAACAAGTCACCGTACAGGTAAGCGGCAACCTGCTCACTTATTCATACTGGACTTCCTACTCAGTGCCGTTGAACATAAGCATAGTTAGCAGTGGCGGCACCGTGGTTCAAAAGAGCATAACAGTTACTGTACCGGCACAGGGACAACCACGCGGTGGCGGTGTTGGAGGTGCACCGAGGGCTCTACCGATGGTTATTACAACGGGTGGCGGTGGCGGTTTACCGCTGACACAGGTAACAATACCGTTCAATGCGTATCTAACATTTGAATTGCCAAGTAGTCCAGGTAAGTATACATATACGGTTAATGCATCATATGGCAACACAACACTTGCGAGTACCAGCTTCACAATTAACGTAGTTGGTGGGTTGTTCTCAATAACGAGCTACTCATGTTCGCAGACATACCCGTGCAATACATACCCAAGTAGGCAAGTAGCGATAGGCTTCACGGTGCAAGCCATTGAGGGCAGTGGCACGGCAAACATATACTTATTCGACAATAGCGGTAACGTCATAACATCAACACGTGTAAATGTTTCATCGTCCTCGCCAGCAACGTCACAGCTGTCGTTCATAGCGCCAACAGAACCAGGCACATACACATACTACCTGGTTGTTAGACCATCGACAGCCGGCGGGTGCCCAAGCAACATTGCCAACTCAACAAGCGGTTGCTACCAAGTTGTAATAAATGTTGTGCCGTTGCCCGTGCCAGCCCTAATCTCGGTTAGCCCAACAACAATAAGTGCCGTTAGTGGAAACACATATACAGTCAATGTAACATATACATGCAGGCAGTCAGCATGCGGTTCAGTTCAATTCAGCCTAGTCGATACAACAAGCAATGCCACGTTGGCAACATCAACATCAACATGCGGTTGCGTAATGCAGAGCATAGTTACTTCAGAATCAGGGAATTACATATCTAGGTATACACCATGCATATGCAATGCATCTCTCTCATTTACGGCAACACTACCACCCAATACGCAGAGCTACTCAACAACACTTGTACTGAACGCAACTGTTGCAGGCGTTACATATAACCTAACCACGATACCGATGACTGTGGTACCACCATGTACGCCGAGCGTTACATTTACGCCATACATAACTGGAAATTACGATGCAGGTGTTGGAGGTAGTGTAAACATAATAGTGACGGCAAACAACACAGCTGGGTGCGGTGCAAACGTTACATGCTCACTGGTTAGTTCGGGTGGTAGCACCGTTAGCCTATGCGGTGGCAACCCATGCACAGTAAGCACCCATGTACCAGCCAACTCGCAGACGCAATTATCCATGCAGGCACAGTTTGCAACAAGCAATCTGGGCAGTACATACACGCTGGTGTGTACGTATGATACAACAAGCGTCAATGTAGCGACAATAACGCTACCGTCCGAGACGATACCAGTCACCATATACTGCAACGGCAACCCAATATACAACAACCTACGCATCGGTTTGCCTGGGCCTATAAGGATAATGCCACTCGCAACCACCGGGCTTAGAGCAACAAGCGTGTCAACACAGGGTGTGACGGCTTCGTCTTATACATCACAGCTATGCACTTCATCAACGTACTCAGGCGGTGCATTAACGTACACGATACAAATCACTGTGGCTAGTGCCCCAGCCAGCTGGACGGCGAACCTACAGCTTTCAATACCGTCGCTGAATTTATCCACGTCAACAAGCATCAGCGGTTCCAGCGGCACGTCTACGCAGCAGGCTACACTGTCGCTGACAATGGCTAACGTGCCACCGGGTAGCTACACAGGACAAATAAGCATAACACTGAGTTACACATACAGTGGCGTGACTTATTCATACTCCTACACAATACCGGTTACAGCTGTTGTGTACGCACCAGTGACGATAGGCTTCATAAACGCAACATACACGGCATACGCTGGACAGACAATCACAATACCAGTCGGCGTGTGTTCCCAGGCGCCGTCTAACGTCATCTATAAGGTGGTTGATAACATGGGTAACGCAATAACTAGGACGGTGTCAATAACCCAGAGCGGGTGTATCACTGACTATGTCCAGTACCAAGTCGTAGGCATAACCAACATAGACCCACAATACATACTGGCATATGCAGAGGGACTGCAGGACTATTTAACACAGTTGCAGTTAGGGATTAATGTCGTTGATGCATCGTTAATTTCAAGCACCGCCGCAACCCTTAAGGGCAAGGTTAAGCGCTGACTTAGCCAAGTCCCTGCTGTTGAGCTTATTTAAAGCATCTTGTCTTATTTCCTCAGGTGTTTTGTTCACAGGTACTCCTGCACTGGCTATTGCGTATACAGCGTCCTGTATATCGCTCATGGTTATTATATACCCATTGAAGCCGTTAACTACGTACTCAGGCATTGCGCCGTTCGGCGTGGTGATGACGGGTGTGCCCACTAGGAACGATTCAAGTGCCCATATGCCGAAAACCTCGGCATACGGTGGTACTGGTAGAACCACGGTAGCCATTACACGGGACATTATCCTTATCTTCACGTCATGGGGCACAAGCCCGACCCACTCAATGTTTGGGTACTTCCTAGCCTGTTGATAGATTGCATACATACTGTCCCTAGCCCCTATTGATGCGTTTATTAACGGCATGTCGTCACCAACAATGTAGCACTTAACATCAAGCATCCTCTTACAAGCCTGTATAAACTGCAGAATCCCCTTCCCCACATCTATGCGTGCAACAAACGCAATAGCCCTCTCCCTATTGCTACGGCTCCTGACCTTAACCCTCAGGTACGGTTCCTCAACAATCCTATCGTATACGTACGTAATCACGTTCTCTAAGTGCGGGAACAACGCACGTAGGTAGTTCATGTGGAATCTGCTTACGCCAGCGTAGCACAATTGCTTGGACACTGGCATAAGGGGGACTGGTGGATTTAGGTCGTGAACTATCGAGAGGGCTGGCTGTGCGAGCCTCATGCTTGCTACCCTGCTTCTTGAATGGTCGATTACAACGTCGAAATCAAGCGTCCTCTTTTTAGCCAACATCCTATTGAACATCTCCTCCTCACTAATTGGTGCACCCCATGGTATTGGGTCTCCGAACTCCATGAAGTTTATGGCATCGATGTACTCCTTAAGGTATGGATAATTAGCAAGTGCCGAAGCCCTACTCAGCTTAGTGGCGAGTAGATAGACCTCATGTCCATCCTGCGCAAGCCTGAGCGCATCTGTGAAGGCTACAAGCTCTGCTCCTCCGTAGTACGGTGGAGGTGACGGTAACACGTTTGTCGATACAACAAGCACCTTCATTGTGGACTATTCACAAAAAGTATTTATAAAGCTTTTTTAGATAAGCATTTTTGGAATGGTCGATAAGCTTAAGTCGAAGAGGCGTAGGCAGAAGAGTGGTGGGGACATGTGTTGCTTGTTGATTGAGGCGCGCAATACGTATTCAGATGATTACGACTTCCTAACGACACTTGCGGATTTCTTATCACCGACATACAACACAACCCTTAGTCCGCCGTACGACAAGCCAGGCGTCTTCGGAAACCCGGCGCAGAAAGCTTCTGGCATAGGCTTGTATGGCTACCTCACGGATTTCTACATCATGGCTACACAGCCCGAGAAGTATGAGAATGTGCAGAGGTTCCTAGGCACCCTCGTGTTTGAGATAGAGTCCACGGTGGCTGGCATGTACGCATGTAGCGGTAGGGGTATAGCAAGGCGGTATTGTGTCAGTAACAACACACAATGCGACCAGTATTGTTCGTTAATAGCGAACTACATGTATAGGCTATTCACAATAAGGTACTTCACAGATTTCATGAGGTTGTACGGACACATCGCACTCGAACTGCTACAGCCAATAGTGAACCTCCAGCAGTTTTATACATCATTATCTAACGCCCCGTTAGACGATGCAATGTTCATCTCTGAAATGGCGGTAAGCCATTGCACAGTACCCGCCATCGTTAGGTATGCAAGTGATATAGCCGATACTGACGTTGTCGGCTTCACCGCGCAGGTGGCGTGCACGCCAGCAGGCTGTTTAGTGTGGGATTTCAGCCCAGTTAGGTACCTAAAGTTCTACTTAACCTATGACATAAGGGCAATAGCCAGGTTACTCAGGGTGTTCTACAGGCTTGGGCAATTGGGGAGGTACTTGCTAGCTAACGACAGGACAGATTCAGCGCGCGTGTTGCTGTGCTGGGCGGCGCACGCATCAATAGACGCAGGAGAGGTGCTGTGGCACATAGTCGATGATTACATGAGGAGCAGGAACCTGTGGGGCTCAGTAACGGTACCAATAGACCTGGTCGAAGTTGTGGTTAGGTACACACCGCTCGCCGCGCTCTTGAACGTGTATTCATACAGCCACATGTCGACAATGCTCGCCAGGTCAGCCAACCAGTGCTTCTCATGCCCATGGGGCGAGCTGATGGACTACAGGGACCTGTGCGGGACTGAGGGCGAATTGCCGTATGCGATGGAGACAGTTCAATGCCTGGACTATTATGAACAGTACTTCGCAAAGCACGGCTACACAAGACCGAACCTACCATCAATAAATCCAACAATAATTAGGAGGATATATACAGAACTCAGGCGCGCCGGTGCACCAATAATACCACCACTCCCAGGGTTAATCGCAATATATTCAACATAACTTTTATTTTTATTTGGTTAAAGAAGTAATATTGATGCCCATTAAGTGCGTACTACTACCGTCCGAGGAACAAATAGAAAATGCCTTTAACAACGCACTGGATTATGATAACGTTGAGCTGGAGTACGAGGTTCCAGCTGACTTCTCGTCAAATAGGCAGAAGTACATCATGGACATGACGGAGAAGTTCTACGGCGTGGTACCCGTTATATGTGTTGAGCCGATAATGGACGTTGCAACATTTGGAAAGGGATTTGACGGTAAGAAGTTCAAGTTTGAGGTTACATGGATTGTAAGGAACGATAATGAGTACCCACTAGCTGTTGTGGGTACGGCGTACACGCCAGGCTTCCCCAAGTTGCCCTTCCTATCGCTCATAAGCCTTGAGTACTCGCTACTTATGGGCTTCAAGCCCGAATGCATTGCCCAATGCATAAGGGCTGGATGCGACGATACGTCGAAGTGCGACATAGACTACAATAGCCTGAACAAGGAAGCTTATGTACAATTGGTGCTGAAGGCACTCAACGAGATGCAAGTCGAGATGGCGCAAGTCTCATCAACAAGCCAAGCATTACAAACATTACCTGAACAAGCAAATCAAAACCAAGGAGCAACGATGCAGATAAGGGAGGAAACAGCACAGAGCGCGCAGGCTGTTAATGTCGTTAATCAACCACAACAAACTGTGCAACAGTCGCAACCGAGTGCGCAACAGCCGCAGCAACAAGCTGTTCAACAGCCGCAAGAAATCAGGAAGTTCGTTGAGGTGCTCCCAGGCGTGTTGGTTGAGGAGCAATACACAAAGTACTTCAACATAGACTTCCTAAGATACCACCTAAATAAGCTGGCGGTAAGCGACCCCAAGAAATACGCATTAATAAGAATGACGCTTCCAACGCTTATGGAGATATATACCCGCTATGTGGATGAAGATGAAGCGCTAAAAAACGCGCCAAACGCCATGAAGGTCTACATAGCGACACAATCACTGCTCAAACACATACTCGAACTACGGGCCTAACGTTCTCCTTCTCATCTTAATAGGTAGTATGTTATTTATTGCATCGTAGGTATTGACGGGAGCTACATAGATACTGCACACCTGGGAATTACCTACGGTTTGGCATATTTTACTGCGACCCAATCCACCGGCAATGTACATAATTGGGTACCTGGGTAGTACGGCGTATTTCCTGTCATCATCAAGCTCTACATCACTCCCACGAATTACGGGGGCGTTGAGCACAAGCACGGCGCGCCTAAACCGAACGTATTTATAATCATACATGGACCCAGAACACCTGTTGTAGGACTTGGCGTTGTATGCTGGGTCTCCTGTAACCAATAGGTTGATGGTTAGTCCATCATACTTGTCACCCAACGGCATGAGAGACATAAAGTTGTCAATATCAACGCGCCTAAACTGTAACGCCCTCAATAAGCCACACCTAATTGAGCCGACTTCAACTGATGTAGGCGCCTCACCCAGTCTGCGCATTTCCGTAATTACGGCATTGGTGGTTCCCGTCTTTGAAATCAACGGTAATACATCGCTTGGCAGTATTACGCGGTACCTCACAGATTTGCCTTTGTATGGTGAAGCCTTTACGATTGCTATCGTCTTGATTTCGTAAGGTCCAATACGCATTTTTAAAAAGGCTATGTCATTACCTGTAAACCCAAGTATCAATGAGACTGTTTTAGTGAGGGCGAATCCAGGTATGTGCTTATCAATCGTTACTATGTAAAACACAACAAAACAATACTGTGAAACAAAAAGCTTTTTAACAGACTTATTATTAGCAATCTTGGGGTTTCAACTGTGCGTGTGTGTATTGTTTCGTCAAGCATGTACCCAGTGCCGACATGGAGGTTCACGGGATACGGCAGTGAGATAGTCAATTGGTGGCTGGCTGATTATTTGAAGAACAAGGCTGGTATAGACGTTGTATTATTCGCACCGTACTCAAGCGTTCCGCCGAAGAATGTGGAGTTCTACACAATACCGCCGTCATACACGCTTGTTAATTACGATAGGGAGTACTTCATATATGAGAAGTACCTGGACGTTGTTAAGCGCTGTGATGTAATCCACGACTGGTCAGCAACAGCGCTGAGCGCGGAGTACGAGTTCAAGCACGGAAAGCCGTTCATTGTATCTAGGAACGGGTTTGACATAACGAACCCGAGGTTCAACAAGAAAAACATAGTGGTACTAAGCGACGCGGCGCGTAGGTACGTGCAAGTGAGGTATAGCATGTACGGTATAAACCCGGAGGTCGTGCATTACGGTGTACCAGTTGATGAGTACCCGTTCGGTGAAGTGAAGGGTAATTATGTACTGTATGTCGGCAGGCCACATCCATCAAAGGGCATAGACTTCATACTTGAGCTGGCTAGGTTGAATAGGGATATAACATTCATACTGGCTTGGAAACCAAGCGGTGCAGACCACCATGCATTTCATGAGTATTACATAAATAGGGTAAACGAGCTCGGGCTTAGGAACGTTAAGATTCACGTACTACCTGGCGGGTGGGAGGGTGAGTGGATGAAGAGGAAGCTGATGGCTCACGCAAAGCTCTTCATCCAACCAACCGTTTACTTAGAGGCATTCGGACTAACAGCGGCAGAGGCGTTGGCAACAGGCACGCCGTTACTTTTGAGTACGGCAGGTTCCGGCCCCGAGATAATTAAGGACAATAGTGTAGGTGTTCTCGTTAGGAACAAATTGACGCTTACCGAGCAGGCGGAGAGGTGGGCCGATATGTGGCAGTCGGCAATAGATGTCGATGAATTAAACACGGTGTTTAGGGACGCAATATCGCGCAGGTGGAACTACAAAGCAATCAGGGAATACGCAAAGCAGTACTTCGATATATCAGTCATGGCCAACAAATACATGAAGCTGTACGAACGGGCAATTGCAGGCGAGCGGTGGTAGTATTAAAAATTAAATTATAATTATAGTGTTTTTATACTTAGTAGGGTTTTGGACGAGCATATGAGGATTTTCATTACAGGCGTAGCCGGTTCGTTGGGGACGCACCTAGCTAAGGAGTTGGTTAATATGGGCTTTGAGGTGGCCGGTAACGACATAAAGAGACTTGAGGAGACGGAGCTTTTTGATTTGCCAATTACATACATCTGGAAATCAAGCATAGACCTGGAGCCGGAGGACCTGCCGTGGGTACCCGACGTGGTGATTGACGCAGCAATAGAGTTTGCGGATAGGCCATTGGCGAACTCATCACCAATAACCACAGTATTTGGCAACCTAGCCACCGCAGTCAGAATACTAGAGCTAACCAGAAAGCACTTTCCAAATGCACTACTGATCTATCCGAGCTCCTTTAATTCGATATATGGGTGGCAATACATCGGGTGGGCAAGAGCCCAGGAAGTACTAAACAAAACAGGCATGCTTCTACCGCTACCGACGAGTGTGTACGGCTGGAGCAAGGCTTCGGCAGAGCTCCTGTACTTCTCGTACGCCATAATGCACAAACTCAGGGTGTTGATAACACGAATTGGTTCATCCTACGGACCAGGCGGAAGGTGTTATGATGAAAAAACTGAAATTTTAACTAATGAGGGTTGGAAGAAATTCTCAGAATTAAGGGGAGACGAACTAGTTTATACTCTCAATCCAGAGACTATGGAGATAGTGCTACAACCAATCAAAAGGATATATGTTTATGATTATGATGGGGAGATGTACCATATTCATAACTCGTTTATAGATTTAATGGTTACGCCAAATCATAAAATGTTTTTTGCCCCGTATGGAGGAAAACCTAGGAGAGAACCAATTGAAGAGATGCTAAAATATAGTTATGTGCAGTTATTTAATACAGGGAGATGGAAGGGAGAAAGGAAAGAAAAAATATGTTTTACGCAGAAGTTGAAGGTATGTAAGGTATGCGGATATGTGGGCAAATATTTTGGTGCAAAGGAACCTAGGTGTAAAAGGTGCGGAAGCAGGAGAGTTGAAATCGTTGAAAAGGAAATTTGTTATCCGATGGATGATTTCCTGAAGTTCCTTGGGTTCTGGATAGGAGATGGAAGCTTGGGAAAAAGGAAATCGTCGGAAGTAGTTATAACACAAATCAAGGAGAACACAAGGAGAGAAATACTAGAGTTATGCAAAAACCTTTTCAAGGATTCTACAATAACAATAAAGAAAAACCAAATTATTATACATAATAGGTGGGTTTATGAATGGTTAGAAAAGAATGTAGGTAGAAATAAGATGGAAAGGCGAATACCTAATGAAATAAAGAGTCTTTCCCCAGAGCAACTTCAAATACTGCTTGAATGGCTAATGAAAGCGGATGGTACAGATTATGGTTCAAAGTTTAATATATATACCTCCAATCCGAAGCTGAGGGACGATATTATGGAGATAGCCTTGAAGGCAGGTTTTTCAGCGCGGTATTATATAAGACCAGTAGGTCTATCCTCACGTTTAAAAGAAGGAAGAGTAATAGTTCAGAAGCATGATAATTATGTAATAAATATCACCAAAAAGGTGGGAAACAATCCAGTTCTAGAAATAAGGAAGATACTGAACAAAAAGCACCATTATACTGGAAAGAGGACATTCATTGAGGTAGTACACTATAAAGGAAAAGTTTATGACGTTGAGGTGCCTGAGCACCATCTTATTTATGTAAGGAGAGACGGGAAGCCAATATGGTCAAGCAACTCAGATGAGCTTCCGCACAAATTGATTGTTTATTCAATAAGGGGGTTGAGGTTTAAGCTGAGGAGTCCGAGGGCTACTAGGCTGTGGACCTATGTGAAGGATGCGGTTGACTTTTATAGGGAGTTGTTTAATGAGCATATTTATGATTATGAGCCGGCGTCGCCAGCAATCATCACAAATGCTGGGAATGCTGGATACATGGATTCATCAAAGCCGAACTACATAACAACCAACGAGGAGGTTGCACAACTAATCAAACGTATAGCTCGCGAGTTTGATAGGGACTTGGACTACGAACCGGTTGATTATTACGAACCGGGGGAGTACACGCCGGTCAGCATGTACTTGGACTACGTAGATAAGCCAATAAAAATAGACTTAGACGTATCCTCGATGCAACCAACCTGGTGGAAGCCGAAGTACACGCTGTACGATGGATTAAAAGAGACATATAATTATTTCTTAACAATATTTGGCAAAAGCGGTGAACGTGGCAAGCAGTAATCAACCTACCAGGAAGAAGCTGTACGTGCAGGGTTTGGTCTGGTTGCCACAAAACAGGTGGTGGATGGTAACCGAGGTTAGAGAACTCAGCAAATACTTCGACCTGGTTCAGTCACCGATGGATGCAGACGTCATATACGCCCTCGACCCACTACAGCCAGATATGCAGGTGGTTACTACGTACATCTCCTCAGGCGCCAGCAAACCAATTGTTTGGAGGATAATCGCTGGGTACCCAACGGGTATGAAGACGCCTATTGATGAGGTCAAGAACCACGTAGTGCTGGCTCTCGTGAATTCCCTAACCACAAAGAGCGATTTCTTGAAGTCGTACCCATACCAACCACCTCCAATGGAGCTTGCATACCACCCGCTCAATTACGAGGCTATGCAGGTGCCGAAGTGCCAGCAACAAGTTATTAGGTACTATATATACGTCGGCGCGATAGAAAAGAGGAAGAGGAGTGATTGGATTGCGGAGGCTACGTTTAGGTCGAGGACGATAACCCGCATGTACTTCCCATACGCCGAAAGGGACGTGTATGACGAGGTGTACAGGGTAGCGCAGACATATAGGAACGGCTTGATAGTGACGCTAAACGCACCACCGCAGGAGGTCTACCCGTACATGTCGTGCGCGTTGGCACTGCTCAGTGCCTCGTCTTGGGAGACGTTCTTCATACCTGGGATAGAAACCGCATACTACGCCAGACCACTGATAAGCACGAAATTGCCCGTCCTAGATGAACTGTGGGGAGACACCTACATAACGTACAGCACAGTTGATGAGCTGGCGCAACTAATGGCGAAGTACTTCAACGACCCAACAGAGCTGAATGCATACGGCGTAAAAATGAACGATAGGCTGACAAAGGAGCTTTGGAACAAAGGAGTGGGCAACTTCGGCGAATTAGCAAGTAAATACATTTATGAAACAATACAGCGTTGAAACGGGGCTTGTTCAGAGAAAAGTTTAAAAATAAGCACTTTACCAAACACCTGACCTGTATGAGCTCGAACATAGGGTACGTGGTAGGACTGGTAGTACTCGCGGTGGTGGCGGGTGTACTCGGTGCGATGTGGTTCATAACGAACCAGAACTATGTCGCTTTACAAGCCCAGTATGCTGGTTTGCAGTCAATGTACAACTCACTTAAGAGCAACTACTCCAGCCTGGAGTCTCAGTACAATAACCTGCTCGCTATGTATGCGAAGTTGAACAGCAACTACTCGCAACTTCTGAGTAACTACCAGAACCTACAGGTTCAGTATAACAGCCTTCAGGGGCAGTACCAACAGTTACAGAGCGAGTACTCCTACATCTACAGCCAATACAACTCGCTAGAGACTAGTTACAACCAGCTCCAGAGCCAATACAACAACTTAGTCAGTACTTTCAGTAGTGCTGAGTCATACGATGAAACCGATTACGTAGACCCAGGAGGCTCACTCATGTACGTCGTTGTGGTACCCAGCGGGTACACTGCCACAGTGAGTATCTACGCATCATCAAGCGACTACATAGGCGTGCTCGTTACCACGCAGTCGGACATGAACATAGCCATGAGCGTTGTGCCAACTGGGACGCCAGCGACGCTCTACACGTGGAGCGGTTACACAATAAATGAGCAAGTCACCCTACAGCCAGGCGTTTACATAATTGGCGTGTACAACTACCCAACAAACGCGGCTGGTGCGTACATCACAGTGCAAATAACTACAACACTCAGCAGTTAGGAAGTTCATTAGAGCGTAATTTATCAAAATTAAAAATCAAAATTAGTATTTTTCCTTCAATAAATGAATAATTTCTTTCTTAAGCAGATTTTCGCTGGCATTGCGTATCCGTATTAGGTGCCAGGCTGTGGTGGTTGGGTCTACCTTGTAGTATATCTTCTTTTTTCTACGTTCGTATATACCGATGAAGTTCTCATCAGCCAGCATACGCAGTATTCTTGCCGTTTTGAACTTCTTATCTAATGGCAATTGCCTAGTATCCACACCTGCGTAATACAGTAGCTTCTTTGTGTCAAACACGACAATACTGCCTTGCGCAAACTTAACTAATGTCCACAAACCCCGCACTATGGAATCAACCAGTTCCTCATCGAGCATTACTAATTGTTTTTCTTCTGCATTTTTAAATATTATTTGGTTTGTTTCAATCGTGGTCAGCGTACTTTTTGGGATGCCCATTGGGACTTACGCGCATGTGTCGCCGCAAACCATGAACTGGCTGAGCAACGAAGTCGGCTTACTTCGTAGTTCTGGAGTTACTGCCAACGTCTTCTTGATGCGTGATGTACCGCTTGAGAGGGCTAGGGACATAATTGCCGAGACGGCGATTAGGGATAACTGGGACTACGTCTTTTTCATAGACTCAGACGTAATACCAAACCCAGGGATAACATACCAACTGCTGATGTATAGGGCGCCAGCAATGTGTATACCGTACCCGCTGAAGATCGGCGTGCTCAGTGTGTACTTCTTTGACGAAACAACAAAGATGATAACGCCACTGGATCCAGCGATGTTGAAGCAGAACATGTATTCGCCGATACCGCTACCAACAGATGCATGCGCACTTGGCGCCGTACTGATTGATACTTATGTGTTCAAGCGGTTGAAACCACCATGGTTCAGGTTCAGTGGTGAGGAGGTTGTGCAGATACGCACGCTGGATAAGGTGAGGGTTGAGTATAATGAGGATGTCTACTTCTTCCTAAGGATGAAGAGGGAGTTAGGCGTGAAGCCATTGTACGTACCGATACCAGCACTTCACGAATTAATAACAGGCATGTCACTCGACCCATATGACCCAACGAGGACGATAATACCAATGGAGAGGATGGACTTCGTACCGCTACTGCAACAAATGAGGCAACAACAACATGCCCCGTAACCCCCACATTTGGCTTCGGGAACACTCGTCACCGCTTAGCTCCCTACGCCGTCGGTACTATGCCCCCACCTTCGGGGCATCACGGCTCAGGTTGCCACGGGGCTGGCTCCTAGTGGGGCAACCACCCCACTAGGACTGTGTAGGTTTTATTTTGTCTGAAATTTAAACCTTTCGTTTACGAAAGTTTCATAAAGGAATGTGGGGTCAAACGGGGCGAATATAGAAGGGTTTTTAAACAAGTTATGCATTTTATCACGATGGTTCAGCTAAGCGAGGAAAACCTGAGGTTGCTTGTGGAGTTAAGCAACAGGCTTGGGATTAAGGTCGATGTAGGTAATGAAGACGATGTGAACCACGTTCTGAACCAGTTCCTCACGTGGTTATTGAGCAACTACAAGATGGTAATGTGGGTACAGGCACTGGACAGTAGGACAAATGAGCTGAAGGATAAAATAGATAGGGTAAAGGGTGAGCTGAGCGGCATGTATAACGATTTATTAATAAAGATAGAGCAAGCAAAGGCATCGCTAAGGGATTTAACAACATCAGCATACGCATCCCTTGAGGTTCTACATAAGGATGTTGATAGGATAATAAGTGAGATAAACGCGACGGTCTCACCACAAATAACAATACAGTGCAGGCACTTGGGCCCAGACATACTGAGCGCATATGCTTTCTTAACATCAAGCAAGTACATAACTAAGGCAGTGGGCGCAAACCACTACAGGGAGTTGCTCAATGCGGTATCGTTTGCGAAGACCGTGTGTACAGCGCAGATAGGGCATCAACAATAATTCTTCTTCTGTTTTTATTTTAAACCATTAAAATAATGATGTGTTGATTTTGAAGCCATTGCGTGCAGTTTTGGGGAGGAAAATGAATAGGTATAGTGAGGAAGTACTGTACATGGGTAGGGAGGATATTGCAGAACTAATAAATGCAGAGGTTGAGGGGGACAAATACGTTGAGTGCCATGAGAACCCATCATTCATTGCTGTGTCTTGGATTGCCACATATATGGTAAATAAGGACAAAATACTCAACGCAGTTCAGAACGCCAGAAATAGGGGGGTTAGGGGTTTATGCTTTGAGTGGAGCCAGTTTGAAGCCATGCTACTCGCGCTGGGTAGGCTCGTACACAGCGACTACGCCGAGTGGGTTGAGGCAAACGGCGGTGCTGCGGAGGTCAGGATAAGTGCGTCATTAAACGGGGTACCGATAGGCGGCACGGCGGATGTTGTTTATGATGACGGTGAGTTCGTGTCGGTTGCTGAGCTCAAGACTAGGCGCTCAGCTGTTGCGGACATCCAAGCACTAATATATGCCTACCTATTATCAGAGGAATTGGGTGATTATGTGAGACCATATGTTGTAAATACATCGACAGTGTCGATTATAAGGCATGACAGCGAATTAATAAAACATGCCAAGGAAGTCGCAAACGAAATATGGAAAATCGTGAATAGCACATGAAAAGAAAAATTTATAAAACACCAAATACACAGCAAGCATGGTATGTCATCTCCATCAGTGATTGTTAAGCTGAGGACGCCTGAGATAATAGACTTCATAGAGAACATGTACATGTACAACGGAAGCCCGCTGGGGAAGCAGCCAATAATAATGCTGGGGCCGCCCGGCATAGGGAAGAGCGAGGCGGTTGCCCAAGCTGCAGAGAGGATTGCGAGGAAGTTGAACAAGAAGTTCATCAAGTACGATGATGAAAAGTATGACGAAATAATGGAGCATCCAGATGAACACTTCGTATTTGTGGACCTAAGGCTCACGGAGGTTGAGCCGTCAGACTTAATGGGCATACCACGCGAGAAGAACGGGACCATGTTCTACATACCGCCATCGTGGGCGAAGGTGCTGAGCAAGGCGTCTGGCATACTGTTCCTGGACGAGCTGACGCAGGTACAGCGTGATGATATATTTGCAGTAGCGCACAAGATATTGCTGGACAAGATGGCTGGCTTCACGAAGTTCCATCCAGGCGTTATGGTTGTTGCGGCTGGCAACACACCAGAGGATTCACCGATAGCGAGACCACTGCCTACATCGCTGATCAACAGGACGCTTGTGATAAAGGCGGACAAGCCCAGCATCGATGAGTGGGCTAAGTATATGGAGGAGAAGTACGGGGACAAATGGGACAAGAGGGTGTACGCCTTCTTAATGTACCAATCGGATAAGTTCATAGAGCCGATTAACACGAACGAGCTGGAGAGACTCGATAATTATGCAACACCGAGGACGTACACGATGGCGGCGGTCAGGCTGGCCGAGCTAGCCAATGCGCCGATTACGCAGGAGATGTTGAGGGCAACACTTGTGGGGCTCCTAGGGCCGTCAGTTGGTCAGGCGTTGTTTGGGTTTATCACTACGTCAATCGATGTCGAGAGTATAATAAACAACCCAGACAAGTTCGGTAAGCTAGATATAGACAAGAGGTTCTTTGTTATGTGGGCGGCGGGTGGGTTATACAATAGGGCTGTCAGTATTGGTGATGATGGGTTGAGGGCGAAGGTAGAGGAGTTCGTGGAAAAGGCAGTAATTAAGAAGAAGCCGGAGCACTGGCTGGAGCTAATGACGATGTTCGTAATATCCCTATCGAGAGAACCAACAAAGACGGGTGCATCACCACGCCATACGTACTTAAAGTCGCTGAATGAGAAATATCCAAAGGTAGTCGATGAGCTGTATAAAGTAATCGCGCTTGCGAAGTCCATAAAGGCACAATAATAATGATGAAAAGTAAGATTTTTAAATGAGTTGTCTTCTCAAAGCTTGATGTTTAAAACAAGTGGAGATGTTGATGAACTGAAAGAGTACTTTTCAATGGCGGTTTCTGCGCTTATTGGAACTTATCCATTTGTTGGTTCGTTACTGCCTAAGTTGCGCGTGGTGTACATGCCAAACAGCGACGCCATAGCCGCTGTGGATGGGACGAGGATAATAATTGGGAGGCGATTCCTCGGTTTGCGCGATGAGGAGAGGATAGCTGTGCTGGCACATGAGGCGATTCACCTCGGTTTGCAACATCCAAGCAGGTGTTCTGATAAGGATCCAGTCATATGCAATATTGCCGCTGACGTAGTTGTCAATGACATGTTGAGGAAAGAAATAAGGTTGCCAAACGGTGCAATAACCGTAGATACACTACCACTTGATGCCGTCAGGGATGTGTCCAGAGACGAGATACTACAGATGAACATGGAGGGAATATACGAGCTGTTGATGAAGAAGGTAGCAAATGCATGGAGGGAGTTCAGGTTCGTACCAAACATATTTCCAGGATACGACATAAACGCAAACCACGAGCAAACATGTGAATCAAGCGGAGGGCAAGGCGGGCAATCACGACAGCACGAGAACAAGGCTGTAGGTAAGACGCAAGGTAAGAGCGAAAGTAAGGAAAGTAAGGAGGAACCAGGAGCCGGTAGCCAAAGCAAGGACATGAAAGACAATAGCAAGGGGCAGAATAGCGGTGGAGGTGATAAAGCGCAGGATGAGGAGCAACAGCATGGGTCGGGCAAGGGGGACAAGCAACATAAGAGCGAGGGGACGCGAGACAATAAGAATAGCGGTAATGGGGGTGACGAAGGGAACGAAGAACTGAAGGAGGGCGAGGGCGGTGATGAAGGAACCGATTATGACGGTTCATACATAATAAATAAGGGGAGCAAGGAGATTTACGGCGAAGGAAAGACCCCAACCTCTGAGGATGCTAAGGATGAAATCAAGAGGAAGCTGGTTGATGCGCTTATGAGGAGCTACCTAATGGCTAAGATGGCTGGCTCAGTGCCCGGGCACATAGAGGCTGAGCTGGGCTCCCTCGGCAGGTCGGTCATTGATTGGAGGCAGAAGCTGAGGCGTAGCCTGGTCAGCTCCTTGGGGAGCGTGGTGGAGACGTGGCACAAGCCGAACAGGAGGGTCGATGACTACCCAGGCGTCAAGAGGCTCAGCCTGAAGGATGTGTGGGTGCTGATTGACGTGAGCGGCTCAATAAGCATGGACGAGTTCAGGCAGTTCATGACCGAGGTCTATGAAATAGCGAAGCAGTTCAACGCGAAGGTGAACATCATCGAGTGGGACGCCGACC